>Ga0302181_10000397_pt1 | contig 36482 bp, 34 predicted proteins | sample I_Palsa_E3_3_FD_198786 | JGI IMG/M metagenome (GOLD analysis project Ga0302181, IMG submission 198786) | Peat permafrost microbial communities from Stordalen Mire near Abisko, Sweden - I_Palsa_E3_3 | ecosystem: Environmental > Terrestrial > Soil > Palsa > Peat permafrost | place: Sweden...
TCGGTTTCCCCAAGGCGCACGGCGCCGCCTTCGGACTGCTCGCCTACCAGTCGACGTGGCTGCGCGTGCACTATGGCCCGGAGTTCCTGTGCGCGCTGTTGAACGAGCAGCCGATGGGCTTCTACGCGCCCGACAGCCTCGTCCACGAGGCCGAGAATCGCGGCATCGAGGTGCTCGGCCTCGACGTGAACGCCTCGCACGTGCAGTGCACGGTGGAGGCCTCCTCTGTGCAGGGGGGATCTGCTGCGGGGGGCGGGCTGGGCGTGCGCCTCGGATTGGGCTACATCAAGGATGTGCCGGCTGATGAGATGGCAGAGCTCGTGTCCGAGCGCGAGCGAAACGGACCCTTCCGGAGCCTCGGCGAGCTCGCCACGCGCATCGGAGCCGGTCACAGGGCGCTCGAGCAGCTGGCCTGGTCAGGCGCCTGCGACGGTCTGATCGGCGAGCTCCAGGACAGGCGATCGGCCCTATGGCGACTGGGCGTGGCCGCCCCCGGGCGGGCCGTCGATGAGGGCACCCAGCTCGCGCTGAACATGGAGCTGCCGGCGGCGCCGCGCCTGCGTCCGCTCAGCCGCTGGCAACGCCTGATCGCTGACTACTCCACCAGCGGGGTGACGGTCGGCGATCACGCGATGGCCGTCCTGCGTAAGCGCCTGGAGGTCCCGATGCTCGCGACGAGTGCGCAGCTCACGCGCCTGCCCACGGGCTGCGCGGTGACGGTGGCGGGACTAGTCATCGCCCGCCAGCGCCCCGGCACGGCCAAGGGGACGATGTTCCTGCTGTTCGAGGACGAGTGGGGAACGATCAACCTGATCGTGTCGAAGGCCGTGTATGAGCGTCACCGCCAGCTCGCGCGCGCAGAGCCATTGCTGCTGGCAAAGGGCCGGCTGGAGCGCGCGGAAGGAGTGGTCAACGTGATCGTGGCGGAGCTGGCCGCGCTCGAGCGCTTCCTGTCCGATGGGGCCGCGGATGCCGAGCAGGCCGCCGGTAGGGCACGCGTACATCATCTGCCAGACCGCGAGGCGGTGCCGGCCTTGGAGGATGAAATCCTGGACGCGCGAGAGGGGGGAGGCGACGCCGAGGTGGGCTCGAGCATGCGCGCGGCGGCGCCGCCGATGCAGAGCTTCGGGATGGGGCGGCGGCGGTAGGGCCCTACGCCGGGTCCACACGCAGGGCGAAGCATCCCAAGTGCGCAGTGGCTGATCAGGCCGGATCGATACCCTGGCCGCATCACGCGCCTGGGTAACACTGACCTCGATGTCTTTCCACTCTGCCTGGGCGGGAACGTGTTCGGCTGGACCATCGACGAAGAGCGCTCGTTCGCCGTGCTCGACGCCTACGCGCAGGCGGGTGGCAACTTCATCGACACTGCTGACAGCTACGGACGGGGCGGGCCGGGCGGGGCCGGCGAGTCCGAGCGGATCCTGGGTAGATGGATGGCATCACGGGGAAACAGGAACGAGCTCGTGATCGCGACCAAGGTGGGCATGTCTCCCGATCTGCGCGGGCTCTCAGAGGCCACGATTGCGCGGGGAATCGAGGCCTCGCTGGAGCGGCTGGGGATCGACACGGTGGACCTGTATTACGCCCACAAGGACGATCCCGATACTCCGCTTGAGGAGACGCTCGGCGCCTTCGGCCAGTTGATCGGCGAGGGCAAGATCCGCCACGCCGCGGCCTCGAACTACAGCGCCTCGCGCCTCAGCGAGGCGCTTGGAATCGGCGAGCGCGCCGGGATGGCCCGCTACGAGGCGCTGCAGCCCCACTACAACCTGATGGAGCGCACGGGCTACGAGGGCGAGCTGGCGGGCATCTGCGAGCAGAACGGGCTCGCGTGCCTTCCCTACTTCGGGCTGGCCAAGGGCTTCTTGACGGGCAAGTACAGCCGCGACGGCCAGCTGCCGGATAGCCCCAGAGCGCAGTCCGTGCGCGACAGCTACTTCAACGAGCGAGGTTTCGCCGTGCTCGATGCGCTCAGCGAGATCGCCGGCGAGCACGAGACATCGTTGGCCGCCGTCGCGCTGGCCTGGCTGCTCGCCCAGCGGACCGTCGTCGCACCAATCGCGAGCGCGACCTCGATCGAGCAACTGGCCGAGCTCTTGGCATCGGTCGAGCTCCGGCTCACACCCGAGGAGCTCGCGCAGCTCGACGCGGCCAGCGGCTGACGGCTGAGCGCCTCAGTCCGAGTGGAACGTGAGCAGCTGACCGTCAGGGTCGCGCAGCAACAGGCCGCCGTCGTCCTCACGCGCGGGTGCCTCAGCGCTCAGCTCGCCCAGCGTGCGCTCGAGCGCGTCGAGCGCGCCTGAGCCGCCCAGCTCGAAATCGATGCGGCGCAGGCCCGGCGCGCTGTCGGGCGCGGGCGCGGCGCCCTGGCTCTGCCAGGAGTTCAGTCCCACGTGGTGGTGGTAGCCGCCGGCTGAGAGGAACGCCGCCGAGGGGAGTTGCGCCTGCTCTTCGAAGCCGAGGGCATCGCGGTAGAAGCCGGTTGCCCGCGACACCTCGGAGACCTTCAGATGCACGTGCCCGACGCCCGTGTCGGTGGGCACCGCGACGGTTGGCTCGCTGGAGGATTGCGCCAGCAGGTCTTCCAGGTCGAGCGGTAGTGTGACCATGTTCACGCCGCGGCCGCTCGCGGGCCGCTCCCACAGCTCGCGCGGGCGGTCTGCGTAGATCTCGATGCCCAGACCGTCGGGATCGCTCAGATACAGCGCCTCGGAGACGCCATGGTCGGACGCTCCCTCGAATCGCCAACCGCTCCGGGCGACGCGACGCGCGGTATCGGCGAGCGAGGAGCGGCTGGGGTGCAACCAGGCGACGTGATACAGGCCGGTGGCGCCCGGCGGCAGAGGCGTCGGAGCCGCCAGGTCGCTCAGCACGAGCGCGGGATGGGCGGGGTTGGACCCGAGCTGAGCCTCGTGGTCCTCTTCGCCGATCAGCGGCAGGCCGAGCACGCGCTCGTAGAAGTCGGCGCTGCGTGGCAGATCGCTCACGGCGAGCGCCACCGAGCTGATTCGCAGAGCAGGATCGATCGGGCTCATCGCTCTGCAGGGTAGTCTGATCGCCGGGATGAAATTTCGCAAGCTCGGTTCCAGCCAGATCGACGTCTCGGAGATAAGCCTCGGCTCATGGCTGACCTACTCCGGTGGAGTGGCCCGCGAGCAGGCGCAGGCGTGCGTGCGTGCGGCGTTTGATGCGGGCATCAACTTCATAGACACCGCCAACGTCTACGGCCGCGGTGCGGCGGAGACGCTCCTGGGGGAGGTGCTGGCTGAGCACGAGCGCTCCTCCTACGTGCTGGCCACCAAGGTCTATTTCCCGATGTCCGACACCGATCGCGGCCTGTCGGCGGCGCAGATCCACAAGCAGATCGACGCATCGCTCGAGCGTCTGCGCACCGACTACGTCGATCTCTACCAGTGCCATCGCTACGACGCTCAGACGCCGCTCGAGGAGACGATGGGTGCGCTCACCGAGGTGGTGCAGGCCGGCAAGGCGCGGCACATCGGCTTCAGCGAGTGGCCGGCGGAGAAGATCGAAGCGTCGCTGGCGTTGGCAGGCATGGCGCGCTGGGTATCCAGCCAGCCGCAGTACTCGATGCTGTGGCGCTCGCCGGAGGCCGAGGTGATTCCGCTGTGCGAACGCGAGCAGATCTCACAGATCGTGTGGTCGCCGCTTGGCCAGGGCGTGCTGACCGGCAAGTACCTGCCCGGCGAGCCGCCGCCTGCGGACTCGCGCGCGGCCAGCGAGAGCATGAGCGGCTTCATCGACAGGCTCGTCGCCCCGCCCGTGCTCGAGGCGGTGCAGCGTCTGAAGCCGATCGCCGAGGGGGAGGGGATATCGATGGCGCAGCTGGCGCTCGCCTGGGTGCTCCGCCTCCCGAACGTGGCGTCGGCGATCGTGGGAGCCAGCCGCCCGCAGCAGGTGCACGACAACGCGTCCGCCTCAGGCGTGGTCCTCAGCGCAGAGACGCTCGCGGCTGTCGATGCCGCGCTGGGCGACGGCGTCGTCCGCTGACGACGCCGCCCTCAACGTGGATTGGCCCTAGGAGGCCTTGACTGCGGAAACGTCGAGCAGGATCTTGACCTTGTCGCTGACGAGCATGTTGCCCGAGCCGAGCGCCGCGTTGAACTTCATGCCGTGGTCTGAGCGGTTGAACTGCGCGCTCGCCGACAGCCCCACGCGGTCGTTTCCCTGCGGGTCGGTCTCGGTGCCCTCGACCGTGCCCTTCAGCGTGATGGTCTGGGTGACTCCGTGGATCTGGATGTCTCCGTCGATCTCGAAGTCCTCATCGCCGGTCGAGCGGATGGCGCTCGAGTGGAACTCGATCTTCGGAAACTGTGCCGCGTCGAAGAAGTCCGCCGAGCGCAGATGCTCGTCGCGCTGGGGCTCGCGCGTGTCGACGCTCTCGACGTCCACGGTCCCGTAGGCCTTGGCGCCATCCGGTCCAACCTCAAGCGTTCCCTCGAACTTCGTGAACTGCCCTTTCACGGTCGCGATTCCCAGGTGCTTGACCTGGAACTCAACGCTCGAATGGACGGGATCGACGGTCCATGTCCCAGCGGGCAGGTTCGTAACGGGGTCGGCGACGGCGGGCTGTGTAGACATTGGGAACTCTCCTTTTGGTGGGCGCGGTCACGCGGGTGTGGCCAACGGGAATTGTTGTCTCAGCAATAGCATAGCCGATTGATTGCACACACAACTATATAGCCACGGCAGCGGAGTACAGCTACCCGCGATCAGCGGGGCTGAACCACGAGCGTCTGAAATGCCCGCCCCACGGATCCGCCCGTGTCATGCACCACGCTCTCGGCGATGCCCGTGCCGCCCGGGTAAAGCAGCGTGCGTGCGTCCAGGCCGATCCACTCGCCGAGCGGCGGGCGGTGCAGGTGGATGGTGAGGTCGGCGTTGATGAACAGGAAGCGGTCGAACGGCAGCGACGCGCCCACACCGTTGCCGAAGTCCGCCGTGGCAGCCAGCCGCATCAGCGGGGTCAGTGGCTCCCCCGGCAGGAGCGGATGGCCGAGGCGCATCCACGCCCGCCCCGGCCCGAGTGTGCGTGGCTCGGTAAGCCAGCGCATCTCCATAGCTGTTGCTCCGAAGCTTGCCTCTTCAGAGCCGTCGAGTGCAAATCGCAGCGGCCTGCCCGACTCCGGTGGGGGCAACGGCGTGCTCGTGTCCGCGCTCGCTGCCTGCTCCGGTCCGCCGGTCGTAGCGAGGTCCGCCGGAACGGCCTGAACGCGGAGTGCGCCGGCGCGGCAGACGAGCTCCTCTCCGGCCCGCAGCTCGCCGGCCAGCTCCTGCACACGGCGCCCGGCACGCACAATCCGTATGGACATACTCAGCGGAGCCATCGGGATCGGGCGCAGAAACTCAAAGCCAAGGCGCGCGATCTGAAGCTCAGAGCCGGGCTCCATCCGCTCGAACGCGGATGTCAGCAGTGCCGCAGGCGCGCCGCCGTGCAGCGCGCGCGGATCCCATGGTCCGCGCGCGTGCTCGGTTGGTACGAATAGCTCGCCGTCGGCGATGAAGACACTGTCGGTCATCGCACGTTCATCCGGGCAGTGAGTTGGTGAAGGCGGTCAACTTGCGGGGGTCGCGCAACGGCGCGCCGTGGCCGAAGCAGGCGAGCGCCGGCTCGAGCGCCGCGAGCCTGCGCGCCGACGCGCGGTTGCGCGCCGGGTCGGCAGAGAAGCTCGCCGGGGGCTCGTGCAGGCCCGGGGCGCCGGTCATCACATTCACGTTGTTCAGCACATCACCCACTATCAGCACGCGGTCGGACTCCCGCCAGAAGGACACGTGTCCGCGTGAGTGCCCGGGAGTGTCAAGCACGATGAAGCCGGCAACCTCATCGCCCTCTTTCAGCGCCCGCGCGACGGGATGGGGTGGCCCGGTCCAGAAGTGCTCCTGCAGGAAGTTCACCCAACCCGGCGCCTGCGTGTTCCTGATCGCGCCTGGTGTCTCCATCGCCGGGATGTCCGCCTGCCCGCACCACAGCGGTATGCCCAGGCGCTCGCAGATCGCATGGCTTGATCCCTGATGGTCGGGGTGGGCGTGCGTGAGCGCGTGCGCGGTCACCGTCTCCCCTGAGATCTGGCGCATGATGCGCTTCTCCCCCTGTCGCGTGGCCGCGTCGATCAGCACGTCGCCCGCCAGGTACACGTTGATCGCGTTTGGCGGCCATCCGCGCAGCAGGTGAACGCCATCGGCGAGCTGCTTCATTTGCTGTCCTGTTCTGTGGCCGTCATGTCCGCGACTGTTCCCAGGAGAAGCCTCGCACGGCGAACAGCAGTCCGAAGACGCCCCATACCCCGATCACGGCGAGCGCATCGAGGTTGCTGCTCAGACTGGAGCCGGTGACCATCGCCCCATACAGCCCATCGATCAGCGGCTTCAGCGGCAGCGCTTCGGCGATCGTCACCAGGAACGCAGGAGCGCTCTTGTTTTCGAATACGAAGAAGGAGACGAACACCACGGGCAGGAACACGGCATTAACGTATGCCGGCGTCGACTCGAAGTTGGGGATCACGTGCGCGAAGGCGACGCCGAGCGAGGCGAGGCTCACGACTCCCACGAGCGCAAACACGATCAGCTCGTCCCAATGCACCGGCCAGCCGATGCCGAAGAAGACCCGTCCCGCGAGCACGATGATCGTGAGCTGCACCGCCGTATTGGTCACCGCGTTGGCGGCGATCCCGCCAAAGTAGGAGGTCGTGGGCAGCGGCGTACCGCGGATGCGCTTCAGCACTCCGCGCTCGCGCAGGAACACGATGTTGTAGGCCAGCGCGGTGAATGTCGTCGACATGATGCTCATTCCCGCGATCGCGGGCACGAGCAGGTTGAGGTCGTGCTGTTTGCCATGCAGGATCACGCCACCCGCGACGAGGAACAGCAGCGGCAGCAGGAAGTTGAAGAAGGCCGCGCTCGGGTTGCGCCAGAAGAGCCGGCGCTCCAGACGATACTGGCGCCAGCTCATCGCGAACGCGCTATGCATGCGCTGCGCCTCCGCCGCCGCGAGCACGATCACGCATCTGCAGTCAGCTCCAGGTAGACGTCCTCGAGCGTCGGGCGCCCGACGCTGAGCTCCTCCAGCTGCTCTCCCCGTGCAAGCGCCTCTGAGGTGAGCTGGGCCAGCACCGCGGTCGGCTCCTCGGTCTGCAGTTCGACGAGCTCGCCTTCGCGATTGCGGTAGGCCACGCGGTAGTGCGAGCCTCCGACCCCCAGCTCGCGCGGCGGCCCGATTGCCAGCACGCGCCCGTCCTTCACGATCGCCACCCGGTCGGCGAGCTCCTGGGCCTCGTCCAGGTAGTGCGTCGTCAGCAGGATCGTCTTGCCGAGGTCGCGCAGGTTTCGCACGGTCTCCCAGGCGGCGTGACGCGCGGCCGGATCGAAGCCGGTCGTGGGCTCGTCCAGGAAGATCAGCTCGGGATCGCCCACAAGCGCGAGCGCGAAGTCCAACCGCCGCAGCTGCCCGCCGGAGAGCTTGCGGCTGCGCACGTCGGCCTTGTCGCTTAGCCCGGCCAGGGTCAGCGCCTCCTCGACGTCGCGCGGGTGCGGGTAGAAGCCCGCCCAGTGGCGAAGCGCTTCGCGCGGCGTCACGTGGCTGTAGATACCGCCCGACTGCAGCACGATGCCGATGCGGCGGCGGAAATCGATCGACCTCTTCGCCGGGTCATGGCCGAGCACCGAGACCTCGCCGCCGCTGCGCTCGCGGTAGCCCTCGAGGATCTCCACCGTGGTCGTCTTGCCTGCGCCGTTCGGGCCGAGCAGGCCGAATACCTCACCGCGCTGCACGGTGATATCGATACCGCGCACCACCTCGTACTCGCCGTAGCGCTTGGTCAGCGTGCGCACCTCTATGGCCGGGGCCCCGTCGCTCACGGCCCAATCATCGCAAGCGCCCGGCTATCTCCTGCTACCAGTGCACGCCTCTCGTGAGCGTGGCCATCGCGATCTGCTCGAAGGACGCTCGCTCCTCGATGTTCTTCTCACCCTTCGACGCGGCCGAATCGGGGAACACGCGGTAGGCGAGGTGCAGCAGCTGGTCGACCGCCTTCGGCGCAAGCGTGTAGGCGACCTCGCCGAAGGTGCCAAGGCGCGTTCCCATGTGCTTGGGGCGCGAGCGCAGTGCCTCGACGATCATTTCGCCGGCCTCCTCCGGCGTGATCGCGGGGAACGCGTCATACATTTTCGTCGGCGCGATCATCGGCGTGCGCACGAGCGGCATGTGGATCGTCGTGAACGTGACCCCGTCTCCCACCACCTCGGAGGCGACCACGCGCGTGAAGGCGTCGAGCGCCGCCTTGGAGGCCACGTAGGCGGAAAACCGCGGAGGGTTCGTCTGCACGCCGATCGAGGAGATGTTCACGATGTGCCCGAAGCCGCGCTCGCGCATGTGCGGGAGCAGCCCGATGATCAGCTTGACCGCGCCGAAGTAGTTGAGCTGCATGGTGCGTTCGAAGTCGTGGAAGCGGTCGTAGCTGAGCGCGATCGAGCGCCGGATCGACCGGCCCGCGTTGTTCACGAGCATGTCGACGTTGCGGTGGTCTGCGAGCACCCGTTCGACGAGCCGGTCAACGGACTCCATGTCCGCGAGATCGGCGGCGTAGACGTACGCGGTGCCTCCCGCCGCGACGATCTCAGCGCGCACCTCCTCGAGCTTCTCAACGTTGCGCGCGACGAGCAGCGGCACACCGCCCGCTGCCGCCAGTTTGAGCGCAGTCGCCCGGCCGATGCCTGAGGAGGCGCCCGTGATCAGGACGTGCTTTCCGCCCAGCGCCTCCTTCATCGAGCTGCCTTTGGCGAGATCGTCCATCTCGCGCTCCCAGTAGTCCCACAGACGCGCCGCATAGTCGTGCAACGCCGGTGGCTGCTCGAGGGTCGAGCCCTTCAATGCCCGCTCGGTCCGGCGCGTGTCGAACCGCGGCTTCAGCTCCATGTGCGAGAGCACCTCGGCGGGGATCTCGAGCTCGCGCAGCGCGAGGCCCCGGACCTGGCGCAATGGCGGGACGCGCAGCGCCAGCGACAGCGGCCACCTCGGTAGCGCGTTCGTCAGCCGCTTGTCGACGCTCGCCGCGAAGCGGGGCGCGTGTGCGGCCGCAGCGAACTCATTGAAGACCTCGTCCACACGCTGTAGCCGGGGGTCCGTCAGGTGGAAGGCGCCACCGTCCAGATCGGGCTGATGGGCGATGTGATCGAGCGCACCCGCCACCCAATCGACCGGTACGACATTGGTCCTGCCCAGGTCCAGGCCGATCAGCGGCATCCACTCTGGGACGAGCGTGCGGATTCGCTGGATCGCCTTGAAGAAGTAGTAGGGCCCGTCGATCTTGTCCATCTCACCGGTCTGGGAGTCACCCACCACGACTCCCGGGCGGTACACCCGCCACGGCACGTAGGGCTGCTCGCGCACGATCCGCTCGGACTCGAACTTGGTGCGGTGATAGGGCGATGGCAGCTTCTGGCCCTCGTCGAAGAAGTCCTCCTCGAACAACCCGCGGTACTCACCGGCCACCGCGATCGAGGACACGTGGTGCAGGTGCTCGGCCTCGAGCGCCCGTGCGAGTTCAACCGCGTGGGTCGTCCCTCCGACGTTGACCGCGGTGTTCAGTTCAGCCGGCGCGGTCATGTCGTAGATCGCGGCGAGATGGAAGAAGTGCGTGATCTTGCCGCGAAGCTCGCTCACCTGCTCCTGCTCGAGCCCCAGGAGCGGCGCGCGGAGGTCGCCGATGACGGGATGGATGCGCTTGGCGCCGGCGGCTCCCGCGACGACGCTCCAGCGCTCGATCAGGTCCTCCAGCCGTCCCGTCGAGTTCTCTCGCACCAGCAGGTACACCTTGCCCTGGCGCTGGTTGAGCAGGCGCTCGATGAGGCGTCGCCCGATGAAGCCGGTCGCTCCCGTTACGAAGTAGGCCAAGGTACCGCGAGCATACCCGGGATGCTGACCTGCGGCTAGGCCCCTGCGCCCGCGCCCCCGCGGCCCTCGCCGGCGGCAAACCGCGCGGCGCCGCGCGCGCCGTCCTCAAACACCTCTGGTCCGGCCTTTGCCTCGAGCGCGAGGCCCTGCTCGAGCGTCAATCCCAGCCCCTCGATCGCCGCGCGGCGATCGGCGAGCATCGTGCGCTGCGGAAAGCTCGCGAGACCCTCGGCGAGCGCGAGCGCGCGCTCGAGGTGCGCGCCAGGGGGGACGACCTCCGTCAGCAGACCCATCGAGTGAGCCTCCGCGGCGCCGATCATGCGACCGGTGAGAATCAGGTCGAGCGCGTGTCCAAGTCCGACGATGCGGGGAAGGCGCTGGGTGCCGCCATCGATCAGCGGCACGCCCCAGCGCCGCTCCGGGTAGCCGAGCGTGGAGGACTCGGTCGCAATTCGCAGGTCGCACCACAGCGCCAGCTCGAGGCCCCCGGCCAGGCAGAAGCCCGAGATCGCGGCGATCGTCGGCTTGGAGGGCGTCAGGCGCGTGAAGCCCATCGGGCCCTCCTCGCTCATCAGGCGCTCCACCATCGTGTCGGTCGCCTTCAGGTCGGCGCCTGCGCAGAAGGCCACGCCGCCCGCGCCCGTCAGCACCATCACGCGTGCCTCCGGGTCCTCCTCGAAGCGCAGATAGGCGTCGTGCAGGGCCGCCGCCGTGGGACCATCGACGGCGTTGCGCCTGTCCTGGCGGTCGATCGTGATGAGCGCCGCAACGCCCTTGCGCTCGTAGCGGACGGCGCTGGGATCGGGATCGTTCATCGAGGGTCCGCCGCGATGGCGGACGGTGCGCTCAGACCTACCAGCCGCCGTGCCACTGGGGATCGCCCAGGGCCTTGTGTGCCGCTTTGCGCGCCTGCTTGCGTTTCTCCAGCTGCCGCTGGATCATGCTCATCACGAACACGAACAGCGGGAAGAAGATGATCAGGATGAAGCCTGAATCCGTGACCACTTTGTCGTTGGTCGCGCCGTAGAAGCCACGCCCGTCGTTGTAGGCCTGGGCCGCCGGTGCGAGCACGAGAGGCACGAGTAGCGCAAGCGGCAGCAGGCATCTCGACAGGCGGCGCATATCTAGCGAAATCCTAGCGGAGCCGGGGGCCGCCCCGCGGGGCGCCTACCATCCGAGCCGATGGCCGTAATGATCGCCTCAGACCTGCACAAGGACATGGCCGGGCAGCCGCTGCTGCGCGGGGTGTCCTTCAAGCTCGAGCGCCGCGAACGGCTGACGCTCGCCGGGCGCAACGGCGCGGGCAAGACGACGCTGCTGCGGATGCTCGCGGGCGAGACGTCGATCGATCGCGGCGAGCTGAGCGTCGCCAAGGGTGTGCGGATCGCGCTGCACGACCAGCGGCCTCCACGCGATCGCGACGTTCCGCTGCGGGAGTACCTGCTGTCCGGTTGTGCCGAGGAGCTGCAGATCGAGGCCGAGCTGTCAGAGCTCGAGGCCAGGATGGCGGGCGGCGCGGACGACGAGGCGCTGCTCGCGCGCTACAGCCGCGCACAGGCACGGCTTGAGGCTCGCGGTGGCTATCTGTGGCGCGATCGAGCCACGATGATGGCGCGTGGCCTGGGTTTCGTCGAGGAGGATCTCGATCGTGCCCTCGACACGTTCTCCGGCGGGCAGCTGACCCGTGCATCGCTGGCCCGGGCGCTGGCAACCGGGGCCGACGTTCTGCTGCTGGACGAGCCCACCAACCACCTTGACATCGAGTCGCTCGAGTGGCTCGAGCAGACGCTCACCGAGCTCGACGCAGCGGTCGTGCTCGTCGCGCACGACCGCTGGTTCCTCGAGGCAGTCGGCACCGCGGTGCTCGAGCTCGAGGCCGGCCGCTCGCGCTTCTTCGCCGGGACCTGGCACCGCTGGCGCACCGAGCAGGCGGCTCGAGAGATCGCGCTGGGCAAGGCGATCGACGCGCAGAAGGCCGAGATCGAGCGCATGGAACGCTTCATCGAGCGCTTCCGCTACAAGGCCACGAAGGCGCGCCAGGCGCAGTCGCGCGTTAAGAAGCTCTCGAAGATCGAGCGCATCGAGCGTGATCCCAAGGATGGCAAGAGCCTTGAGTTCTCCTTCTCCTCGCCCGAGCGCTCGGGGCGCGTGATCTTCGAGCTGCTGGACGGACGCATTCAGATCGGAGAGCAGCCGGTCGTGCTGCTCGACCACGCCGAGCTGTGGCTCGAGCGCGGCGAGCACGTGTCGCTGGTGGGGCCCAACGGCACCGGCAAGACGACCCTGATCGAGACGCTCGCCGGTCGCCGCGAGCTGGCCGCGGGCAGGCTCAGCACCGGTCACAACGTTCGCATCGGCTATCTCTCCCAGCACGCCGAGGAGCTCGGCGCGGGCGGAGCCCCGGGCCAGAGCGTGCTGGAGGCGACCCAGCGCGCCAGCGGCCTGAACCCGGGCCGGGCGCGCGCGTTGCTGGGGCGCTTTCTGTTCTCCGGCGAGGATGCCGAGAAGCCGCTCAACGGCCTCTCCGGCGGCGAGCGCCGGCGCCTCTCGCTGGCGCTGCTCGTCGGCTCGGCCAAGCATCCGCCCAATGTGCTTATCCTCGACGAGCCCACGAACCACCTCGACATCGAGAGCCGCGAGGCGCTCGAGGACGCACTGCGGGCCTTTCAGGGCGCGATCCTGCTGGTCTCCCACGACCGCGCGCTGCTCGACGCCGTGGGCACCCGCACCGTCGCAGTGGAGGACGGCAGCCTGCACAGCTACGTGGGCGGATGGGCCGAGTATGTGCGCATCCGCGACGAGCGCAGGGCCGAGTCGCCGGGGAAGCCGCTGGCCCGGTCCGCGCGGCCCGCGGCCCTGCCGGCGCAGAGCACCCACCACGGTTCTGATCGCAACGGTTCTGATGCTTCTGGGAACGGCGCGGCCACGAGCGCGGCCGCTGGCTCCGGCGCGACCGCGCAGAAGGGCAAACGGAAACCCAAGGGGCCGTCGAAGAACCGCCTGAGCGATCAGCAGAAGGCCGAGCGGGCGATCGAGCAGGCCGAGGCCGCGATGCGCGCACTGGAAGACGAGCTCGCCGCGCCGGATGCCTGGGCGACCCAGTACGAGGCGGCCAAGTCGGAGGCGCGGCACACCGCCGCCCGGCGAGCCATCGAGGACGCCTACACGCGCCTTGAGGCGCTGATCGACTGAGCGCCGCGTTCCGTGGACGGCCGCGTCGGCCACACCGGTGAGCGGCGACGTCGGCCGCCCTGCAGGTGCTGACCTAGACTTTCTTGTAATGGGCCAGCTGAAGACCGTGCGCAACGTGGCAATCGTCGTCGCGATCGCCGCGGCCATCTATTTCCTGCCGGGGGGCGGGCGTGCGGCGAGCACCTTCGAAGCGGCACTGTGGGTCGGCTTCGGCGTCGGCATCGCATACGTCGGACTGCGCGCCTATCGCGAATATCGGGTCGCGCTGCACGGCCTGGGGGACCGCTACCGAGGGCTGCTCTACGCGTCGCTAGCGGGCGGCGTGTTCCTTCTGCTCGACCGCCACCGGATGTGGGGAACCAGCGTCGGTGAGCTCATCTGGTTCGTGCTCGCGGGCCTGATCGTCTACTCGCTGCTCGCGATCTACCGCTACTCGCGCTCCTACTGACAATCGAAGCGACGGGCTCGGGGCGCCTCGTATCCTCGGGGGCATGGCGGTTCCCGAGGCAGTGACAGACAGCGCAGAGGCGAAGGCCGGCCTTGCCGAGCAGCGTCGCGCCCTGCCCGATCAGCCCGGCGTGTACCTGTTCAGGGACGGGCGCGGGCGGGTCATCTACGTCGGCAAGGCCAAGTCCGTGCGCAAGCGCGTGGCGTCGCACTTCTCCAAGGCCCAGGTGCCCAGCAGCCCCGGTCATGCGGAGATGGTGGCGAGCGTGGAGCACATCGACTGCGTCGTGGTGGCCTCGGAGGCGGAGGCGCTGCTGGCCGAGCAGAGCTTCATCAAGCAGTACCGGCCGCGCTTCAACATCCGCCTGCGCGACGACAAGTCCTATCCGTTCATCGCGATCTCCCTGGACGAGGATTTTCCGCGGGTGTATTTCACCCGCGAGCGCCACCGCACCGGCAGGGCGTACTTCGGCCCGTACTCGAACGCAAAGCGCGTGCGCGCGACGCTGGAGGTGCTCGCGAAGGTCTTCATGTTCCGCTCCTGCACCGGCCCCGAGCCGGGCCGGCGCAGCGGCAGCCCGTGCCTCGACTACTACATCAAGCGCTGCGAGGCGCCCTGCGTGGGCTACGTATCCAAGGAGGACTATCGCGCGAGCATCGATGGCGTGATCGACTTCCTGTCCGGACGCTTCAGGGCGATCGAGCGCGACCTGGAGGAGCGCATGCGCGCGGCGGCCGCGGCCGAGGAGTTCGAGCAGGCGACGCTCGAGCGCAACCGGCTGCGTGCGGTCCACTCGCTGCTCGAGCGCAGGCGCGTGGCAAACGAGTCGGTGGGCACGCTTGACGCGATCGCCGTCGCGGTTGACGGGCGGGACGCCAACGCACAGGTCTTTCAGGTGCGCGACGGTGTGCTCTCCGACCGCCAGTCGTTCTACCTGGCGAACGAGACCGAGCGCGACGTCGCGGAGGTGGGGGAGGAGTTCATGCTGCAGTACTACGGCGGTCACATGTCGATCCCCGCGCTGCTCGTCGTGCAGCGCGAGCTCGCCGAACGCCCGGCGCTCGCCGACGCGCTCGCCAGTCGTCGGGGCGGGCCGGTCGAGCTGCGCGCGGCCGAGCGCGGCGAGAAGCGCAGGATCCTGGAGCTGGCCGAGCGCAACGCTCTGCTGGCTCTCGACCAGGAGCGACTGCGCTCCGAGCGCCGCCGCCAGAGTCGCGTTGACGCGCTTGAAGGCCTGCAGCAGGCCCTCGATCTCGACGTGCCCCCGATCAGGATCGAGTGCTTCGACATATCCAACCTGGGCGGGACCCACACGGTGGCCTCGATGGTCGTGTTCGAGGGTGGAGCGCCCAAGAAGGCGGATTACCGTCGCTTCACGATCCGCACGCTCGACGGCGCCTCAGACGACTACGCGGCGATGGCGGAGGTGCTCAGCCGGCGCTTCGCCCAGTGGGAGCGCCAGGCTGACCTGTCGCCACACGACCCCGCCTACGACGCGAGCTTCGCGTCGCTGCCGAACGTGGTCGTGATAGACGGCGGCAAGGGGCAGCTCGCGGCCGGGCTTGCCCCGCTGCGCGGCTTTCGCGAGCGGGGTGTCGCCGTCGTCGCACTGGCCAAGCGCATCGAGGAGCTGTTCCTGCCGGGGCGCCGCGCGCCACTCGTGCTCGACCACTCCACCCCCGCACTGCAGCTGCTGCAACGCGTGCGCGACGAGGCGCACAGGTTCGCGGTCACGCACCATCGCAGCCGCCGCGACCGGGCCATGACGAGCTCGCTGCTCGACGAGCTGCCCGGCGTTGGTCCGGCGCGCAAGCGGGCGCTGCTGACGCACTTCGGCTCCCCCGAGGCCGTCGTGGCCGCCTCGAGCGAGGAGCTCCAGGCGGTGCCCGGGCTCCCGGCCAAGGTCGCCCGGGAATTGCACAATTTTCTGAATCGTGCCGGCTGAGCCAGCCGATGGGGTTTTTGATTGCGGCTGTCCGCGGGACTGGGCACAATGAGCGGCGATGGCCGTGATCAGGCCCCCGCGCTCTGAGAGCGTCGCCAGCGACGAGAGTTCGACCGGCTCCTCCGAGCAGCCGGGCGGCAGTTCGCGCCTGAAGGACCTCGTCGTGATCACCGGTTTCTCGGGCGCCGGCAAGTCGACAGCGATGAACGTGTTCGAGGACGCGGGGTACTTCTGCGTGGACAACCTGCCTCCGGAGATGATCCGCTCGCTGGTCGAGCTGTTCGTGCATGAGGGCTCGAAGGTCGAGCGCGCAGCGGTCGTCTCGGATGTGCGCGGCGGCGTGTACTTCGAGGCGCTGCAGGCGGTCGTCGATGATCTGGACGCGCTCGGTCTGAGTCACCATGTGCTGTTCCTCGAGGCCGCCGAGCAGACATTGGTAACCCGCTACAAGGAGACGCGCCGCCGCCATCCGCTCGCCCCTGAGGGCAGCGTTGCAGCGGGGGTGGCTTCCGAGCGGGCGCTGCTGGAGCCGTTGCGCAGCCGCGCAGATCTGGTGATCGACACGACCGGCATGTCGGCGGCGACGCTCAGACACAAGATCGCGGAGGATCTTCTACCGAGCAAGGCCGGCGGCCGGCTGGCCCTGACATTCATGAGCTTCGGCTTCAAGCATGGACCGCCGCGCGAGGAGGACCTGGCCTTTGATGTGCGCTTCCTGGCGAACCCGCACTACGAGCCCGAGCTCCGCGATCTGACGGGTAAAGACGAGCGCGTCGTCGAGTACATCGCGCGCGACGGTCGCCTGGAGGAGCTCTACGTCAGGCTGCACGCGCTGCTGGACTTCCTGTTGGCCGAGTACGTCGCCGAGGGCAAGGCGCACCTGGTGATCGCGATCGGCTGCACCGGCGGACGCCACCGTTCTGTCGCCATCGCCGAGCACCTCGCCGAGCGCTACGGCGATCACGACGACCTCGACGTGGCGGTCAGCCATCGCGACATCGACGAGCGCCGCCGAGGGTCCTGAGCAGCCCCGGTCCGGCGGCGCGGGCCGCAGCCTCTCGCGGTGCGCAGGGTGCCCCCAGCCGATCTGGCCGGTGCCCGCTGATAGCCTTTTGCTCGCCGGGTGATGGGGCGATGCTCCTGATGCCCGGCATCGTTCATTCCGCCTCAGGAGGCAACTGATGTCCGTTCGCGTTGGGATCAACGGATTCGGCCGGATCGGCCGGAACGTGTTCCGCGCCGCAAAGGCCCGGGGGGCCGCCGGCGCAGACATCGAGTGGGTCGCCGTAAACGACCTCACGGACGCAAATACGCTCGCGCACCTCCTGGCCTACGACTCGATCCTCGGCCCCTATCCGGGCAAGGTGGAGGCGTTGGATGGTGCCCTGAGGGTCGACGGTGAGGAGTTGAAGGTGCTCGCCGAGCGCGACCCGCAGGCGCTTCCGTGGGGCGATCTCGGCGTGGATGTCGTGATCGAGTCGACGGGCCTGTTCACCGACCGCGAGAGCGCCGCCAAGCATCTCGCGCAGGGCGCCAAGAAGGTGATCATCTCGACCGCCGCCGCGGACGCAGATGTGACGGTCGTGCTTGGCGTGAACTTCGACGACGTGTATGACCGAGCCGTCCACGATGTGATCTCAAACGCCTCGTGCACCACGAACTGCCTCGCGCCGATTGCGAAGGTGGTGAACGACACGGTGGGAATCAAACATGGTCTGATGACAACGATCCACGCGTACACCGCCGATCAGCGGTTGCAGGACATGCCCCATACAGATCTGCGCCGCGCGCGTGCCGCGGCGATCAACCTGATCCCGGCCTCAACCGGCGCAGCCAAGGCGATCGGCCTGGTGATCCCCGCCCTGCAGGGCAAGCTCAATGGGTTCGCGGTGCGCGCACCGGTGCCCACGGGCTCGGTGGTGGATCTGACCGTTGAGTGCAACCGCGCCACGAGCGTCGAGGAGGTCAACGCGGCGCTGCGCACGGCTGCCGAAAGCGGCCCGCTCGCGGGGATCATGCAATACACGGAGGACCCGATCGTCTCCACCGACATCGTCAAGTCGCCGTTCTCGGCGATCGTCGATTCGCTGTTGACGGCGGTGGTCGACGACACGATGCTGAAGGTCGTGGCGTGGTACGACAACGAGTGGGGCTACTCGAACCGCGTCGTGGACCTGGTGCAGAGGGTGCTGTGAGCGAACGCCGCGTGGCGCAAGGATGGCTCGGAAGCCGGATATCGTGACGGAACGCGAGAAGATCGGAGTGATCAGCGCATGAGAGGCTTGGACAGCCTTGACGTTCAGGGCAAGCGGGTGCTGGTGCGAGTCGACTTCAACGTGCCCCTGCAGACCGACGCCGAGGGCAGGGTCACGGTGGCCGACGACACGCGGATCGTGGCGGCGCTCGTAACGATCGAGGAGTTGCGCGCGCGGGGTGCGAGGCTCGTGCTGGTCTCGCATCTGGGGCGCCCGCAGGGCGAGCGCGAGGAGGAGCTATCGATGGCCCCCGTCGTCGAGCGGCTGCGAGAGCTCACCGGCGCGAGCGTCGAGCTCGCCCCGGCGGTCGTGGGCGAGCAGGTCAGGGCGCTGACCGAGGCGCTCGGTGACGGCGATCTGCTGGTGCTCGAGAACGTGCGCTTCGAGGCCGGTGAGACCCGCAACGATCCCGAGTTCGCAGGCGCACTCGCTGACCTCGCGGACGCCTACGTCGACGACGCCTTCGGAGTGGCCCACCGCGCACACGCGAGCAGTGAGGGGGTCGCGCGGCTGTTGCCCAGCGCCGCCGGACGGCTGCTCGAACGCGAGGTGCTGACGCTGACGAAGATCATGCAGGCTCCGAGCCGCCCGCTCGTGGTGATCGTCGGTGGGTCCAAGGTCGCCGACAAGATCGGCGTGATCGACCGCTTCCTCGAGGTCGCCGACACGCTGATGATCGGCGGCGCGATGTGCTTCCCGTTCCTGTGTGCACAGGGGCACAAGATCGGTGACTCGCTGTGCGAGGACGAGGACACCGAGCATGCGCGCGCGCTCCTGGCCCAGGCGCTGAAGCCGGGCCGAGCCTCGGTGATGACGCCTGATGACCTGGTGATCGGAGATCGCCTCGCGCTCGACGCCGAGCGACGCGTGCTGCACGGTGTGGAGGTCCCGAAGGGCTGGATGGGGCTGGACATCGGGCCCGCCACCGCAGAGCGCTACGCGCGCGAGATCGGGAGCGCGCAGACCGTGTTCTGGAACGGCCCGATGGGGGCGTTCGAGCTGGAGCCGTTTGCCGCGGGCACGCGCGCCGTGGCCGAGGCGGTGGCGAGGACCGAGGCCCTGACCGTGGTCGGAGGTGGTGACTCGGCCGCGGCACTGGCGCGCTTCGGCCTCGAGCACACGGTCGACCACCTGTCGACCGGCGGTGGCGCGACGCTCGCGCTGGTCGAGGGCCGGACGCTGCCGGGAGTGCAGGTGCTCGAGGGCGCGGGTGTGGCGCTGTGAGCGGACGCACGCCGCTGATCGCGGGCAACTGGAAGATGCACAAGACGAGGACCGAGGCCGAGGACTACATCCAGGCGCTGCTGCCACGGGTATCGGCTGTGGACGCTGTGGATGTGGCGATCTGCGTGCCCTTCACGGCGCTCGAGGCGATGGTCGACAGCGCGCGAGGATCGCGCGTGGAAGTGTACGCGCAGAACATGCATCAGGAGCCTGAAGGCGCGTTCACGGGCGAGGTGTCCGCAGCGATGCTCAGCGACGTCGGCGTTCAGGGGGTGGTGCTCGGGCATTCCGAGCGCCGCGAGCTGTTCGGTGAGAGCGACAGGGCGCTCGCGCTGAAGGTGCCTGCCGCCCTCAACGCGGGACTGAATCCGATCCTGTGCGTCGGGGAGACCGAGGGCGAGCGCGAAAACGACGACACCGATCGTAAGCTGCGCCAGCAGATCAGGGATGACCTCGCGGCCGTGCCGAATGAGCGCTTGGCTGAGGTCGTGATCGCATACGAGCCGATCTGGGCGATCGGCACCGGCAAGGTCGCCACGCCGGAGCAGGTGCAGGAGGCGATCGCATTCATTCGCGCGCTCGTGGGCGACCGCGACGGCGAGGCGTCCGAGCGCGTGCGGATCCTCTATGGAGGGTCGGTCAAGCCGGATAACGCGGCCGAACTGCTGGCCCTTCAGGACGTCGATGGAGCGCTCGTGGGCGGAGCATCGCTTCAGGCTGACTCGTTCGCTGAGATCGTCACCGCCGCGACAGGATGAGTGCTCCCGCAGGCGATGGGAGTCCGCCGGCGCCCTGCGCCTGTCTGATCATCCTCGACGGTTGGGGTCTCGCGGAGCCCGGGCCGGGCAACGCCGTGTCGCTCGCGCGAACGCCCGTGTTCGACGAACTCTGGAACACCTTCCCGCACACCACGCTGACCGCATGCGGACGCGCCGTGGGGCTGCCCGACGGGCAGATGGGGAACTCGGAGGTCGGCCACCTGAACCTCGGGGCCGGCGCGGTCGTTCGCCAGGACCTAGTCCGCATCGACGATGCGATCGTGGACGGGTCGTTCGCCGAAAACGAGATCCTCAGAGAGGCGTTCACCGGAGTGGTGGAACCCTCGGGGAGAGTGCACCTGCTGGGGCTGGTCTCCGACGGCGGGGTGCACTCGTCGTTCGAGCATCTACTTGCGCTGATCGCGATCGGGCGCGAACTCGCTGTTGAGGACGTGATCGTCCACGCGTTCACCGACGGTCGCGACACGCTGCCCCACGCCGGCGCCGGGTTCCTGGCCCAGCTCGATCAGACTCCAGGCGCCCGCGTCGGATCGGTGATCGGTCGCTACTGGGCGATGGACCGTGACCGGCGCTGGGATCGCACGCAGCGGGCCTACGACATGCTCGTGCACGGGCAGGCGCCGCAGCACTCCTCCAGCGGTGCCCAGGCTGTGAGCGAGGCCTACGCGAGAGGGGAGACCGACGAGTTCATCGAGCCCACGCTCGTGGGTGAGGACGCCGCGATCCGGCCCGGCGACAGCGTGATCGCGTTCAACTTCAGGCCTGACCGCATGCGCCAGGTGACGAGGGCGCTCGCCGAGCCGGCGTTTGCGGAAGGGGGGGCGCAGGGCGCGGATGCGAGCGAGGATCTCCCCGGCTGGAGCGGGCGTGGGGGCACGCCGCCGATCGGCGCCTACGCGACATTCACGGAGTACGAGGAGGGGTGGCCCTACCCGGTCGCCTTCCTGCCCGAGCGTCCGCGGACGACGCTTTCAGTGGCGCTGGCTCGAGCCGGAGCCACGCAGCTGCACGTGGCCGAGACAGAGAAGTATGCGCACGTCACGTACTTCTTCAACGGCGGAGAGGAGTCGCCGCTCGTTGGCGAGCGGCGCGAGCTTGTCGACTCTCCCCGCGACGTGCCCACATACGACCACAAGCCGCAGATGAGCGCCCGCGACGCGGCGGCCGCTTTCATCGCCGCCTGGCGCGAGGATCGGCCGACGTTCGGGATCATCAACTTCGCGAATGCCGACATGGTCGGTCATACCGGTGTGATCGAGGCTGCGGTCACGGCGATCGAGACGGTGGATGAGTGCCTTGGACAGATCGTCGCGGCGGTGCGCGACGCGGGTGGGGTGTCCGTGGTGACAGCCGACCACGGCAACGCTGATCACATGCTCGAGCCGGACGGCAGTCCCAACACCGCGCACTCGCTCAATCCGGTGCCCCTGATCGTGACCGCCGCGGGGCTGTCGCTGCGCAGCCGGGGCGGCATCCTCGCGGACGTCGCCCCCACGGTGCTCGAGCTGCTGGGGATCTCCCAGCCACGCGAGATGACCGGCCGCTCGTTGCTGGAGGAGCGATGAGCTCGAGACGATTGCTCGCGGCGTTCTTCATCGGCTCGGGCGTGAACCACTTCGTGATGCCTCGCACCTATGAGGTGATCGTGCCCCCGCGGCTGAAAGGTGACGCCCGGCTGCTCGTTCAGGTCTCAGGCGTTGCCGAGGTGGCCGGTGGCGCGGGCGTGCTGCTGGGAGCCACGCGGCGCCCGGCCGGGCTCGCTTTGATCGCTCTGCTGGCCGCCGTGTTCCCGGCCAACCTGTACATGGCCCGCGCGCCCGAGCGCTTCGGAAAGATTCCCCGCTGGGCGCTGTACGGACGACTGCCGTTGCAGCCGCTGATGATGTTGTGGGTGTGGAAAGCGACTCGCGGATGAGGCGCTAAGCAGGCGAAACGGGCTCCGACGCTGCTATGTTCGACTGAGAGGAGAGAGGTTTTGAACGCCATGTCAACCGCGACCGCCGTCAAGACTCCACCAGCCGAACGGGAGACCCTCAGCGAGGGAGACGGCTCAGAGACTGTGCAGCGCGCGTGGCGCGGACTGTTGCGGGCACATGCCGGCCTCGCCAAGCGGCTTGACGCGGAGCTGGAGCAGGCACATCGCCTGCCGATGAGCTCCTATGAGGTGCTGCATCACCTGGAGCATTCGACGGGCGGGCGCATGCGAATGTGCGACCTCGCCGAGCAGGCGCAGCTGTCGCGCAGCGGCCTGACGCGGCTGGTCGATCGGCTCGAGCGGGAGGGATTGCTTGAGCGTTGCTCATGCGAACACGACGCTCGCGGCTCCTATGCCTGCCTGACGGAGACCGGGCAGGCGCGGCTGCGCGAAGCGCGCGGTACGCATCTGACGGTCGTCAAGGAGCACTTCCTCTCGCGTTTCTCCGAGAGCGAGCTGATTCTCCTGGCGGAGATGTGGGAGCGCATCGCGCCCTGCAACGGCTGCTGAGCGCGAAACTCCGGCATGCGCTCCCCCTACTGCTGAGGCGGCTCTGAGCCGCCCTGCGGCCGGTTCGTCGCTTTCGGCACCGGCTGATCGTCTTTGAGAGCGAGCTGCCGCCGGTGACGACGATGCACGAAGAACGCGCCCCCCGCGGCCAGAATGAAGGCGGCGAGGCCGTACAGACCGAATGCCTGGACGACGTTGCCGGCGGAGTTGCCGAGGAAGTACGCCAGCAGGCCCACACCGGTCGCCCAGGCGATGCCGCCACACGCGTTCCAGAAGGCGAACGAGCGCCAGCGCATATGCGTTGCGCCGGCCAGCCATGAGGCCCACACGCGCAGGCCCAGAATGAAGCGTCCGAAGAACACCGCCTTGGGCCCGTGGCGTTCGAAGAACGGCTCTCCGGTGCTCAGCACCTCCAGGCGCTGGCGATGGAATCGCCCGGGTCGCTCCAGCAGCCAGCGACCCCCCTCGCGGCCGATCAGGTAGCCGATGTTGTCGCCCACGATCGCGGCAGCCGCCGCGAGGGGGATGACGAGCTCGATTTTCAGCTTGCCCTGGCTGGCCAGCAGCGCCGCGCCGATCAGCGCGGTCTCGCCGGGTATCGGTACGCCGCTGGACTCCGCCATCACGAGCAGGAACATCACCGGGTAGCCGATGTGGCTGACGTCGACGATCGAGGCGAGCAGTGAAGACGTGCTCATGGTCCCCGGGCGCCGAGGGCCCTAGCGGGTGTTTTCCAAGACGAGCTGTTTGAGTGCTGAGGAGGTCTCCTGGACATCGGAGTAGACGACGTTGCGAAGTACCACCTTGGTCGGCGCGGGAGCCGTGATGAGGACCACCGCAACGATCACCACGGCGAGTGCGGCCAATGCCAGCACGACGAGAAAAAAGGTCGAGGCCGCCGATCGGTGGGCGCGCCTCGGGCTGGGAGCGCTCGCCCGCCCGGGCGCGGAGGCCGGGGCCGGGTCTCTGGGCGGTCCCTGGCGGGGGCGCCGCGGAGTGATCGCGCGCGCGGTCGTCCCCGGGCGATCAGGAGCGCCCGAGCCGCTGGTGCCGCGCGTCCTGGTCAGCAGGCTCGTCGCCTGGGTTGCCGCTCCGCCCCCACCGGTGCGGCGTTCGGGCGGAGCGATTCCCCTTGCGCCGTCGCTCAGTGCACGCCCCATCTCACGGGCGGTCTGGTAGCGATCGGGGACGTCGAGCGCGAGTGCGACCGCCACCGCGTCGGCCAGCTCGGGGCTGACGGCGGCAACGAGCGTGTCGAGCGTCGGCGGGGCTTCCTGCTGCTGCTTGAGCGCGAGCTCGGTCAGCGACGCCGCCTCATAGGGCAGGCGTCCGGAGATGAGCTGGTAGGTGACCACGCCGAGCGCGTAGAGGTCCGCACTCGGGCCCGCCTCCTCGCCGCGGGCCTGCTCAGGCGCGAGGTAGGCGGCGGTGCCGAGCACGGAGCCGACCTGGGTGATGCTCGACTGCTCGGTCGCCTTGGCGATGCCGAAGTCGGCCAGCTTGACCTCGCCTTCGCGCGCACGCAGGAGATTGCCGGGCTTGACGTCGCGGTGGACCACGCCGTGGCGATGGGCGTAGTCCAGTCCCTGACAGGCCTGCTCGATGATCGAGATCGCCTCCTCGACCTCCAACCAGCCATCGTCCCTGAGGATCTCGGCGCATGAGGAACCCTCGATGTACTCCATCACGATGAAGTATTGGCCTGTCGTCTCATCCTGGCCGGAGTCGAATACCTGCACGATGTTGGGGTGGACAAGGCGGGCTGCGGCCTGCGCCTCGCGCTGGAAGCGCGAGACGAAGGTGGGGTCCTCCGCGAGGTGCTCAGCCAGCAGCTTGACCGCCACCGGACGTTCGAGGCGCAGGTCCATCGCCAGGTGGACCGTGGACATCCCGCCAAAGCCCAGGCGGCCCTCCAAGCGATAGCGCCCGGCGATCTCGAGGCTGTTCATTTGCCGACTTCCTGCCCGCCGGAGTTCGCGCCTACGCCGGCTCCACCTGCGCCGGTGGCGCCGCCTGCTTCCGAGCCCGGAGTCGGCGCGGCTTCGCCGCCGGCCCCGGGCGCCGGTGTTCCACCGCCCGGCCCGGAGGGCGCGGTGATACCGGTCGACGTGCTGGTGGTGGGGGTCGGCGGGGTCGTGGTCGTCGTGGTGGTCGGCGGGGTCGTGGTCGTTGTCGTCTTCTGAGTGGTGGACGTGACAGTCGCCTGTGGCAGCGGCTGCTGGCACAGCCCGAGCGCGTCGGAGCGGAGCTTCGCGATACCTTCGCGAAGCCGTGAGCGCAGGCCGGCATCGACGGTCGAGGGGAGCGCTTGGAAATCGCGTTCGGTCTTGAGTACCGCGGCTTCGGTAGCGGTGCACGTGCCATCGCCGTTTTCTGCCGCCTGCGCAATAGCTTCGAAGTCGCTCTGCAGCGGGCCCGCGTTGCCGACGGGTATCAGGCCGCCACCGGAGCCTCCACAGGCGACCAGCAGCGGGACCGCCACACCCAGCAGCGCGGCCAGGGCGAAGCGGTAGAGCGGAGCGTTGGGCATGGTCACTGACCGTACTCCAGGCGCTCGGCAAGCGAGTCCGGCAGGCGCGCCGCGCGGATCGCGGCCGCCGCGCCGGCGACGTCGTACTCGGCGCGGTGGAAGGCGGCGGTCTCCGCGCTCAGATCCAGCAGCAGCCAGGAGGCGCGAGGGTCTCCGTCGCGCGGTTGCCCGACGCTGCCTGGATTCAACAGCCACTCGCCGCTTGCAATGTCGAGCAGCGCGCCCTCGCGCCGCGGCTCGCCCGTCGCCAGCTCTCCCTCGTGGCGCACGAACGACAGCGCGACGTGGGAGTGGCCGATGAGGCAGACACGCTCGCGTTGCTCGTTCAGGCAGAGATCGGCCAGCAAGGCCGAGAGCACGTACTCCCAGACCGGGTCGCGCGGGCTTGCGTGATAGAGGCCCACGGATCCCTCCTGGCCCTGTGGGCGCAGGCCCTCGAGAAAGGCCAGGTTCTCCGGTGCGATCACCTCCCTGGTCCACTGTGCCGCGAGGCTTGCGCCGAGCGAGAAATCGTCGAGCGCGATCTCACCGGTCACGGCGAGGTCGTGGTTCCCGGCCAGGCACACCGCCGCATGCTCCCGTGCGAGCTCCACGCAGGCATCCGGCTCCGCGCCGTAGCCGACGAGGTCGCCGAGGCACCAAAGCTCTGCAGCATCGCTGGCAGCGACCGCGTCGAGTGTCGCCTCGAAGGCGTGTCGGTTGGCGTGTATGTCGGAGATGACCGCGACCTTCATTGCTGTCGCTGATTGCTTCGCGGCCCTACTCCTCCTCCGAGCCGGCCTCCGTCCCGCCGTACTCGGGAAGGTTCTTGATGCCCTCGCGGGTGCGCCACTTGGAGTAGTTGTCCTCCATCGCGTCGATCAGCTCGCGCATGAAGCGCGGGGAGAGGTTTACGCGCGACACGACCACACCTGGGACCTCCTCTGACTCGACCTCGTGGTCGACCCGCGCGAAGGTGACGGTGAACTCGTAATCGGAGTGACTGACGTTCGCGAAGTTGGCGTATACGCCCCCCATGATCTCCGGGGAGAGATGGATGTTTATGTGGCGCTCGGCGCCTGAGTCTTGGTCGTTCACATGGCTAGTATCGCAATCGCCGAGCACGGATCCATGACCAAGCCCCATTCTGATGAGAACCCAACGACTCCTCGAGCTCCTGCGGGGGGACCGCGCACGCCGCTGGATGGTCTGCGTGCGGCGGTGATCCAGGCGGCAGCCGAGCTGATGGCCGACCCCGCTCCCGGAGCTTCGCCGCCCGGGCGATCGGCGATCACCCTCGAGCGCCCGCCGCGGGCGGATTTCGGCGATTACTCGACCAACGCCGCGCTGCTGCTGGCGGCGGGCCTGAAGGCGTCTCCGCGGGATGTCGCCGAGCGTCTCGGTGTTGCCCTGCAGAGCAGTCTGGGGACGGACCTCGAGCGCTTCGAGGTGGCTGGGCCGGGATTTCTCAACCTGTTTCTGGCGGACTCCTGGTTGACCGGTGCGCTTGCGGACGTGCTCGCGGCCGGTGAGCTGTTCGGTGCCGGGGGAGCAGGTGCGCCGGAGCGCGTGCTGGTGGAATTCGTCTCAGCCAATCCCACTGGGCCGATGCACGTGGGGCATGCACGCAATGCCGCCTACGGCGATGCTCTGTCCCGCGTCCTTCAGTTTCACGGTCATGAGGTGGAGCGCGAGTTCTACGTCAACGATGCGGGCTCGCAGGTGCGCAAGCTGGGCGAATCGGTAATCGCGCTGGCCCGCGGAAAGCCCGTGCCGGAGGACGGCTACCGGGGCGCCTACGTCGAGCAGCTCGTGGACTTGGTGAAGACCGACTCGGTGACTGCCGCAGAGGTCGGCCGCGCGGCGGTGACGGTGATGGTGGGGGAGATGCAGGCTTCGCTCGCCGCCTTCGGGGTGAAGGGGTTCGATCACTGGGCATATGAGAGCGCTCTGCACGAGGGCGATCCGAGCCCGGTCGCGCATGCGCTGTCGATCCTCGAGGAACAGGGGCGAACGTATCGCAGCGACGGGGCTCTGTGGTTGCGCACGACGGAGTTCGGCGACGACAAGGACCGCGTGCTGGTGCGCTCCAGCGGCGAGCACACCTACTTCGCCTCGGACATCGCCTACCACCAGGACAAGCGCGAGCGTGGCTTCGATCGTCAGATCGACGTGTGGGGCGCCGATCACCACGGTTATGTCGCTCGCATGAAGGCCGCCTATGAGGCGCTCGGCGGCGACCCGGAGCAACTGGAGCTGTTGATCATGCAGCTCGTGCACCTGCTGCGCCGCGGTGAGCGCTCGCAGATGTCCAAGCGGGCCGGCGAATTCGTCACGCTCGATGACCTTCTGACGGAGATCGGCGTCGATGCGATGCGCTGGTATCTGCTGGCGCGCTCGCACGACACGACGGTCGACCTGGACCTGGACCTGGCGGTTGAAGAGTCGAGCGAGAACCCGGTCTACTATGTGCAGTACGCGCACGCGCGCATCTTCTCGATACTCGCTAAGGCGGGCCCGCAGCGTGTGAAGGCGGCACTGAAGGGCGTCGTTGATCGGCAGCGAGAGCCGCTGCACGCCTCCGAGCGCGTCCTGATCGAGCAGCTACTCGCTTTTCCCGAGGAGGTGTCTGAGGCCGCCGACCGTCGCGCTCCGCACCGGATCGCCGCCTACGCTCTTGAGCTGGCCCAGCGCTTCAGCGCCTTTTACCGCGACTGCCATGTGCTGGGCGCTGAGCCCGAGACCGTCGAGTCCCTGCGGATCGCCCTGTGTGTGGCGAGCGCGCGCACAATCGCACTGTGCCTGAATCTGCTGGGCGTCAGCGCGCCCGAGGAGATGTAGCTCCCAGGATCAGTCGAACCTGGCGAGATCCTGATCGAGACGGGCGGCGTTGATCGGGTCAAGCGCCGCGTGGGCGCCCTCGGCGGCTGCCTGGGTCCGGGCGTGGCGGCGCCAGCGCGGCAACAACAGGAGCAGCGTCGCGAGCAGCGCGAGGACGACGGCGACTGGCACCAGGTAGGCGGCCAGGTCAAACCCGTGGGTCTGGGGCAGTCCGAGCACGCTGGGACCGTACTGGCCGACCAGTTCGCGCTTGATCTGTGCTTCGCTCTGTCCCTCGTCGATCAGCCCCTGGATGTATGCGCGCTCGCGGTCTGCCTGCGGCGACTGGGCGACGTTGAGCGGGATTTTGCATGTCACGCACATCACCTGGCGCTCGATCACCGGCAGCGATGTGCGCGGCACGGCGGCGGTTGCCGCAGTTGCTCCGTCCGCGCCGAGGCTCATCAGCGCCGCAGGCGCGAGCGCTCCGAGCGCCAGCAGGAGCGCCAGCAGCGAGCGCCGTCTCATGAGCTCTTGGCCAGCGCGATGGCGCGGTCCAGGAAGGGCTGGGCGATCTCTCCTCGGGAGATCGCAACGACCCGGCCCTGGCGGTCGATGATGAAGCTCTCCGGCAGCTTGTCGGTGCCGTAGGAGTGCGCGAACGAGCCGTTGTCGTCTCGCAGGTTCGGATAGGTGAGGTGGTAGCGGTGCACGAAGCTGAGCGAATCGGGTGATGCGTCGAGGTAGGTGACACCGAGAACCGTGCCTCCATGTTGCTCGAGCTGGCTCTGGCTGCCCTGGAGCAGGGGAGCCTCTTCCTGGCACGGTTCGCACCATGATGCCCAGAAGTTCAAGACCACGACCTTGCCTCGAAACGAGGCAAGCGATGAATGGCCGTTGCCCTCGAGCATCGGCAGTGGTTGAGTGGCCTCGGGTGCCGCCGGATACTGTCCGAGCGCGACCTCGTTGTCGAGCGTACGGCTGGCCGATTGCGCGGACACGCCATAGATCAGCAGCCCCACCAGGCACGCGCCGGCGAGCGAGACGAAGATGGGGAGGGCGCGGCGCTTCACGGCCTCCAAGGGTAGACCTCAGCCCGTAGTATCTGCGCAAGCGCGGCGGTAGCTCAGTTGGTAGAGCGCGAGCTTCCCAAGCTCGAGGTCGCGGGTTCGACCCCCGTCCGCCGCTCTGCGAGAAGCGCCTCAGCTGTAGGACGATGGCGCCGGCGGATCGTCGCGGGCGGCGGCGATCAGCGCGAGCAGCTCTGAGGGTGTCGTGCCGCCGAGCACGCGCAGGCGGGGCAGCCGGTAGGGGTCGTCCTGCGGGCGGGCCCAGCCGGAAACGACGGTCGTGGAACCCGTAAAGCCGGCGGCCTTCACGGCGGCGATCACCGTTGCGTCATAGTGGCCCGAGGGGTAGCAGAACCAGTGAACGGGCACGTTGTATCGCTGCTGGACGATGCGCCGGGCAACCGCCACCTGTTCCTGTAGCTGCGCGGCATCGAGCGTGATCAGGTCGGCGTGGCTGATCCCCTGGGTGTCGAGCTCCCAACCGGCATTCACGAGGCCGCGCACCTGTGTCCGTGAAAGGCCGCCCTGTGACGGTGGCAGGCCGGTGAGCTGGATGTTCTCGTCGGCCACCCAGCCGATGCTGCGGAGCACGGGCAGTGCCTGGGTGTACTGGCTCTGATAGCCGTTGTCGAACGTGAGCACCACCGGCTTGCCCGGCCCAAGTGGCACGCCCCTCCTCCAGTAGGCCTCGAGTTGGTCGAGCGTGACGGCGTGCCAGCCGCCGTCCTTCAGCGCCTGCACCTGGGCGGAGAATTCGACTGGCGTCACGTACAGGCCGGGGAAGGGGGCTCCTGCGGGTGGCGCCGCGATCACGTGGTAGGTGAGGATCGGTACTGGCTGGGTCCCGGGAGCTCCGCCGGTCGCGGTCGTGTTCGTGGCGCTCGGCGAGCTCGTTCCGCCCGCCGAGCGTGCAGCGGCGGGCGAGCCCGAGGAGGCCGTGCGCTGCGCGACGGTCGCGGATTTGCCACCTGAGCCGGTGGCGAGGATGACCGCGACGGCGACGGCAACCGCCGCCGCGATCAGGCCGGCCGTCAGGCGGCGCCTGCGGCGAATTGCCCGCCGGCGCGCCTCGCGGCGGCTGTGGAGATCCTCGAGGTCCATCTACCCCATTGTGCGGGATCGCCTCGCGGTGATCAGCGCGGCGATGCCGGCCAGCAGCCCCAGCGCGCCGAGGATCAGCGCCGTGATCCCCAGGCCCTTGCTTGCGCCGCTGCTCGGCTTCGCGGCGGGCGCGCTGGACGCGGGTGTTGTCTGGCTTGACCCTGTCTGACCCGCTTCGGGGCCGGCCTCGTCGCCTGCCACTTCCTCGATCAGTCCGCCCTTGGCCGTGACGTTGATCCTCGGCGACGGGTGTTCTGCAGTCAGCGAGGGTTCGATCCAGTGCACGATCTGCCCGTTGCTGTAGGTCTGAACCGTCCTGAATTCAAGTGCCTTGCCGGTGGCGCTGTCAGGGATCGCCAGCGACAGCGGGAAGTTGATGAACTGGCCGTTGTTCACCTTGCCCTGCGGCCCGGCCCACGTCCACACGATCTGGGAGACCTGCGTGTCGATCGTTTCCCCGTCTTCTTTGATCGGTGTGGCGAGCTTGGTTTCGATGATCTTGGCGTTCCAGCCGGGCACGTTTTCATAGTCGACACCCGTGAACCCCGAAGGGAACAGCGTGTCCACCTTCGTGACGTATGCGCCTTCCTGCTCGCCGGGAACCCGTATGTCGAGCGTCGCGAAGGCGCCCGCCGGGATCGTGTTGGGGTGAAGGCTGATGTGCGCCTGTGCGCTGGCGGGTGCGATTAGCGCTCCTACTGCGAGCAGCCCCGCGACGTTTGCTCTTCTCATGTTGCTGTCGTTCCTTCCTGTGAATGTCGAACGCCGCCCCGGTTCTGCGAGTCCCCGCACGAGGCCCGTGCGTGGAGCGTCCGAGACGGCCGGGCGATGAGGCTCCTGGCCAGCTGCGTGCGCTCAGGGGCGGAGCGCGGCCCGCGAGCGCCGTGGCCAGCAGCCGTCCGCCGCGTGGCAAATGCGACACCCTGCCAAGGGTGCGCATGCTGACTGCGCGCACGCGGCGGAGCCGGGCCCTGCGCATGAGTGCGACGATCGCCCTCTGCCCCGGATAACGACCCAGCCAGAGCAGCAGGAACACGAATACGCCGGGGGCGAGGTACGCGAGGGCCGCTCCCGTTCCTGGAACGCGCATGAGTGAGATGCAGGCCAGTGCCGCCACCCCGGCGAGCAGTGCGAAATTGAGCCGCTCTCGAGCACCGCGTGCGCTCATCGGATCGGGACCTTCACGGTGCGCGTGTAGGCTTCGAATTCGGAGACGCGGTCGGTGAGCTTGATCTCCCAGCTGCCCCCGGGGCTGAGCACGATCGAGCTGAGGATGTAGTGGCCCGGACCCGCGGGGGTCGCGCGCAAGGGCAGCGGGCCGATGCCCTTGGCCGGGAGCGAAGCCGTGGCGACGAGTTCCTTGGTGGCCGTGAACTGGGTGCCGGTATTGGCGTTTATGAGATAGAGATGCGCGGTGTTCAGCCCGACCGCGGCCGGTTCCAGGGTCATCTCGAGCTCGGCCGGCCCGAGGGTCGTGTTTATCGAGAACGGCCCGGAGGCGGCGTCGATTGGCGGCGCGTAGCTGATCAGTGCGGCGGTCACGCCGAATACGCAGAGCATCAGCGCGAGCTCGCCCCGCATCGTGCGGCGCGCCAGCAGTCCGGTCTGACCGGGTGGTTGCTCGGCGCCGGCGATCCGCTTGAAGGCGGGGATGACGCGTTCGCGGTTCACCCAGCCGAGGCCGATCAGCGACAGCAGCAGGATGATCTTCACGATGATCAGCGTGCCGTAGGTGCTGTGAAAGAGGGCGTTCAGCGTGCGCACGTCGATGTAGGCCTGCACCACCCCCGTGATCGCGATCACGATCACGGCGGTCAGGGCCACGGGTGAGAACCGAATGAGCGTTGCGAGCAGCAGGCGGCTGCGGTTTGGACCGGCGAGCTGTTTGGTCGCGGAGGGCAGCGCGAACAGCAGGCACGCGATCCCCCCGACCCACACGCTCGCAGCCAGTACGTGCAGGACGTCGGAGGGGAAGAAGATCACCGTCGGGCTCTGGATGCTCGCGTGGCCGGACAGTGCGGGCGTCGCCGCCAGGTAAGCCGCGCACACGCCGATCAGGGCGAGCAGCCAGCGCGGCGGCGTGGCGAGCGCCGCGGCATCGGTCTCGGAGGCATTCGCGCTCGTCCTCCGCTCTGTCCTGCGGACGAGCGCCGTGCCGGCCGCCAGCAGCGCACCGAGTACGAGCCAGTCGATCGCCCGCAGGCCCCACACCTTCCCGAAACGGCTTTCAAGGGTGTTTTCGAGGACCGTGTCTTTGAGCGAGGTCCACAGCGAGACGCCGGCGGCGCTCGCGCCCTGCAGCAGGATGCCGAGCACGCTGATGAGGAAGCCGAGCACGACCGCGACGATCAGCAGCCATCTGATGCGTCCGGCGAACATCCGCGCGGCCGCCCGCCATTCGCCCTCCGGGCCGGCCACGGCGGCGAAGGCCGGCAGCCAGGCAAGGATCAGGAAGGCGAGGCTTCCGAGCATCAGAGCGATCGAGAGGTAGTCGAGGCCGCGCACGACGCCGAAGGCGACCTCCGTGACCTGTCCGGTCTTGTTGCGGCCTATCAGGCCGGCGACGGTGACGGTCGTCCGTGACGTCCCGGGGTGGCCGATGTTGAAAACGAGACCGCCGTAGACGATGTGCGTGTCGGCGGAGATCACCCGGTAGGTCGCGGTGTAGGTTCCGTCCGGGAGTCCGGCCTTGAGCCCCACGCCCATCCAGTGCTCCTGACCTTCGGGATGGGAGACGTCGAGGTTGTCTACCTCGTCGCCGTTGGCGTTGTACACGCGCACGGCCCCGAGCGTCCCGCCGACATTCTGGTTGAACTTGAAGATCACCTCCTTGGGCTGGGCCGGCACCGTCAGGCCAGATTCCGGTGAGGTGCCGAGAAGCTGTGCATGAGCGGACGCCGCGGACGCGAACGCCATCGCGCCGAGGCACGCGGCGAGCATGCTCAGCAGCAGCGGACGAACATAGATATGACGACGCATGGTCGGACTCCTCGCAGGTGCGCGTGGGCAGGGGCTCGGTTGCGAGTCGCCGTCCCACGCGGTCAGCGGGGCGGCCTAGCTCGCGGCGGAGCAGCCGGGAGGCGGGCGGACCGCCAGCGCGAAGCCCATCAACAGCCCGCCGCGCGGCACCTGCACTGCTGGCCCGCGCGTCGCTCGCCGGGCCTCGGCCGCCGCTGCGGGCCGCCGAGAGGGCCGGCGGTCCGCGAGGCGCACGAGCAGACGCTCGCCGGGGTAGCGGCGAGCAGAAAGCACCGCGAGCAACGCCACCGCGGGCACCATGCAAAGAAGACCGTCCCCGCCCAGTCCGCAGCTCGCGCAGAGGATGAATCCGACCGCCACAGCAAGCGCTATGGCAACCCGCAGGCGGGGTTTGAGACGGAGGCTCACGGCCACCGAAGTCTAGACGGATGGACCGGTAGGGTGCACCCCGCAATGGCTCATGACCGGAGCGCGACGATGATTCGGCGGGGTGCCTGCAGGTGAAGCGCGGCGGCTGGCCGGTGATCATCGCCTACGCGTTCGTGTGCGCCGCCACGCAGGTGCTGTGGCTCTCCTATGCGGCAATCACAACCGAGACTGCCCGCTTCTACGGGGTGTCGGTGTCCGCCGTCGGTTGGCTGGCAGAGATCTTCCCCCTGCTGTACGTTGTGCTCGCGATTCCCGCGGGGATCCTGCTCGATCGTTGGTTCCGCCCGGTGCTGACGGGTGGCGGCGTGCTCGTGGCGCTGGGAGGACTCGTGCGGCTGGGGGGAGATACGTTTGCCTGGGCGATGGCGGGCCAGATCACCGTTGCGGTCGCGCAGCCGGTCGTGCTCAGCGCGGTGAGCAAGCTGGCCGGTGAGTACCTGCCCGAGGATCAGCGCGCCGGAGGGATCTCGGTGGGTTCGGCGGGCAGCTTCGTGGGGATCGTGCTGGCGCTGGTGCTCGGTCCGACCGTGGGCGGGCATGGGCATCTGGAACGCCTGTTGCTGCTGGAGGCCGTGCTCGCGGCGATACCCGCCGTGGCGCTGGCGCTGGCGCTGGCGCTGCGTCGCCCGGGACGCCGTACGGCCGAGCACGCGGCGATCGCCAGGGGTGCGGCCAGGGTTCTGTGGGCGCTCACGCCGATGCGCATCCTCTGCGGGCTGGTATTCCTCGGCTTTGGCATATTCGTCGCCCTCGCGACCTGGCTTCAGACGCTTCTTGAACCGGAAGGCGTCTCGGAAGCCGCGGCCGGCGGGCTGCTCGTGGGGATGGTTATCGCTGGGATCGTCGGCTGCGCGGTGCTGCCGCCAGTGATAGCCCGCAGGGGCGCGGAACGGACCTTCATGCGCGGCGTCGTGATCGCAAGCTGCGGGGGTTGCGTGGCGATGGGGCTGGTGCCCTGGCTGGGCGTCCGCGCCGTGGTGATCGCCGTCATGGGCCTGTTTCTGCTGCCGGCTCTTCCGGTTGTTCTCACCGCCGCCGAGCGGCTTGCGGGAGACGCCGCGGGCACCGCCGGAGCGATCGTCTGGATGGCGGGCAATCTGGGCGGGCTGGTCATCGCCCTGATGGTGCAGGTCCTCGTCCACGAGCCGCTCGCGGCGTTTCTGGCGATGGGCGCGGTATCGCTGCTCGGGCTTCCGCTGGCGGCCCGTCTTTCCCCGGCTGGGGTCTCGCCGGAGCCGGGCCACCGCCCGGCACCGGCGGCAGCAGGCTGAAGTTCTGCGGCCGCGTCGTCATCCGCCGCGCTTTCGGGGAGAATGTCCCGATGCACGTCACGGCGAAGGCCGACTACGCGATTCGAGCCGTCGTGGAGTTGGCTGAGAGCGCGCAGGACTCGCCTCGCAAGGTGGACGATGTCGCGCGTGCTCAGGGCATCCCGGTCTCGTTCCTCGAGAACATCCTCACGCAGCTTCGCTCCTCGGGGATCGTTCGCAGCCAGCGTGGTCCCGAGGGCGGCTACTGGCTCGCTCAGCCTCCCGATGAGGTCAATCTCGCGCAGGTGATCCGTGCCGTCGAGGGCCCGCTGGTCGGGATCCGCGGGCAGCGTCCGGAGGAGATTGAATACGTCGGCTCCTCCGAATCGCTGCAGCAGGTGTGGATCGCGCTGCGCGCCAACGTTCGCGGGGTGCTCGAGCAGGTGAGCATCGCCAACGTCGCTGCCGGCAAGCTGCCCAAGGACGTGCTCGCGCTGACGCGCCAAGAGGAAGCCTGGGAGACCCGCTAGGCGGTCGCGCGGCGCGCGGATCGTCCGCCGCGCAATAGCGAAACCCGAGTCCCAATCGAGATTCGCGCATAATTCTGCGCATAATAGAAATGTGACGGACGTCAAAGACACTCCGCCAACGCGTGGGCTACGCTACTTCCAGGTTTCTTCCACGCATAACTAACCACCCCGAGGAGACCCGTCAGATGTCAGCACCAGCAACATCCTCAGTCGCCAGCGCCAACGCAACCGAGACGGCCGAAGCCGCCGTCGAGGCGATCCAGAGCTCGGCCGGCCAGGAGACGACCTTCTCGCTAGAGCTGACGCAGGACCAGAAGGACATACGCGACTGGGTTCACGGCTTCGCCGCGGATGTCATTCGCCCAGCCGCCCACGAATGGGACGAGCGCGAGGAGACGCCCTGGCCGATCATCCAGGAGGCGGCGAAGATCGGCCTGTACGGCTTCGAAGGCGTTGCACAGTTCTTTGCCGACCCCACAGGCCTCGGCCTGCCGCTGGTGAACGAGGAGCTGTTCTGGGGAGATGCTGGCATCGGCATGTCGATCATGGGAACTTCCCTGGCTGTCGCGGCCATTTTCGGGCAGGGCACGGGCGAGCAGATCGGCGAGTGGATTCCGCGCTGCTTCGGCACCGAGAACGAGCTGAAGGTCGCCGCCTTCTGTGCCTCCGAGCCAAACGCCGGCTCGGATATCTCCGGCGTGCGCACGACGGCCAAGTTCGACGAGGCCAAGGACGAATGGGTGATCAACGGCCAGAAGGCGTGGGCCACGAACGGAGGCATCGCCGATGTGCACGTGGTGATCGCGTCGGTGGATCGCGAGCTCGGCTCCCGCGGCCACGCCGCGTTCGTCGTGCCGATGAGCGAAGCGGAGGGCATTTCGCAGGGCACGAAGGTGTCAAAGCACGGTCTGCGGGCCTCGCACACCGCCGATGTGTTCCTTGATGACTGCCGCGTCCCGGCCGGCTATGTGCTCGGGGGCAAGGACAAGCTCGATGCCCGCCTTGCGAGGGTGCGCGAGGGAAAGAGGAGCAAGTCCCAGGCTGCAATGGCGACCTTCGAGAGCTCCCGGCCCACGGTCGGCGCCCAGGCGCTGGGTATCGCGCGCGCGGCCTATGAGTACTCGCTGGAGTACGCCAAGGAGCGCGAGCAGTTCGGCAGGAAGATCATCGAGAACCAGTCGATCGCGTTCACGCTGGCGCGGATGAAGATGGAGATCGACGCGGCCCGCCTGCTCGTCTGGCGCGCCTCCTGGATGGGCCGCAACGGAGTTCCGTTCGAGAACGCCGAGGGTTCGATGAGCAAGCTGAAGTCCGGCGAGGTCGCGGTCTGGGTGACCGAGCGCGCGATCCAGATCCTGGGCGGCAACGGCTACACCCGTGAGTTCCCCGTCGAGCGCTGGCACCGCGACGCGAAGATCTACGACATCTTCGAGGGCACCGCGGAGATCCAGCAGCTCGTGATCGCACGGGCGATCTCGGGCATGCACATCAAGTAGCAGCCCGGCGGCGGATTCAACGCTCGGTAGCGGACCTCGCTCGCAAGCAGCAGGGGA
>Ga0302181_10000404_pt1 | contig 36179 bp, 32 predicted proteins | sample I_Palsa_E3_3_FD_198786 | JGI IMG/M metagenome (GOLD analysis project Ga0302181, IMG submission 198786) | Peat permafrost microbial communities from Stordalen Mire near Abisko, Sweden - I_Palsa_E3_3 | ecosystem: Environmental > Terrestrial > Soil > Palsa > Peat permafrost | place: Sweden...
TCTTTGCAATCAGCCTCTTCCAGCACGCACATCACCAGCAACCGCACCCCGTCCCCAACCACCCCACGAACCCGCACCCCCTCCTCCACATCCGCAACCCCCAGCCACCGAACCCCGGCTTTCACCAATACCCGCGCCACAATCGCAGAATCATGCCCATAAGCATTGGCTTTTACAACTCCAAGTGTCTCCGCACCCGCATGAACATTGGTGATCGCCTGCACCGCGCGCAGGTTTTCTACCAACCGCTTCCCAGAGATCTCAACCCAACTCTTCACCCACCCATTATCACCTCACGCCAGCGACCGACCGTGCAAAAACAAAAGAGCGACCTTAAGTCGCCCCTTTTGAGTAGTTTACCTCCGCGCAAATTAATCCTCGCCGCGCCCGCCAAACGTCCACTGCCGCACCGGCCCCACATCCACATGCACAAACTGGCTTCGCGGATAATATCCCACGCCTCCCGCCTCCAAACTCAGCGCAACGTCCCGCAATGCGCGTGTTTGCACTCCGGGAACACGTATGTCAATCGCTTTAGCCTGAATATGTTGCGAGTTTTTCGCCACTCCCGTATGCCGGCTCCGCGTGCGTAAAAAATTGTTGCTCCAAGGCGTCCGATACCCGCAAACGATATCGATCACACCGTCTGGCCGTCCCAGCCGCGCCATCACATTGTGCAGTACATCAAACTCCCGCGGGTCATACGCCTTTTCATCCTGAGTGCGACTATCTCGCAGAAAATAAGCAAGTTTCTCCATCGCCGCAGGAATATACGTGTCACCAATCCGATACACCACATCGATGCTCTCGCCCGAATGCAGATGGTGCAGCTTGAGTTCGTACTTCTTCCCATCCTCCGGCAGCGCGGCTTCGTCCGCAGGCAGCACGCCCGGTTCCAGCAACGCCGCATACACCATCTTCGTAGGCGGCAGCAGTCGGGCATGCACCCGAACGTGCGGTCCACGCGCCCAAACCGCCTGACAAACCACCAAAAGCATCACCACCGAGGCGCCGATCCACACCCGACGACGCGACCCTTGCAGAACCCTAAAGCCTAAAGCAAACAAAGCACGGATCTTGATCAACGATAATTCTCCAAATCGAGGAAACTCCCTCAAGAATGCGCGCAACGGAATGAGCTGCGGCGAATACGATTTCGCCCATCCCATTCGTTATACCCATTTTACCGTCGAAGTTGCTCCGAAAAGCGCTGCGGAGGTAATCGCTTTGTAACTCCATTTCCTCGATTCCCATTTCAGGCTCATTCACTCGCCACGCTCTGTAGACGGCTTGTCCGGTTGGCTCTCGTAGATCTCCTCCACCCGCCCCAGCGTGTCGACCTCCTCCACCGGCTTATCCTCCCGCAACCTCAGAATCCGCGGAAACCTTAGCGCAAAGCCGCTCGCATGCCGGTCTGACCGCATCACGTTGTTGAACGCCACCTCGATCACCCGTAGCGGTTCCACCGTCCGAAAATGCCCGTAATCTTCAAGCGTGTGAGCTTTCATCCATTCCGTCAGCTCCACAATCTCCGCGTCCGTCACACCCGAATACGCCTTCCCCACGTTGAGCAGTTCGCCGTCGTTCCCGCGCACCGCAAAGGTGTAGTCGCTCAACAGACCAGCCCGCCGCCCATGGCCAAACTCAGCTCCCGTAATCACAACATCCAGCGTCGCCAGCTCGCGCTTCAACTTCACCCACGCCAATCCGCGCCTCCCCGGCAGATACGCTGACCCCGCTGCCTTCAGCATCACCCCCTCATTCGCTTGCGCACGAGCATCGACATACGCCTGCTCAATCGCCTCCACACTCTCCACCAGCCTTGCCGGCGACAGCATCAGCCGCTGCAACGGAGCCTCGGCCCGTGCCTCTTCCGGTCCATCGAACAACCCCGCCTGCGCACTCGCCTTTACCGGCGCATCCCATCCCGCTATGGTGACCGGCTGCAACCGCTCCACCACCGCCTCCAGCCGACCGCGCCGCTCGCGCAAAGACAGCGGCAACAATAGCTCCCCGCCCTCAAATAGCAGATCAAACGCCATGAACACAGCCGGCACCTGCCGTCGCATAACTCCATCCACCCGCTTGCGACCGATACGCTGCCCCATCATCGCGAACGGCAGCGCCTTGCTCTCGACAAAGTTCCACCCCAGCAGTTCGCCGTCGAAAATCAGCGGCTCCTTCGCTGCGCGAAACGCCTCCGCAATCTCCGGAAAGCTCTGCGTGATATCTTCCCGGTTGCGCGAGAAGACCGCAACCCGCCCCGGCTGCTGTGGATCGCCGCAATGCACCTGCGCCCGCATCCCGTCGTACTTGTCCTCGACAAACGCCTCGATAACAATGGGTTTGTCCTGAGGCGAAGCCGAAGGACCTGCTTCACCCGCTGCTCCAACCGCCTTCCCCGGCTTCGACGTAAACCTCTCCATGGCCTCCTCCGGCGTCTCCACGGGACTTGCCAGCATGAATCCCAGCGGATGAAACAGTCGCATCCGCGCCTCGTCCAGCGTCCCGCTAAACGCCCTCTCCACCGCCCCCGCCAGATCCGCCTCCAGCATCACTGCATGGCGCACCGCCACCACATCCGCACCGGCCGCTACACCAATCGCCTCCTCAATCAAACTCTGCTTCACCCCAATCCGCATATCTCCCAACATCAGCTTCAGCAGATACTTCACCTCCAGCGCACCTGCGCGCCGCAACAGCCCTTCGACGGCAGCAGTTCGCACAGCCGTCGTCCGCGCAACCGCCATCACACCAAACGCCTCAGCCACCTCCACCAGCGTCAGACCCTCCCCCGATCCCTTACCCCACACCTCAGCCGCCGCCGCCCCCAGATCTCCATACCGCCGATATGCCGCCGTCAACTCCGCATCCGAGCACCCCGACACTGCCTTCACTGCCCGCGTCAACAACGCTCCCCCAGCATTCAGCTTTCGTGGATCAGCCTCCGCAAACGGCTGCCCCGCCAGGTACAGGCAAAACCTCCCCGCATCTTGTACCGACGCCCCCACCACGCGCGCCACCGCAATCTCAATCAATGCACGCTTCTTCAGCCTGCCAGCCTCCCCGGCAAGCTCTTCCGCCAACGTCGCGACCTCAGCAAACATTGCCAAGAAAATCTCCCCCTGCGACGAAAAGATGCAGACATGACCCCTCGCAACTTTATTCTCCCCCGCCGTGTCCAAGTCATCACGGAGATCGCCCGATGAAAAAGCTCGCCCTTGTTCTGCTCCTCGTGCCGGCAACCGCTGCCTTTGCCACGAAGAAGCCCGACCCCGCCGACTACACCATCACGGTCCACGTCATCGGCTCTGCAAACCGCAGCGCAATACAGCACCTTGAGGTTGTCATCGACGGCCAGACCATGGAACTATCCTCAACTGTCGGATACGGCGGTCTACTTGCGCTGGGGGACTACAAGGCCAAATACATCAATATGGCGCCCAAGACCCATGCGACCTACGACTATTGGAACCGATACGAGATCTACTTCCCCTCCGACGGCGCGTTGCGCGACTACGATGAGATCGCCATCGGCACTCCGCCGCCCTCCAACGATGCTCCAGGCATTGGCTCCGCCACAAGTCCCAAGCCGTGAAACCCCCAGCTCGCGGTAACATCTAAGAAGTGATGCTGTTCTCCAGCGCAAACCCGGTGAGTCTGGCCCTCCCAACGGCCATTACCCGCGTGACCACCCGTCACGACTTTGCCTAGCTGCGCCCAATCTCCGCCTTCTCTATCCTCTACTCTCTATCCTCTACACTCTGCTTTTAGCAGGAGGAGCCACATCATGTTCGACCGCCTCGACCAACTCGAAGCCCGCTACGAAGAGCTCGGCCTGCAGCTCTCCGACCCCAAAATCGTCAACGACCAAGAGAACTACCGCAAGGTCTCCAAGCAGCACCGAGACATGGAGCCCACGGTCGAGAAGTTTCGCGACTACCGCAAGCTGCGCAACGCCGTAGCCGACGCCAAGGCTATGCTCACCGAGTCCGACGCCGACATGCGCGAGATGGCTCAGGCCGAACTCGCCGAGCTAGAGCCCAGGCTCGCCACCACGGAAGAAGAGCTCAAAGTCCTGCTCCTCCCCAAGGATCCCAACGACGACAAGAACATCGTCCTCGAGCTCCGCGCCGGCACCGGCGGAGACGAAGCCTCGCTCTTCGTTGCCGAGGTCTTCCGCATGTATCTCCGCTTCGCCGAGCAGCATAAGTGGAAGGTAGAAATCCTCTCCGAAACCGAGTCTGACGTAGGCGGCCTCAAGGACGTCACCGCCATCATCGAAGGCGACAAGGTCTACTCGCAGATGAAGTACGAGTCCGGCGTTCACCGCGTGCAGCGCGTCCCCGCCACCGAAACCCAGGGCCGCGTCCACACCTCGGCCATTACCGTAGCCGTCCTCCCCGAAGCCGAAGAAGTCGACATCAAGATCGAAAAGAAAGATCTCCGAATCGACACCTTCTGTTCCTCCGGCCCCGGCGGTCAGTCCGTCAACACCACCTACTCGGCCATCCGCATCACGCATCTGCCCACCAACACCGTCGTCTCCTGCCAGGACGAAAAGTCGCAGATCAAGAACCGCGAAAAGGCCATGCGCGTCCTTCGCTCCCGCCTCTACGAAGTCGAAGCCGAGCGCATCCACCAGCTCCAGGCCAAGGAGCGCAAGCAGCAGGTAGGCTCCGGCGATCGTTCCGACAAAATTCGTACCTACAACTTCCCCCAAAACCGCCTCACCGACCACCGCATCGGCCTCACCAACCATCAGCTCGCCATGGTGATGGAAGGCATGCTCCAGCCCACTATCGACGCCCTCATCGCGCATGACACAGCGGAAAGACTCAAGGCAGAAGCCACCGCTGCCTAAACCACGCTCAGCATCAACACCGCCGAGCGTCTCAAAGCCAAATCCACCGCTGCCTGACCTATGACCCTGGCAGACTCTCCTTGATCGTCTGCTGCAGATCGTCAATCGACGTCTCCTGGCTCAAGTCCCGCACGTCGGGATTATTTGCCGCCTTCGAAAGCCCCATCTCCGACGCGATCTGGCGGTCCATCCCCAGCAGCGCCGTAAGCTCCTTCTCAGTGAGCAAAAGAATCTGCAGCATCATATGATCGCGCTCGTCGGAACGCCGTCCCAGCCGCGCCTGTCGCATCAGGATGAAGCTCGACACCAAAATCGCCTCCATCGCAACAACCGTCTGCAACAATCCAAACGGCTTTGGATCAGCGTGCCGCACATGCGGCAGCGAGTTCACCGCGATCCACAGCGCGAACACGCATAAATGAACAGCAACAAACGGCAGGCTCCCCACAAAGCCCGCAATCCCATCGATCACACGCTCCGCCTGGGTCCGCTGTTCCAGAAACTCCTGTTCATGCCGTGCAATCAGCTCAATCTGTTCCTGTATATGACTCTGGGACATAACACTCCTCGTTTAGTTTCTTCAACATAGCTCTGTGCGACCCCACCCTCCCCATGGACCCTACTTTCGAGCAGCTGCATTGTGAGATGCGTTACTCTTCTCTATCTGGTGACTCCGTGAGCCAAATCACCCTTGTAGACCTTCGAATGCGATATCGTTACCCAATGGTGTTCGTCACGACGTTACTAATGGCTTCACTGGCAGCGCCCGCCCAGCGCCCGTCGGATGCAAAGCCCTTTACCTTGCAGCAGGTCCTCAGCGCGCCTTACTCGACCTCACTCACCGCCGCACCGCAAGGCAATCTCTTCGCATGGGTAGAGAACGCTGAAGGCCGCCACAATCTCTGGGTCTCAGGACCCGGCCAGCCAGCCCGCCAGCTCACACACAACACCCAGGACGATGCCCAGGACATCACCCAGCTCGCCTGGGCACCAGACGCCTCTGCTATCGCCTACACCTACGGCGCCGAATCCGGAGCCAATGGCAAGCCCGCCAACCCGGCCCACCTCCAGCGCCCCACGCCTGTCGAAGTCCTCGTGTTGCCCCTCACCCCCGGCGCTCAACCTCTTCTCATCGGTGACGGCCACGAGCCGCTCTTCACCCCCGACGGCCACAACATCCTCTACGTCCACGACGGCCAGGTCTGGACTGCAGAACTCACCCATCCCTCTGCAGCACACCAGCTAGTCTTCGACCGCGGTTCCGCCAGCGCCCTCACCCTCTCGCCTGACGGCCACCTCCTCGCCTTCATCAGCCATCGCAGCGAAGCCAATGAGCCTTCCCACAGCTTCCTCGCCCTCTACGATCTCGACGCTCGCATCCTTCGTTTCCTCAATCCCTCCACCAGCGACGACTCCGCTCCCGCCTTCTCGCCCGGCGGCAACCAGATCGCCTGGCTGCGCTCACCCTTCGTTCAACCCCGCGAATTCTCCGCCGCCCGCACCTCGCCCAATCCCTGGTCCATCCAGTTGGCCGACGTCACCACCGGCGTAACCCGCACCCTCTTCTCGCCTCCGCCCAATAAACCCGGCAGCGTCCTTCCCCACCTCGCCGACGGAGCCGCGCGCCTCTTCTTCGCCACCAACACCGCCGTCCAGTTCTATAGCGAGGCTGACGGCTGGGTTCACCTTTACCAGATCAACACCGACACCGATCCCTGCGTCGAGTGGCTCACCCCCGGATCCTTCGAAGTCGAGGACGCCACCCTCAGCAGCGACCGCCGGTACCTGGTCTACAGCTCCAACCAGGCGTCGGCCAGCGATCCGCGCCCGACAGGCCAGCGCTGGCTCAATTCGCCCTCCCTCGATCAGGATCGCCGCCACCTCTGGCGCATCGATCTCACTCGCCTAGACCCGCCCGTCGAAATTACCCACGGCGAAGGCATCGAAACTCACCCCCAAATCGCCGCCGACGGAACCATTGCCGCCCTCGTTTCAGACGCGTACGTGCCCATCCATCCAGCCTTCATCGAAAACGATGGCAGGATCACCCCCGTACTCTCCAACGTCTCGGCAGTCGACTATCCCACAACCCTCGTAACCCCTCGCCAGGTCCTCTTCCCCACCGTCGACGGCCTGCACCTCCACGGCCAGCTCTTCGTCCCTGGCCCTCCAGCCCCCGCGCACACCACCCGCGCCGCCATCCTCTTCTTCCACGGCGGCCCCAATCGCCAGATGCTCCTCGGCTACCCAGCCATGGGCTACTACTCCAATGCCTACGCGATGAATCAGTACCTCACGTCCCAGGGCTTCATCGTGCTCTCGGTCAACTACCGCTGCGGCATTGGCTATGGTCTCGACTTCCGCGAGTGCAAACACACCGGCGCGGATGGCGGCACGGAATATAACGACGTCCTTGCCGCCGCAAAATATCTTCGCTCCTTCCCCGGCGTCGACCCTAAACGCATTGGCATCTGGGGCGGCAGCTACGGCGGTTATCTCACCGCCCTCGCCCTCGCGCGCAACTCTGACCTCTTTGCCGCCGGCGTCGACTTTCACGGCGTCCACGACTGGAACCTCGAAGACAACGCCTCCGACTGGAAGCAGGGTTCAGGCGCGCAGCAGAGCTCCTTTGTTCAGCAGGACGCCATCGCCGCCAAGGCCCGCGCCAGCTCGCCCATCGCCTCCGTCGATCGCTGGCGTTCGCCCGTCCTCTTGATCCACGGCGACAACGACCCCGACGTCGCCTACGCCCAGACACCTATCCTCGCCGAAGCCCTTCGCGCCCGCAGCGTCCCCGTCGAGGAGCTCATCTTTCCCGATGAAGTGCACTCCTTCCTGCTCCACAAAGACTGGCTCGCCGCCTACCAGGCCACTGCAGCCTTCTTCCAGCGCACCCTCAAACCCTAGCCGTCACCAGCAGGAAACCTCGGCCAATCAAGGCAAACAGGGTAAAATCATATCTGCAAGGAAGTGACGCCATTCCCCAAGCGGGACGCTCGCTCCTTCCTACCTCCAGAACTGAAAGAACCCCATGAGCACAGCCATCCAAGCACCCTCCCCAGCGCTCGAAGCAGCCGCCCAGAATGCTGGCCTGATCCTCACCGCTGCCGAACCTGGTATCGACTTCACCGGCGCTCCCACCACGCGCGCGATGGTCACCCTGGCAGGCAATGCTGCGCTCGCAGCCGACCCCGCGCGCCAGCAGCTCCTCGAACTCAGCCAGACCTTCGACGCCGCCGACCCGAAGTTCGCCGCCGCCCTCGCCGTCTACTTCCGCGAGGCCGCCCACCGCCTCCGCAATCCGCGCCCCGACGTCTATCTCACGTTGCACGGCCTTCCACTGAGCTTCGGTAAATTCGCGTGGCCCTTCCACGGCTCTACCTCCGGAGCCGACACCTTCATCGTCCACGGCGAAATTCGCCTCGAAGACGGCCGCGGCAGCCAGCTCCATGCCAAGGTCTCTGCCTCCATGACCCAGACCTTCGCCACCGTCATCCCCGCGCTCGAGCAGCCCTTCGCCGAAAGCTTCATCTACAACGCCGTCCGCAAGACCCTCGACCAGGGCCAGCTGGAACTCGTTCAGTCCGGCAACCGCCAGCCGGTCCCCGTCACCACCCGCTACTATTCCATGAAGCAGCAGGTGTTCATCTTCAACGACACGACCGAGCAGCAGCGCCGCGCCTACCTCGCCGCCAAAACCTTCTGGCTCAGCCACGTCCTCGGAGCCGGCGAACCCATCTGGATCACCGACCCGCGTGACGCCCAGTACCTCAACACTACGGTGGCCGACCTCAAGACCACCGCCGCCGCCCTCGTCAAAGACGGCCTCGTCCTGCTCGACCCGACCGGCAACTGGTCGACGGCCACTGACACTCTCCGCAATGAAGAAGACACCTACCGCGCACAGGTCGCCGAGGCGCTTGCCTTCATCAAACCCACCTTCAACGAAGACATGCGCGGCGGCCACACCAACATGTAGTATGCTCGCTCGGCTCGCTGTCCCACAGGTAAGTTACACGTGGGACAGCTCGAGCTCCAGCTTCACAAACGCATCCCACGCAGCATCCTCGACCACGACGCCCAACGTCATGCTCTCCTCGCGACAACGAAGCGCACCCTCGCCAGGGTAACGAACCGGCTTCTCTGCCTGGATCGGCGTAGCCGCGTGCAACGCATCAATCGCCTTCTGCGCAATGCTTTGCCCCTGCGCAAACCGGCTCAACTCCTCAATCGTCTCCACCGACGCCGGCGCGATCGCAAGAAACACCTGCGACTGCCCGACTTCCTTCGCCGGATCCGTGGAAAAATTATGCGTTGCCATCCCGCCCGTCAGCATCGCCGCCAGCACATCCAGCACAAACGACAAGCCCGACCCCTTCCAATAGCCAATCGGCAGCGCCCTGTGCGTTGCTTCGATCACCCCGGGATCGTTCGTAAGCTGACCGCGTTCATCGTAGCCGCCCGGCACAGGCAGCGTATCTCCTCGCTCGCGATACGCCGCCAGCGTCCCGTACGAAAACTGCGACATCGCCATGTCCAGCACGATCGGTGCAGACTTGCCCTCACCACCCCCGGCCGAAATCACGCGCCGAGGAATCGCCACCACCATCGGATTATTCCCCAACGCCACCGTGCTCGCGCCCCACGGTGGCAGATTCGGCAGCGTGTTCGTCCAGCACATGGCCGCAAATCCCGCATCCGCCGCCTGCCATCCGTATGTCCCCGCACGCATCCAATGGGACGTATCCGCAAGCGCAACGCATCCCAGCCCATGCTCACGCGCCAGCTCCATTGCGCGCTGCATTGCCCCATACGCCGCTAGGTTTCCCGGCCCGCGACGCCCCGTCCAGCGCTCAATCGCTCCGAATCCCGCCACCTTCTCCGGTCCCGCGCGTGGATCGATCAACCCACTACGCACATGCTGCGCAAACCGCGGAAGGCGCGCCACTCCGTGCGTCCGTACTCCGTCACGATCTGTCTCAGCCGTCAGCCGCGCGCCCAATGCCGCCCTCGCGGGCGCTACACCCAACGCCAACAGTACGAGTTCAATTCTCGCCTGCAGCTCCGCGAACGCTATGCGTCTCATAGGTTCCCTTGCTCCCCATGTCGTCTGTGCCATCCAGTCTACACATCGGCGATACACTCTCAGCAGCACGCGCCGCGCTTCGTCCACAAACCGCTTCCGCTTCAGTCAACAACCTGTCCACCGAGGTCACTTTCCGTGAAGTCCATTCACCTCCTGCCGCTCCTTGCCCTGCTCTCGATTGCCTCTCTACCCGCACAAGCCCAGTCTCCCTCTCCCGCCGCGAACACTGTGCCCGCGCTCCTGCTCTCGGATATCCACCTCGATCCCTTCCACGATCCCGCCAAATTCGACGTCCTTCTCGCCACGCCCGCAACCGGCTGGGCGGCCATTCTCTACGCTCCCCCATCGTCCACCCAGGCAGCGGACTTCTCCCAGCTCCAAAAAACCTGCGGCGCCAAGGGCATCGATACGCCCCCCGCGCTGTTCCAATCCAGCCTCCGCGCCGCTCGCAGCCAGCAGCCTCACACGCTCCTGGTCACCATCTCCGGCGACCTCCTCGTTCACCAGTTCGACTGCCGCTTCCACACCCTCGCCCCGCATGCCAGCAACGCCGAATACTCCGCCTTCGCCTCCAAGACCGTCGCCTTCATCGCTCTCCAACTCCGCGAAACCTTTCCCAAAACCTCCATCTACTTCGCCCTCGGCAATAACGACTCCGGCTGCAATGACTATGGCGAAGACCGCGACAGCGACTTCCTCCACGCCGCCGCAGCTAACTTCGCCGCCGGCGTCCTATCGCCCGCCAACCGCTCCGCCATCCTCCATGAGTTCCCGCATCTAGGCGACTACGCCGTCACCCTCCCCGCGCCCATCCACGACACCCGTCTCGTCGTCCTCCACGACATCTTCGAGTCCAGGCGATACGCCAAGTGCAGCGGTACCCCCAGCAACGATTCCGCCACAGAGCAGGTCGCCTGGCTCCGCGCCCAACTCACCGCCGCCCGCGCTGCCCACCAGCACGTCTGGGTCATGGCCCACATTCCGCCCGGCATCGACGCCTACTCCACCTTCGTCAACCATCGCGATGTCTGCGCCGGCCAGGCCCCCGTAATGTTTCTCGCCTCCGATGACCTAGCCAACACCCTCGCCGAGTTCCCCGACGTCATCCGCCTCGCCCTCTTCGGCCACACTCACATGGACGAGTTCCGCATCTACACAACCCCCGCCGGCAGCATCCCCGTCAAACTCGTCCCCTCCATCACTCCGGTTAACGGCAACAACCCCGCCTTCACCCTCGCTGAAATCGATCCCGCCAGCGCAACCCTCAAGGACTACACCGTCTACAGCGCCAGCAATCAAACCGGCATCGACACCAACTGGGGCGAAGAATACCGCTTCTCCACCACCTACCATCTACCCAACCTCTCCGGCGCCTCACTCGAGAAACTCACAACCTCCTTCGTTAACGACAAGTCCGGCACCACCGACGCCAGCCACGCCTACCAGCAATTCTTCTACGTCGGCGACACCGGCGCAGCAAAGACCATCAAGGCCGCAATGAACGCCGCCGCCATGCAGATCGTATGGCCGGCTTACGCCTGCGCCATCAACCACGCCGACGCCGCAAGCTTCCGCACCTGCGCCTGCCCCGCTTCGCCGCCCCCCGCGCCCTAGCCCGCTCACCACACATCGGTAAACGCGCAAGCTATCCGCCCCATTTGACTTTCGGTCTCGCATAGCCGGACGATGAAAGTCCGAAGGGGATAGCGATCACTTCCAACCGTGACCCGACCCTGTCACGTTGGTTCTTCTTCCACGAGGTATCGCCAAGCATGAGCAAGACTCCTCCCTCCGCATCTGCCGGAGGAACGATCACGCCCGGAAGTAAGCTTCGCGCGGCCATCACCGCCGAGCACCCTCTCCAGATCGTCGGTGCCATCAATGCCTACCACGCCCGCATGGCCGAACGCGTCGGCTATCGCGCCATCTACCTCTCGGGCGGTGGCGTCGCCGCCGGCTCTCTCGGCATTCCCGACCTCGGCATCTCCACCATCGACGACGTCCTCACCGACGTTCGCCGGATCACCGACGTCTGCTCCCTACCCCTCCTCGTCGACATCGACACCGGCTTCGGCGGCGCCTTCAACCTCGCCCGCTCCGTCCGCTCTCTCATCAAGGCCGGAGCCGCCGGCTGCCACATCGAAGACCAGGTCCAGACAAAGCGCTGCGGCCATCGCCCCAACAAACAAATCGTCCCAACCGCCGAAATGGTCGACCGCATCAAGGCCGCCGTCGACGCCCGCACCGACCCCGCCTTCGTCATCATGGCCCGCACCGACGCTCTCGCCTCCGAAGGCCTAGACGCCGCAATCGACCGCGCGGCTGCGTGTGTCGAAGCCGGCGCCGACATGGTCTTCCCCGAAGCCGTCACCGAGCTCCCTCAATACCGCTCCTTCGCCCAGCGCACCAACGTCCCCATCACAGAGTTCGGCAGCACGCCCCTCTTCACCCTCGACGAACTCCGCAGCGCCGACGTCTCCCTGGCCCTCTATCCCCTCTCCGCTTTCCGCGCCATGAACGCCGCCGCCCTCAACGTCTACCAGCACATCCGCACCGACGGCACCCAGCAAAACGTCGTCAACACCATGCAAACCCGCGCCGACCTGTACGACTATCTCGGCTACCACGCCTACGAACAAAAGCTCGACCAACTCTTCGCCAAAGACCGCCAGTGAGGAGGAAGAAATGATCTTTCTCGCCGCAGTCCTGCTCGTTACCATCAGCCCAAGCCACGCGCTGCGCGCTGTCGGGTCCGCCCCCCTGTCCATCCCGCAAGCCGACGACTCAAACGTCCGCCCGCCGGTCACCACCGACGACATCAAGATCGTCGAGCGCGCCAAAAGCATCCTCAGTTCGACCGCTGTCTGGAACCGCCAGGATAATCGCAAATGCCCCGCCGGGGCCACGACCTACAGCCTCTACTGCGCACTCGAAAAGGCCTCCGGCGAAATCTCCGAACACTTCGCGCACCGCGAAGCCGCCATGCAGGAGGTTCGCTTTGTCGTTGACGACATCGCGCGCAACCGCAACTACGAACATCGCCTGATGGACTACAACAACGATCCCACCACCACGCTCGCCGACATTCAGAACGTCCTCGATCGCGCCGAAGCCAACATCAAGAAACGTCTCGCTGAGCAGAATCAAGCTCCGCAGCCGAAGCCCTGACGCTTCTCACAACCACCAGCCGGAGATCCAACATGAGCGAAGCCACCGCGGCGACCGCAACCCCCTTCAAGCCAAAGAAATCCGTAGCCCTCTCCGGCGTCCCCGCCGGCAACACCGCCCTCTGCACCGTAGGCCGCAACGGCAACGACCTCCACTACCGCGGCTACGACATCCTCGACCTGGCCGCCAACTGCGAGTTCGAAGAAGTAGCCCACCTCCTGCTCTACGGCCACCTCCCCACGACCGCCGAGCTAGCCCACTACAAGCAGCGCCTCGTCAGCCTCCGCGGCCTCCCCCAACCCGTCAAAGTCGCGCTCGAGCAAGTCCCCGCGACCGCGCATCCCATGGACGTCCTCCGCGTCGGCGTTTCCATGCTCGCCACCGTCGAGCCCGAACCCGAGCCCCACACCAACCACTCCGCCCTCTACATCGCCGACCGCCTCATGGCCTCGCTCGGATCCATCCTCCTCTACTGGTACCACTTCTCCCACTCCGGTCATCGCATCGTTGTAGAAACCAACGACGACAGCATCGGCGGACACTTCCTCCATCTACTCCACGGCAAGCCGGCCAGCCCCGAGTGGATCAAGGCCATGCACACCTCCCTCATCCTCTACGCCGAGCACGAGTTCAACGCCTCCACCTTCACCGCCCGCGTCATCGCCGGCACCGGTTCCGACCTCCACTCATGCATCGCCGGAGCCATCGGCGCGCTAAAAGGCCCCAAGCACGGCGGCGCCAACGAGGTAGCCCTCGAGATCCAGCAGCGCTACGCCTCTCCCGACGAAGCCGAAGCCGACATCCGCAAGCGCATCGACAACAAGGAAGTCATCATCGGCTTCGGTCACCCCGTCTACACGATCAGCGACCCGCGCAACGCCGTCATCAAAAAGGTCGCCTACAGCCTCGCGCAGACCGCCGGCGACCTAAGCATCTACAACATCGCCGACCGCCTCGAAGCTGTCATGCACGAAGCCAAAAAAATGTTCCCCAACCTCGACTGGTTCTCGGCCTCGGCCTACCACACCATAGGCATTCCGACGGCAATGTTCACCCCCATCTTCGCCATCGCCCGCACCAGCGGCTGGTCCGCCCACGTCATAGAGCAACGCATCGACGGCAAAATCATCCGCCCCTCCGCCAACTACACCGGCCCCGAAGACGTGCCCTTCACCCCCATCAGCGAACGGTCATGATCTAAAAGCTCAATTCCGTTGCGCGATTTCTCCTTACTTATGGACCAGGATCACTTACTTACATTCAACTCGCGAGGCACAATCCTATTCGTGAGGATCGGCCAAATGCTATTGCCGCTCTGGATGGTACTTCTCCTGATCGGCGACCATAGCGTGCTGACGTGGATTATCACTTTAGGCGGATTGGTTCTATGGGAAGCCCTAATGTACAGCATGGTATTTGCGACCTTGAATGACTCCGGCTTACGTTATCGACGCTGGGGGAAATGGCAACAAATGCGTTGGTCTGAGATGGAATATGGCGGCCCGGGACTGATTGGCTTCACTCGAGTGAAATTGAGGGGTCGACCTCTATTGACTCGATATCTTCTTCTCAGAAACCCCAAACAAAAAGATTGCGAAATGCACCTTTCGGAAATCAATCGCTTCGAAGCCGCCCTGCAACCACCCAGTGGGCGCACAAACTAATCCCGTAACGCTCGCCACCTCTCCACAAGGAACGTCAATGTCATCCCCCATCAGCAACGTCCGCCCGCCCTTCGACCAGCCCCTAATCGACATCGTCGACTACGCCCTCAACTACAAAATCGAATCACCACTAGCCTACGAAACCGCCCGCTACTGCCTGCTCGACACCCTAGGCTGCGGCCTCCAGGCCCTCGACTTCCCCGCCTGCACCAAGCTCCTCGGCCCCCTCGTTCCCGGCCTCACCATGCGCAACGGCGCACGCGTCCCCGGCACGTCCTACGAACTCGATCCCGTTCAAGCCGCCTTCAACATCGGCACGATCATCCGCTGGCTCGACTACAACGACACCTGGCTAGCCGCCGAGTGGGGCCACCCCTCCGACAACCTCGGCGCCATCCTCGCCGTCGCCGACTACCTCACTCGCAACGGCCACCCGCTGACCATCCGCGACGTCCTCACCGCCATGATCAAGGCCCACGAAATCCAGGGCTGCATCGCCCTCGAAAACTCTTTCAACAAAGTCGGCCTCGACCACGTCCTCCTCGTGAAAGTCGCGTCGACGGCCGTCGTAAGCCAGATCCTAGGCCTCACTCGCGACCAGACCCTCAACGCCGTCTCGCTAGCCTTCGTCGACGGCCAGTCGCTCCGTACCTATCGCCACGCACCCAACACGGGTTCGCGCAAATCCTGGGCCGCCGGCGACGCCACCTCCCGCGCCGTTCGCCTCGCTCTCATCGCGCAAACCGGCGAAATGGGCTACCCCTCCGTCCTCACCGCCAAAACCTGGGGATTTTACGACGTTAGCTTTCGCGGCCAGCCCTTCAAATTTCAGCGACCCTACGGCTCCTACGTAATGGAAAACGTCCTCTTCAAGATCAGCTTCCCCGCGGAGTTCCATTCGCAGACCGCAGTCGAAGCCGCCGTCACTCTCCACGCACAGCTAGCCGCCCTCGGCAAAACCGCCGCCGACATCAAGAGCGTCACCATCCGCACCCACGAAGCCTGCATCCGCATCATCGACAAGCAAGGTCCGCTCTCCAACCCCGCCGACCGAGACCACTGCATCCAGTACATGGTCGCCGTCCCGCTCATCTTCGGCCGCCTCACCGCCGAAGACTACGACGACACCATCGCCCGCGACCCCATCTGGGGTCCGCGCATCGACCACCTCCGCGCCACCATCACCTGCGTCGAAGACCCGCAGTTCACCGCCGACTACCACGACCCTACCAAGCGCTCTATCGCCAACGCCCTCGCCGTCGAACTAACCAACGGCACCATCCTCCCGGAGATCGTAGTCGAATACCCCATCGGCCACCGCCTCCGCCGCACCGACGGCATCCCCCTCCTCCTCGAAAAATTCAAGACCAACCTCGACCGCCGCTTCTCCCCCGAAGTCCGCGACCGAATCCTCGAAGCCTCCCTCAACCAGGCCAACCTCGAAGCCACCCCTGTAGACCAATACGTAAGCCTCTACGTCGTCTAGTTCCGCTGCAAGTGAAGAGGCAGGAACCCTAAGGTTCCTGCCTCTTCTCCTGTCCATCACCCGCTTTATTTGACCGGTACGTCCACGACCTCAATCGTGTAAGCCGGCACGGTATGCTTCACCACCGCTCCGCTAAACCGCAGCGTGCTCTCCACCGGATGAATCGCCGTCGGATCCGTAATCGTATTCGTCGCCTGGAACGTAGCCCCATGCAGCGAAATCATCTTCGCCTCATGCGCACCAGCACCCAAACCCTTCAACGCAATCTCCAGTGGCTGATCCACAGTCGTCGCATTCACCAGCTTCAAATGCAGCACCTTCGTATCCGACGACATCGTCACCGAATAGAAGAACCGCGCATTCGCTTCAACGCCAGTAATCGAGTTCTGCGGCTGCCCATCGCCGATATGCGCGCCAAACATACACTGAGCGTAGTAGCTCGGTGACCCATAACTCGTCAGCGCGTCATAGCCAATCAGATCCGTCGGCCACTGCATCGCTCCCGGATTCACATTCACCAGCAGCGGCGCATAGCTCGCGATCTTGATGATGTCGCTGTTCCGCTCCATCGACGTCATGAAGGCCGCATCGCCCAACGCATCGCCAAAGTTCGGTGTCGGCGAGCCCGACCGCGTCGCCCATTCACCCACAAACACCTTCGGCCCCGTGCGCGGAGCATCGTCATAATGATGCACCAGAGCAAACATATCCGCCGGCGACTTGTAATAGTGGTCATCAATCAAGTCCGGCTCATTGCCCGCCTTCACCTTCACCGGCGTCGTCGCAATCAGCTTGTACTGCGGATACTTCTTGCGCAGCGCTTCAGCGAACTGCGCATACCGCTCGTCATAGCTTCCGCTCTTGTCGAACCAGTCTTCATTTCCAATTTCGATGTAGTGCAAGGGGAACGGCGCAGCATGCCCATTCTTCGCGCGCTCCGCACCCCACTTCGTAGAAGCATCGCCCGTCACATACTCAACCTCATCCAGAGCACTCTGCACGTACGGCTCCAGATCTTTGCCCGGCTTCACATGCTCGCCACGCAGCGCGTAACCCGCATACACAGCCAAAATAGGCTCCACATGCAGTTGTTCGGTCCACTTCAAAAACTCCATCATCCCAAATCCATCCGTCGACCAGTACGTCCACGGCGCCATATGCCCCGGCCGATCCACCAGCGGCCCAATCGTCTCCTTCCAGTTGTACCAATCCGTTAGCCTGTCCCCTTCGAGATAATTGCCGCCCGGCAGCCGGATGAAGTTCGGATGCATCGCCGCCATCTTCTCTATCAAATCCGTTCGATTCCCATTCGGCTGATTCTCATACGTCGGTGGGAACAAACTCACCAGCTGCAAATGCAGCGTCCCCGGACGCGCCACCGTCAGCTCCAAATTGTTGTTCGCCGACGTCTTCACCTCGCCCGTCTTCAGCGTGAACTCATAGCGCGTCCAACCGTTGCCGCCCAGCGCCACTTGGGTTGTCGCCGCTACCGCGCCGGTCTGGTTATTGATCAGCCGCGCCGTCACCGGCCCCACATCGCCATCCACCTTCGCGTAAAACGACCCCTTGTACGTCGTGTTCGCCCGCACCGGAATTCCCCAGTAGCCGGAGTTGCTCAACCCAGCCTCATTGCCAGCCGAAGCCGCCGTCACCTTCAGCACCAGGCCGCTATGCAGCGCCGCGCTCGGCCCATCCTGCCGGTCCATCGACGCCGTCAACACCGCGTTGCCCCTCACCACCTCGGTCCAGTTATCTACGCCCATCCAGTTGCCGCGGAACGTATTGTTGCTGAGCAGCTCCGCATACAAGCCCCCCTGGTAGGAATGATTGATCTCCTCCGTCATCAGCCCGTACAGCCCCTGACTGGCCGGTTTCGCGACCACGCTGGTGTCCACCTCCAGGTGCGCCACTGGCTGTACCGGAGCAACATGGTGGCTCTGCGCACTAGCCGCAACCCAGCCGGCACTCAGACCGACAGCAAACAACACCCTGACAACACGACGAGAGGTAGTGCAAATAGGAAAACGCATAACTGGAGTTCGCTCACTATCAAAAGATGTAATTGCCAACGCCGAAATTCTATCTCAGAAAGCGTTTACTTGGCATCAAGACCACCAAACTCCGCGTCGCGACCCCTGTATCCTGAGCAGGCCATGCCTTCGCCGCAACCCAACTCCCCCGACTACCCCGCCATGCTCCGCGTAGCCCTCGAAGAGGCCCGCACCGGCCTCGCCGAAGGCGGTCTCCCCATCGGCGCCGCCATCTTCCGCACGGACGGCACCCTCGTAAGCCGCGGCCACAACCGCCGCATCCAACAATCCGACCCCTCCATCCACGGCGAAACCGACGCCTTCCGCAACGCCGGCCGCCAGCGCTCCTACCGCGACCTCATCATGGTCACCACCCTCGCCCCCTGCTGGTACTGCTCCGGTCTCATCCGCCAATTCGGCTTCCAAACCGTCGTCATCGGCGAGAGCGTCAACTTCTCCGGCGGAGAGCAATGGCTCCGCGAACTAGGCATCCACATCATCGATCTAGCCGACCCCACCTGCATCACCATGATGCACGACTACATCGCCGCCAACCCCACCATCTGGAACGAAGACATCGGCGTCGACTAAAGGCCTTCACCGCACCCTCCCCAACGACGCGTCGCGAAACTTGGCGTTAAACTTCGCGCCCGTTGCGTCAAGGCTCTTAGCTCCGAGTCAGCGCCCGAATCATCTCCGCCTCACCCGGCCACTTCGCCACCAACTCTTCCGCGCTCGCGTCCTCATAGTCTTCAAACTCAAACCCCGGACTCACCGTACATCCCAGCAGCGCCCACCCCTCAGCCTTCAACAATCGAGACCCCTGCCACACGCCTGTTCGCACCACACACTGCGGCCGCTCCCCCGCCTCCAGATCCTCCCCGATCACCACTCGCGAAGAGCTTCCATCCTCAAAAAGCTGCAGCATCTCAACCGCGCCACCCATGTAGTGATGAAAGATCTCGTCACTCTTGAGCACATGCATCTCGCTGAACGTTTCCGGCTCGAGCAGATAATAGATCGCGGTCGATGTCCGCCGCGCACCGTCATACCGCCCATCCTCGAAGCACGAAGCCGCGACCAACTCCTCCGACTCCCAAGTCCGCACATACCAACCACCTTCGCGCGGATGCTTCACCAACCCCAGAATCTCTTTCACCTCATCAGCAGTCATCGCTTCATCCTAAGCTATGCCCCAACCCCACACCGCCCGCGATACACTCATTCTCAACTCAACCATCGGGCCCCTATCGCTTCACCTGCGTCCGCGACTCCCAACGCCGCAAAGGACCCTCCCATGCTCGACGTCCACCCGCTCCATGACTCCGTCCACACCTGGCGCGATTTCTTCATCCACATCGCCACCATCTGCGTGGGCCTGCTCATCGCCGTCGGCCTTGAACAAGCCGTCGAAGCCCTCCACCATCGCCACGAGCGACAGGTGCTGGTGCAGGAGATGCGCGCCGAGGCAGAACGCAACATCATCCTCCTGCGCTCCGACATCGACCGCAATCTCGAGAGGGCCGCTTGGCGCCATGCCATCATGGACGCACTCCGTTCCGCTCCACCCCACGATGGAGTGATCACGGCCCTCGTGCCCACGCACGAACCGTTCCTCCCTCAGATATCTCCCTCGCGCGCAGTCTGGTCCGTCGCGAAAACCAACGGCAAGGTCGCCCTGCTCTCCGAGCGCGAGGCGGAAATCTATGACCGTCTCGATAGTGAGGCAACCGCTGAAGCCTTATCCGACGATCGTCAGAATATTGCCTTGACCACCCTGCAAAGTCAGGAGATTCGCTTGAACATCCGCTTGGACTCCGGAGCAACCATCAAGCTGCCTGCAGCCGAGGTTCCTGCCGTCACCCTCGCTCTCTCCGACGCCATCGCCGCGGCCGACGCCGACGCCCTTCGATGCGCTTTTTATCTCGGTGCCTCGAGAGCTGTTGATGACCGCGTGCACGACCGCGACGACTTTGTCCCCTACCTCCGCCAGGAGCGGGATGCATTGGAAAAGCGCCTCGCCCACCAATAGCCCATCCCAAAGCCGCAAGCCACCAACCCTCATCTCTGGAGCCTTTTCATGCTCGACGTCCATCCACCCCGCAACCACCCCCTCGACCCCTCCAATCCATAATCCGCGCCCTCGCAAATCTGCGATACCATGACCGCACACCACCATGCTTGGATCCGACCACATGTACCTCCACCTCATCACCATCTGCATCGGCCTGATCATCGCCTTCGGCCTGCAGCAGATCGTTGATCTCTTCCTGCGTCGCAGCCGCGCGCGCAAACAACAAGCCGCCGACGCCCAGGCACGCAAGTCACTCGACGACACCACCACACCTCCATCCAACACCGACCCTCCGCTCTAACCGCTTCTCCCTAATTCGGGCCCTGTAGGTCACTCCCAGCAACGCAGGTGTCTTCGAAATGCTCGACGTCCACCCTCCCCACCACGCAGCTCACACCTGGCGCGACTTCTTCGTCCACATCGCCACCATCTGCATTGGCCTGCTCATCGCCATCGGCCTCGAGCAATGCGTCGAAGCCCTCCACCACCGTCACCAACGCGAGGATCTCGAACGCCAGATGCACGTCGAGTCCGAGCAGAACCTCGACCTGGTCGGCGCGCAGATTCGCTTCGCCGCGCAACGCCGCGACTACCTCAACGCCTGCGTCCACGCGCTTCAGGCTGCCACCCCGTCCGGCAACCAGCTCGTCGTCACGCTTCCCGTCAACAACGTCGCCTTTCCTACCCGATCGCAAGGCCTGCTCGTCTCTCCTTCACGCGGCACATGGACCATCGCCCAGGCCGCTGGCACCGTCGCGCTCCTTCCTGCGGAAAAGGCCAAAGTCTATGCCCGTCTGGACCTCACCGCCGACTTCGAGCGCCAGGCCGAGATGGAAATAAGCCACACCGCCGCCCTCCTTGCGACCGCCCGTCTTCAGGACCACGCCGCCACTCCCGACGGCCATCCGATTCGCCTCACCCAGGTTCAGGCCGACGACCTGCTCCACGCCTTCGGCACCGCACGCGAAGCCGCTACCGACTTCCACTTCCGCCTCGTCGTCCTCGAAGGCGCCCTCGAAGCCGTAGTCGCCAACGTCGACTCCCTTCAGCAGATGTATCCCTACCAGATTCGCGCCATCGCCCGCGAAGGCGCGAACGCAGCCGCCAGTTCAGCCCGCGACGTCAGCAACTCCGCCCCTCAGCCCTGATCACCTGCACCTCCTTCCCAGGAGACCCCATGCTCGACGTCCACCCACCCCACACCTCCACACACCTGGCGCGACTTCTTCATCCACATCGCCACCATCTGCATCGGCCTGCTCATCGCCGTCGATCTCGAATAGACCGTCGAAGCCATCCACCGGCATCATCAACGCCAGGAACTCCTCGAACAACTCGACGCAGAGCATCGCCAAATCCTGAAGGACGCCACCGACGCAGCCGCCAGCGACGAGCGCGGAGGCTGACCGCAATCTGCCCGTCATCCGCGAGTCACTGGTCCGCTTGCAGACCCAACGCGCATACATCCAATCGCTGCAGGCTGAGCTCTCGTCCGCGAAGGTGTCCGGCACCAACGTCTCTCTCCCAGGGGTTACGCCGCGCGGCGGCTCTGCCATCTTTGTCTCGGTCTCGCGCAGCACCTGGATTTCCGCTCAGGCCGCCGGCCTCGTCGCACTTCTGCCGTCGAATCAAGCCGGTCTCTACGCCCGCATCGACTTCAACGCCGAAGAAGCCATTCACGACGAAGATGAGATGTACGAGAACCTCCGCTTATTCCTCGCGGAGTGCAGCCGTGCGAACTTCGACTACGCCACACCAGCTATCTCCACTCTCACCGTTGCACACCGTGACAACCTGCTCTTCCAACTCAGCCGGGTCGAGACCGCCATCGAGAACTACGCCATGCGCCTCAGCCTCATGGAAGGCGCGGACGAGTCCGTCGTAGCCGGAGTCCTCTCCCTCGAGGGGATGTATCCCTATCAAAGCGCCGCCCTTGCGAGGCTCAACTTCAACAGCCGTCTCGGAGCTTTTTACGGAGGCCAACCCGGATCCACCTACAAAGACCTTGCCCACCCTGCCGGTTCCGAATAGCAAATTCCTCTCAGGTATCCTGTTCCCACAGCCGCACAAATCTTCTTCCCTCGAAGGACCTCCTCCGCGCATGAGCTCCCCCTCAAGCTTTGTTGAACGCACGGAAGCCTACTTCAAATTCGCCGAGCACCAGACCACCTGGCGCACCGAGCTCCTCGCCGGCCTCACCACCTTCATCACGATGGCCTACATCATCTTCGTGAACCCCGCGATCCTCTCCCAAACCGGCATGCCACTCGCCGCCGTCACCACCAGCACCTGCCTCTGCGCCGCCTTCGGCTCCATCATGATGGGAGCCCTAGCCAACTACCCTCTAGCCCTCGCCCCCGGCATGGGCCTCAACGCCTACTTCACCTACACCGTCGTCAAAGGCATGGGCGTCCCCTGGCAAACCGCTCTCGGCGCCGTCTTTATCTCGGGCATCATCTTTCTCCTCCTCACCGTAGGAGGCATCCGCCAACGCTTAGTCGCCGCCATCCCCCACGAGCTCCACGCCGCAGTCGCCGGAGGCATCGGCCTCTTCATCGCCTTCATCGGCCTCGTCAACTCCGGAATCATCGTCCGCAGCAACGCCACCACCGTAACCCTCGGCGACCTCCACAATCACGCCACCCAGCTAGCCATCTTCGGCATACTCCTCATAGCCATTCTTCAGGCCTACAAGATCAAAGCCTCCATGCTCATCGGAGTCCTCGGCACCCTCGCCCTGGGCATCCTTCTCCACCAAGTCAAATACCAACCCTCCACCTTCAATCCCCTCGCGATCCGCGCCACCGCCTTCCATCTCGACATCCGCGGCGCCCTCCACCTCAACGCCTTCGAGATCATCTTCGTCTTCCTCTTCGTCGACCTCTTCGACAACATCGGCACCCTCGTAGCCGTTACCGAACGCGCCGGCCTCATCGCCGCCGACCACACCATCCCCCGCCTCGACAAGATCTTCTTCGCCGACGCCACCTCCACCGTCGTCGGAGCCCTCGCCGGCACCAGCACCATAACTAGCTATATCGAGTCCTCCGCAGGCGTCGCCGCCGGAGGCCGCACCGGCGTCACCGCCATCACCACCGGCATCCTCTTCCTGGCCGCCATCTTCATCGCCCCCATCGTCGGCGCCATCCCCGACTTCGCCACCGCCCCCGCCCTCATCCTCGTCGGCGCCCTCATGCTAGCCGGCGTCTCCTCCATCGATTGGATCGAACCCCGCATAGCGATCCCTGCCTTCCTCACCCTCATCACCATCCCCCTCACCTACTCCATCGCCACCGGCCTCTCCTTCGGCCTCATCAGCTTTGCGATTCTGGAAATCGCAACCGGCCGCGCCCGCCGCCAACACTGGATGCTCTACCTCCTCGCCCTCCTCTTTCTCGCCCGTTTCATCTACCTCCGCGCCAGCTGATATAACATCATCCTCGCAAGCCTTCCGTCGCGAAACGTTGCGCCTCTCTTTGCGAACGTTGCGTCAAGGCCTTCGCTCTTTTCTGCACCCTCTCGTCCCACACCCACATCTACCACCCAAGGAGAAACATCATGGACCGCAAAGCATCCGCCCTCTGGAACGGCGACCTCAAGACCGGCAAGGGCACCATCAGCACCCAAAGCAAAACCCTAAACAACGCGCAGTACAGCTTCCATTCCCGCTTCGAAGAAGGCACCGGCACCAACCCCGAAGAGCTCATCGCCGCCGCCCACGCCGGCTGCTTCACCATGGCCTTCGCCAACGAGCTTTCCAAGGCGGGCCACACCGCCACCTCTGTCGCGACCGACGCCATCGTCACCCTCGAGATGCTTCCCACCGGCCCCACCGTCACCAAGATCCACCTCGTCAACAAGTCCGAAGTCCCCGGCATCGACAAAGCAAAGTTCGACGAGGTCGCCGCCGGCGCCAAGGCCAACTGCCCCATCTCCCGCCTCCTCGCCGCCGCAGAGATTACCCTCGACGCCACCTTAGCTTAACTTCATTGCTATCGAAGCCTCCCTTCGCTAGGTCGTTTCCTCGTGCAACGGTCAGTGCGGTAGCATTGGGCGTGCGACTCTGGCTATTTGTCTTCGCCCTCTGGTTCCTCAGTGCAGCGATGCTATCTACGCTGAATCGGGTCGCCCGAGTTGCGTTTGTCGTTCTCGGTCTCGGATTCTTGATTTGGAGACAAAGAATTAAGCAAGAGTGACGTTGGTCCGGTGCGAATTTGTTACCTTCCCACTCCTCTAAGCAAACCCCTTTCTCTGCAACGTGAAGTCATCACGAAGGCCTGCCACCCGGCAGGCCTTTACCCTTCCCCCAACCCTCCATCCTTCGAACCGCATCGTACCTTCAGGCGGCAAGCTCGCCCTCAAGGAGATTCACGATGGAACGCAGCGCATCGGCAATTTGGCATGGCGACCTGAAAAAGGGCACCGGCGCCCTCACTACCCAAAGCCACGTCCTCAACGACACCCCGTACAGCTTCCACACCCGCTTCGAGGACGGCGCCGGCACCAACCCCGAAGAGCTCATCGCCGCCGCCCATGCCGGCTGCTTCACCATGGCTCTCAGCTCCCAACTCACCAGCGCCGAGCACCCGCCCAGCACCATCGAAACCACTGCCACCGTCACCATGGAAACCACAGACGACGGCCCCACGATCACCAAGATCCACCTAAGCACCCACGCCACCATCCCCGGCATCGAGAAGAGCACCTTCGACGAGCTAGCCAAGAAAGCCAAGGACGGGTGCCCCATCTCCCGCCTCCTTAAATCCGCCGAGATCACCCTCGACGCCACCCTCACCTAACCCCTACTCTCCCCCAACACCACAAAGCCCGCCACCATGGCGGGCTTTCGCTTTCTCTACACTCTATCCTCTGCCCTCTATCCCCTTTTTTCTTTCCGCAACCTAACCGTTCCAACATCCCCTTGTCTAACCTCGCGAATGGGAAATTTGGAGCAAGACGCGATCCGGCGTGTCCTCGCCGGCGATCGAGACGCCTTTCGCGTGCTCATGGATCGTCACCTCCCCACCGTTCTTCGCATGACCTATCGCGTCACCGGCAACGCCGTCGACGCCGAGGAGGCAGCACAGGAAGCCTTCCTCCTCGCCTACAAAAAGCTCTCCAGCTTCCGCGAACATTCATCCTTCGGTACCTGGGTCTATCGCATCGCCATGAACTGCTCCCTCAATCTCGTCGAACGCCGCTCCCGCGATCTCGGCTGGGACGCTGTAACCATCGAGCCCGGTTCCACCACCGAAAACCTTGCCGTCTCCCGCGGCCTCACCCCGGAAGCCGAACTCCTCAACACTGAAGCCCTTCGTCGCCGCGAGCGTGCCATGCTCACCCTCACTCCCATGGAACGCACCGCCTTCATCCTCCGCCACATGGAAGATCAACCCATCCAGGTCATCGCCGACGCCCTCGGCGTCCCCGCAAACTCCGCCAAGCAGGCCATCTTCCGCGCCGTCGCCAAACTTCGCCGCGAACTCGCTCCCAAGCCTCTCGCACCCCCCGTCCCCCTCGCCTCCACCGGAAGCACCAAGGACTCCCAATGACCCCCTTCCACCCAGACCTCGAAAACGACGCCGGTCACACCATCGACCAGGATGATCTCATCGCCTTCCACCTCCACGAGCTGTCGCCGCAGCAGGAGCGCGCCCTGCATCGCGTGCTTCAATCAAACCGCCGCCTGCAATCCGAATCCATCGCCATCGCCGCCACCCTGCACGCCTTTCCCAAACACGAACCAGCACTTCCCCTCGACGCTGCCGCCCTCGATCGCCAGTGGCAAACCCTCCGCAGTTCCCTTCCCGCCCACGTTCCCCTAACCGCTGCCCCCCGCAGCCTGTTCCGTCACGCTCTCTTCACCCGCTGGGCACTCCCCACCTTCGCCGCCGCCGCCCTCGTGGGGCTTGCCGCCTTCTTCGCGCTCCACCACACCCCCCACACAAATCCCCCAACCATCGCAACCACGACACCACCTCCCCCACTCCCAACCGTTTCCAGTGCTATACCTTCCTCGAACGCTGTACCCTCCATTCACTCTGTACCGCCTAAGGTGTCTATACCATCCGTTCCAAGCCACGTCTCTTCGTTGTTCACCCACCCAACACCTCAAACCTACGCGTCCGTTCCAGTAAATCCATCCCCGACACTGCCCGCCTCGACTCAACCCGTCATCGCAACGTCCCCGGCAGCCGTCTCGCCAACCACCAGCAACATCGCCACAAGCCAGCAGCCCACCTCCCTCTCCGCAGCTCCCACCGCGGTCAGCCGCACGCGTCCTACCTCCCGCCCCCATTACGACCGCACCACCGACATCACCCTCGCCGCGCTCGGCAACTTCACTCCCGCCAGATCCTTTACTTCCACCACCGGAACCGGAGACTCCGCCGTCACTGCCTCCTACATGCAGTCAACAACGCCTGCCGTCGGCGCCCTCGCATCCTTCCACCAGCAATTTCGTCCCTGGCTCGGCTATCGCATCACCGCAACTCACTCCGAGCCCACGTTCGAATACACCTACCAAACCTCATCCGGCGGGCAGACTTCATCCCTGGGAAATGTCGTCTATGAACATGTCTACGAGTTCTCCGGAACGTATGTCGTGCAGGGCCCACACCATCGCCGCATCTCCACCTCGGCCGAAGCCGGCGCCGGCGTCCTCGCGTTCCGTCCGCCAAGCTCCAACCTCGACAGCCCTCTTGTCAGCAACGCGGTCCGTCCTACTGCAGTCCTCGGCATCGCTGCCGAATACGCGCTGACCAAACACCTGGCTCTGACCGCCGCCTATCGCCTTCTGCTCTATAAAGCGCCATCTGCCTACTCAACCTTCGGCTCTATCGTCCCCCCCGCTCCCAACAACCTCACCCTCAGCAACGAGCCCGTCATCGGCCTCACCTACCGCTTCCACCCACCCCGCGCCGAGTAACCCGCCCTCCCGCCTTCCTCGAACAACTCAACCCCGGAGCTTCCAATGACCCCGCTCGTCTCAAAATCCCTGCGCATCGCAGCTCTCACCGTGGGCGCCATCCTCCTCACCGTTCTCACCCTCGCCCAAACCTCCACCCACCCCTCACCTCCGTGCCAGGCCCTCACCGCGAAACCAAACCCGCTGCCCACGCACAAGCCTGCTCCCTGCCACATCCGACTTCACCCCGAAACCTCCATCTCCCTCGGCGCCTTCGCGCAACTCACCGCCACCCGCATCGTCGACGCCCCTTACAACTTCACCACGGCAAGCATGTCCCCGTCCGCCGGAGTCCTCGGCACCGTTCGCCAGAGCTTCAGTCCCTGGCTCGGCTACTCCCTCAACATGGGTTACACCCGTGCCACCGAACGCGCCACCGACAACGCCAGCCTTGGCTCCCCTTACGCGGTCAACAACCTATCGATCCCCGCCAACATCTACGAGCTCAGCCTCTCCTACCTCGCCGAAAAGCACGTCACCCCCCGCCTCTCCGGTTTCGTCGACATTGGTGCCGGCATGCTCGCCTTTCTCCCCGAACACCGCGACGCCCCCGCCACGAACCTGCTCTACTACGGCGTCTTCTCTCCTCCCGTGAACTTCCGCCCCCTCGGCGTCGGCGGCGTCGGCATCGACTACCTCCTCACCCCGCACCTCTCCCTCCGCGTCGAATACCGCGGCCAGCTCTACAAATTCGCCGACTACGGCAACGCCCTCCCACGCTACCTCACCGTCACCAGCGAACCCACCTTCAGCGTCGTCTACAACTTCACCCACCCAAAATAATCTTCCCCTCAACAACGTCAAAGCCCGCATCCACGCGGGCCTTGCTCTCTCTACGCTCTACACTCTATCCCTGCTTTAGTGCGCGTGCGCATGATCGTGCCCACCCGGCCCATGATGATGGTGCGAATGCCCATCCACCTCCGCAACCTCCGGCGGCGACACGCATCCATCCACCGTCGCGCAATCCGTCACTTCGATCTGAATCGTCGCATGCTTGATCCCGAAGTGGTCCTTCAGCTGATGATTGATCCGCGCCAGTACATCCTCGCACTCCGCCAGCTGCATCTCCACCACCTGCACATGGCACGCCATCGCATGGCTCTGCGACGTCAAGCTCCACACATGCAGATCATGCACATTCACCACACCCTCGATGCTCTGCATCGCCCCGCGAATCTCAGCAAGGTCCACGCTCCGCGGCGTCCCCTCCAGCAGAATATGCAGTGTCTCCCGCACAATGCTCCACGAACTCGCCAGGATCATCGCCGCAATAATTAAGCTCAGCAGCGGATCTATCCACTGCTGCCCCGTCACCGCAATCACCAGCCCGCCCACAATCACCGCAGCAGTCGACACCGTATCGCCCAGCATATGCAGAAACACGCTGCGAATATTTACGTCCCCGGAGAACTTCCACAGCAACCCCGCAATCAGCCCGTTCATCACCACGCCAGCCGCCGCCACATACATCATCAAGTGGGGCTCGACCGTCACCGGATGAAAGAATCTCCCCACGGCCGCCACCGCGATCCATCCCGCCAGCACCATCAAGCTCAGCGCGTTCACAAACCCCGCCAGCACACCTGCCCGCTGATACCCAAACGTCCTCTCGTCCGTCGCCGGTCGCGCCTGCAGCCACACCGCTACAAAGCTCAACCCCAGCGCCAGAAAATCCGACACATTGTGCCCAGCCTCGGAGATCAGCGCCAACGAATGTGCCCGCAACCCAAAGAAAAGTGTCGCCGCGATATACAGCGCCGTCAGCCCCAGCGACCCCTTCAGGATCGTCTGCATCCGCATCTTCGACTTGGTCGTTCCAGGCATCTCTTATAGTGTAGAACGCCGGTGCTTCCAGCCACCGTTCCGCGTGTCATTCCGTACCACGGTAAACTAAATCGACCTATGGCGAAGCGCTACTACCGGCCAGAACTGGATGCTCTTCGCTTTTTCGCCTTCGCGTCTGTCTTCTGTGATCACTTGACCTTCGTCAAGGCTCGTTGGTTCCAGCCAATCATCGAAGCGGGCGCCTTCGGTATGTGCATGTTCTTCATGCTCAGCGCCTACCTCATCATCACCATCCTCCTGCGCGAAAAAGAAACCGCCGGGACCGTGAACCTACGCGCATTCGCGATCCGCCGCATCTTGCGGATATGGCCTCTCTACTTCCTCGTTCTCTTCGGAGGCTATCTCCTCGGTCACTTCTATCACGGGAGTGCCACCGTCCCTGGACGCGCCGTCCTCGCCTTCTCTTTTCTGCTCGGGAACCTCTACATCCTTCACAACGGCTGGCTCGGTCCCGTCGGCTCGCTCTGGAGCCTTTCCGTCGAAGAACAGTTTTATCTCGCCGTCCCGGCCATCGTGCGACTCGGCGGCCGCCGCGGCATCATCATCATCGGGATCGTCGCCATCTCGTTCGCTTACATCGTCCTCCTTCGTCTCGGGTTCCACGGCGCCCCCAGCCGCGTTATCTGGGTCAACAGCTTCGTCCAATTCCAGTTCTTCGCCGCCGGCGGCCTCATGGCCCTCTGGCTCTATCGCCGAACCGTGCTCCTATCGCTCCTGCAGAGAGCCGCCATCGCCGTCGCCGGCCTCGCCTTCTGGTTCGAGGGCGGTCAACTCTTTCCTCTGCAAACGCTCGCCGCAGCCCGCCCTCTGCCGCTTGTCATCGCTTACGTCTTCATCCTCCTTGGCACCTTCCTGATCTTCATCTCCATCCTTGATATCCAAATCGGGATACCACGTCCGCTCGTCTACCTCGGCAAAATCTCCTACGGCCTTTACTTGTTCTTCCTGTTCTTTCTCTGGCTGATCTTCGATACATCCGATCGCTTTCCACGCATGCTGTTCTTCCAGAATCACAAGCTCATTGGCATCCCGCTGGCCTTCGGTCTAACCGTCGCCACCGCCGCTCTCTCATACCACTTCTTCGAACGTCCCATCCTCAAGTTCAAAGAACGCTTCGAGACCATCCACACCCGCCCCGCTTAGTTCTTCCATTCAGCTTCTCCAGTGCAACTCCACCGGCCCCTTCAGCGGATGCTCCCCTTCGCCCGTCAGCCGCCGCTGCTTCAGCGCGAAATACCACTTCGCCGGCAGGTCCGCATCGTCGATCAACATCAACCCGGGATTCGACCGCAACCCGCGCGCCTGCTCCACCATCGTCTGCTGATCCTGCGCCACGAACTTCGCCCCGAAGTAAGTCGCAATCGGCGTCACGAAGGGCACATAGTAAGCAATGTCCCACGCCGCAATCACATCAATCCGGCAAGACGTCGCCGTCACCGGAGTCACCGTCGTCAGCGAAGCAAACCACCGCTCCCGCCCCTTCGCATTCACCGCCCGAATCGTCTCATGCCGCCGATTCGGCAGCACAAAATCAATCGTCGTCACCGGTTTGCCCAGCAGCTTGTACGGCGCGCTGTTCGTCGAAGGCGCATGCGCTGACATCCGGAACCCGGCATTCCGCCCGCCATGCTCGCTATCCTCCAGCGGCTCAAACTTCTTCTTCTTCTCATGAATGCTCGCCGCGCTCCGCCACCACCATGCTCGATGCACAAACGGCCCATGCGCCGGATCCATCAACCCGATGATCCCGTGGTCCACATTGCAAGGCAGCTCCGCCGTTAGGTGCGCGCTCCGATACCGCTTCCCAAACTTCGGCAGCTCCGGAACCGGCGGCAGCCCACTCAAATCCTCCACCCTCCCAGCACCAGCGGCCGGAACATACACCCACGCATATCCATCGCGCTCGACCACCGGAAACGCATTCGCATAAATCTTGGTAGGCACCAGATGATCAAACGATGTCAGCGAAGGAATCTCCTCGCACCGCCCCGTGCACGGCTCAAACCGCCAACCGTGATACTTGCACTGCACCGTCTCTCCATCGAACCACCCCGCCGACAGCGGAATCCCCCGATGTGGACACAAATCCCGCATCGCAAAAAGCGCCCCGTCGCTCTTCCGGCCCACCAGCATCGGAATTCCCAGCAGCATCGTCACCGCCGTATCGCCGCTCTTCAACTGCCCCGCACGCAACGCCGGATACCAATCCCCAAACACCATCTCCGCGGGCGGCCCGCCACCAGCCAACTGCACCAGGCTCTGCGCGACTGCCGCCTTCATGGGCTTCATCTTTGCCATCGCAGCCAGTGTACGTGACAGCAGCCGTGGCGAAACGTAGCGCCATTCTTCGCGACCTTTGCGTCATCGCTCTCCTGTCCCAGCCTCAACATCCCGCGCATACACTTATCCCAATGCCACCCGCAACACCACCTCGACCTCGCCCCACCCTCCTCACCATCCTTTTCCTCTGGATCGCCTTCTACGCCTCCTTCACCCTCATGAGCCCCCCGCTCCTCGACGACGCCGACAGCGTCCACGCCGAAGTCGCCCGCGAGATGCTCCTCCGCCATGACTACGTCACCCTCTACGCCAACGGCATCCGCTACCTCGAGAAGGCACCTCTCCTCTACTGGTCCATGGCCGCCTCGATGCGCGTCTCCCAATTTCTCGGCGCCACCTCGCCCCGAGCCCTCACCATAGCCGCGCGCATCCCTCTCTCCCTCACCGTCCTCGCCCTCGCTCTCCTCATCGAAGCCTTCGCCCGCCGCCTCTTCCAATCCGCCCGAGCCGGCCTCTACGCCGCGCTCATCTCCCTCTCCAGCTTCGGCATCTTCATCTTCACCCGCATCAACATCCCCGACGCCGACGTCTGCCTCTGGACCGCCCTCGCCCTCTATTTCTTTTGGCGCACCGAAGAACTCACCGCGCCACAAGCAGAATCCGCCATCTCGACCGAGCCCCACGCAGACCCCGTCATCTCGACCGGAGCGCAGCGCAGTGGAGAGACCCCTGTATTTGCTCTTCGCCACAACCGCCTCCGCCTCTACTGCTACGCCTTCGCCGCCGCCTGCGCCCTCAACGTCCTCTCCAAGGGCCTAATCGGATTGGTCTTCCCCATCGCCATCGCCGTCGTCTACCTCATCCTCACGCGCGGCCTAACCCCCGGCATTGCGCGCCTTCGCCAACTCCACCCCATCACATCGACCCTCGTCTTCCTCGCGATCGCTGCCCCCTGGCACATCCTGGCGGCCCTCGCCAATCCCACGCAAGGCACCCCCGCCCCCTTCCATTTCCTCCACGGGCACTGGCAAGTCCCCCTCCCCACCGACGGCAACGTCCACGGCTGGTTCTGGTTCTACTTCATGAACGAGCACCTCCTCCGCTACCTCAACCTCCGCGTCCCCCACGACTACGACACCTCGCCTCTCTGGCTCTTCTGGGGCCTCTGCCTCATCTGGCTCATGCCCTGGTCCGCCTTCCTGTTCAAAGCTCTCGCCGACCCCATCAGTCAATGGACACACGCCATCCGCATCCGCCTTACCACCCCCAGCCGCATCCTTGCGCTCCAAACCCCACAGCCCGACCGCGCCCAGACATTCCTGCTGATCTGGGCCGCCTTCCCGCTACTCTTCTTCTCCCTCTCCACAAGGCAGGAGTACTACGTCCTCCCCGCACTACCGGCACTCATTCTCCTCATCGCCGGATGGCTGGCCAATGAGGCCATCGACGGTCGTCGTGTGCACATAAAGAAAGCGTCGCCCTTTCCCATCCACACGTTTGAAGTGCCCGAAGCGCTGTCAAATTTTCGAATCACAGCCGTGATTAGTTTTGTCTATGTGACGCTCTCAGCAGCTTGTCTGATATTCGTGCTGAACACGTCAGCACCGGCCCCGGAAACCGATTTGGCAATGCTTCTAACGCAAAATCCGTCCGATTATGCGTTGAGCATGGGCCATTTCCTCGATCTGACTGGCCCTGCAATCACGTTGTTCCGTACACCGCTCATAATTACTGCAGCAACCCTATTCCTAAGCGCGCTAGCCGCGTTCGAGTTCCGCAGGAAAGGTCGTTCTCACGCCGCCAACCTCGCCTTAGCCGCCGGAGCTTTCGGCTTCCTACTAGCCGCCCACCTCGGCCTCCAGACCTTCGCCCCTGTCCTCTCCTCCGCCCAGCTAGCCGAAGCCATCGCCCCTCAAGTCCACCCCGGCGACCTCATCTGCATCCACGGCGAGTTCGAAGCCGGCAGCACGCTAGCCTTCTACCTCCAGCGCCCCAACACTTACGCGCCCACGCCCAACGCCACCAACTTCCTCCACATCCTCGAAGGCCGCAGCTCCAACCTCTGGTACGGCAGCTTCTTCCCCGACGCCCCCAACATCTTCGAAACCCGCGCCTCTCTCGCAGCCAAATGGCAAGGCCCCCAACGCATCTTCCTCTGGCAATCCCTCACAAACTCAGACGCACCACCCAGCCAACTCCCCCCTCTTCCCGGCCCGGTTTACATTCTCGTAAAATCCGGTGGCAAAGAGATCGTCAGCAACCAGCCCAACCGCTAAGCTGTATGTACGACTTCGCCTTTGCTCTTTGTCTTCTCTACGCTCTACACTCTATCCCCTATCCCCTGTCTTTCCTATGCCCGGCAAAACCGACGAACTCCGCCAAGTCCCCCTCTTCAGTCTCCTCGATGACGACGAGCTAGCCATCCTCGCCCAGCAAGTCGAGCTCCGCGATTTCGCCGCCAACCAGCGCATCTACAAGGCCGGCGATCCCCACGGTCCCGCTTACGTCATGCTCTCCGGCGCCGTCACCGTCACCCTCATCGACGAAGACGGCCAGGAAGTCATCTTCTCCCAACCCCACCACGGCGACGTCTTCGGCTTTGCCTCCATGCTCGAAGGCGTACCTCACCTCACCACTGCCATCGCCCTCGAACCCACCACCTGCATCGAGGTCGATCGCAACGACATCTCCACCCTGCTCGAAAAGAAACCCCAGGCCGGCCTCGACATGCTCACCGTCATGTCCACCGAGATCCACAACGCCCAACGCGTCATCCGCGGCCGCGCCCTGCACAATCCCAACGAGCTCATCGACGAGCAGGAAACCTTCGGCGAGCGCATCGCCGATCACGTCGCCAGCTTCGGCGGCTCCTGGACCTTCATCATCACTTTCCTCACCACGATGACCTGCTACGTCATCCTCAGCATCACTCTCGTCGCAATGCGCGGCAAGTCCTGGGACCCCTACCCCTTCATCCTGCTCAACCTCTTCCTCTCCATGCTCGCGGCCATCCAGGCGCCGGTCATCATGATGAGCCAGAACCGCCAGGACCACAAAGACCGTGTCCGCAGTGAACTAGACTTCGAAGTAAACCGCCGCGCCGAAGCCGAAATCCAGGCCCTAAGCCGCAAGCTCCACTACCTAACCGACATCGTCGGCGACATCCACGAACACGTCCACACCCCCACCGATCCGCCCATCAACAGCACATCGCGAAGCTAGGAGAGTTAATCTGAACCGCCGCATCCTCAAGCTTTCCGCAATGGTCATAACAGCGACAGTCCTCGCCGTAATAGCTTGGTTCATCTACTGGCCCAAGCGCTACGACGAAGGTTTGAGCCGAATCCAAAACGGGGATTCCATCCGAACAGTACAAAAGTTCATGGGTAGAGACGGAGGCGCAGAAAGGTGCGGAACGATGGTCGACGCGCCTGTCAGCTGTGCGGAAGAACTGGTTTACAGCGATCCGGGAGCTCCGGTGTTGCCTCAATATTGGATTATTTGGTTCGACGCAAGCCAACATGTCGTCGGAAAATTCCACGCCATATCTGTCTGAGGTTGACCACTACCCCCGTTTCGCCCCCAGCAACTTCCGCGCCCGAGCCCGCATCGCCGGCGTCCCACCCTCCAACGACTCCCGCACCAACGGCAACACCCGCGCCCGCAGCCCCGCATCCCCCTCCGACAAATCCATCAACGCCTGCATCGCCATCGTCCGATTCAACCCGCTCCCATCCCGCAGGCGCTCAAACATCAACTCCACCGCCAGCGCCTTATCCGCACCCTTCAGTGGAAGCCTTCCCAGCACAATCGAAAGATTCCACTGCACCCGCACATCCACCGCGCGAAACGCCTCCTTCAGCAGTGTCTTCCGCCACGCATACAGCGGCCCCGCATCCCTCTCCGAAATCTTCTTCAGCGTCCGCGCCGCCCGCTCCACCACCGCCTTATCCCCATCCCGCAGCTGCCGAACCAATCCCTCGCACACCGCCGCACCAAGAACCCCAAACGCCGCCTCCACCAGCTCCCCCGACGCAGCCTCCGGTCCCCGCCCCATCTCACCCTCCGTTCTCTCTATCCTCTACCCTCTATCCCCTATCCCCTGCTTTTCCAGCGCTCCCCGCTTCAACCGAAACCGCTCCCCCCGCCAAACAATCGTATCGCCCGCATAACTCCACGCCCAGAAGAACAGCCCAAAGCAATCCCGCAGCGGCAGCCATACAACATCGCGCAGCACCTGCCCATCGCGCAGAATCCCCACGCCCACCACCAGAGCCACGCTCACCCGCACCAGCAGCGCCATACTGAACAGCGAAAACGACCACAACGCAAACCCACTCGCCACCATCGCCGCCATCGACCATGGCAGAACATACGTCACCCCCAGCCCCAAATATCCCCACCGCCGCGAATCCCGAGTACTCCGTGCCCACCTCAACTGATGCTCACAAAATCCGCGCAGCGAATACGCCGGCACCGTCGTCTCCACGACCTCGCGCACCAGCGCCACCTTGTACCCCGCCGCACTCAATCGGGCACCCAACTCATAGTCATCGGCAAGCTGATCCACCATCCCCTCAAACCCGCCAATCTTCTTGAGCGCCGTCTTCGTCGTAGCCAGCGTCGACCCCAACCCAAACCGAATCCCGCCCTCCAGCTTCCGCGCCACCAGCACCCCCGGCATAAAATCCGTCGAAATTCCAAGCGCCTCC
>Ga0302181_10000405_pt1 | contig 36102 bp, 28 predicted proteins | sample I_Palsa_E3_3_FD_198786 | JGI IMG/M metagenome (GOLD analysis project Ga0302181, IMG submission 198786) | Peat permafrost microbial communities from Stordalen Mire near Abisko, Sweden - I_Palsa_E3_3 | ecosystem: Environmental > Terrestrial > Soil > Palsa > Peat permafrost | place: Sweden...
GCGGTGAGCACCACGCGCTCACCGCGCGCCACGCTCGCCGAGACGCCCTGCCAATACGCCGCCGCGTTGCCGCGGGACATTAGCGGCATGAAGCTCACGGATGCACCGCTTTGCACACAGTCGATAAGCACGTCGCTCAGGCCTTGGATCTCGCGCTCAACGATGACCGGCACAGTACCGCGACTGCGATGCTCAAACCGGGGGCCGCCGGCGCCTGCTTCAATCGCGAACAAAAGCTCAGATCTGCCAAGAGATAGATAGGGTCTTCTGGGCTGCTGCCAGCAGCCACTAGTTGACGTTGCCGTGCGCGATGAGCCGCCCGGGACATGTGACGTGCATCTCATTCTTGCGAACGAGCGCTTCGCTATGTCTGCCACCGCACTGTAACGCGCGCCGGAAGCCAGTTTGATCAAAGCTGGCTAGGACTTAAGTAAACCGACAGACGTGGCATTGCACCGAGCAAAATAATCCCGCTCTGCTCGCCGGTGCGCCCGGCCCCGGCTGACCCCCACGGTTTCGGCCGACGAACGGAGCCGCAATCCAATTGCAGAAACCACTCCAATGGCAGCCGCAGTAAAACCACACTTGCCGCAGAGATACGAATGGCAATGGTCACTGACGCCGCCATGCAAGGCCATCTCCTTTGCTTAAGCTCATTCGGCGGCATTCGCCGTGCCGCACCTCGAGAGTGCGCCGCACCGTGCGCCTGCGCCTGGCCGGATGGCGCCGGGCGCGGCCGTCCCTGCTGTCGGTGGCGGCATTGATCGTCGGCGATCAATCCCTCTACGAGCTTGCCGCGCGATCAGGTAGCGAGGCCGATAGAGAAGTGTTGCAGGTGTCGGTATTGGTCGATTGTCCTTCAGTGCACCCTGCACGCGCAGAGACTGAGTGCCAGCGCTGATCCACAACATGTGGTTGGCTCGTCAGCCCGGACAGATCTCGCGCTATCGCAGGCTGCTGCTGTGTCTCGCTGGCGTCGCGGCCTTGCACGAAGCAGCGGCGGCGCCGGAGTTGACGGACATGAGCCTCGAGCAGCTGATGCAGATCGGCGTCGTCGGGGCCTCCAAGTACGAGCAGAAGCAATCCCAGATTGGCGCCGCTGTCAGCGTCATCACGCGCCAGGAGATCAAGGCGTTTGGCTGGCGCACCCTCGATCAAGCGTTGGCCACCCTGCCTGGCGTCTACGTCACCTACGACCGGCAATTCACCTATCTCGGCGTACGAGGATTTGGCCTGCCGGGGGACTACAACACCCGCGTGCTGGTGACGATCAACGGCAATCGCGTCAACGACCCGATTTATGACTCAGGTCCCTCCGGTCGGGAGTTCCCACTCGACATGGACCTGATCGAACGCATTGAGTTCATTCCCGGACCGGGTGGCGCGGTATACGGGCAGAACGCCATGTTTGCCGTCGTCAATATAGTCACGCGCACGGGTGCCGAGATGAATGGTGCAGAGGCTGCGGTCGGCGATCAACAGCCGCAGTCACTCATCGAGGGCCGCGCCAGCTGGGGCGTGCGTCTCGACAACGGTGTCGATGTGTTGATGTCCGTGAGTGGCATGCACGCTCAGGGTCAAAACCTCTTTTTCGACTACGGCGCCTCTGGAAAATCGGGAATTGCCTGGGGACTTGATGGTAATCGCACCCAGCAGTTCTTCGGCAGCATCGCGCGCGGACCCTGGTCGTTCGAACTCGTCTATGGTTTTGAGCATAAGGACGATCCGACCGGCTCGTACCTGTCGGACCCGCTCGTGCCTGGCCAGTACCAGGAGACCGGTTACGCGCTCACGCAGCTGCAGTACCAAAATAATTTTGCCGCCAACACGTTGCACGCGTCCGCCCGCGTGTTCACAGGTAACGACGTCTCGGATGACCACCTAAGCTTCGGTGGCACCATTTATGACTATCCTTCGACGCCCGATTTGGTAGGGATCGAAGCGCGCATTGTGTCGACTGCGCTGGCCGCTCATATCTTGATGCTGGGCCTGGAGGCACAGGATAACTACAACACTGACCAGTCGCAGATCGTCGCTGCGATGCCCGCCCAGAATGTCTACGTCCCCGGCTCCGGCTATCGGGTGGGCCTGTATGGCCAGGATGAATGGCACCTCTTGAGCGCGCTCGCGGCGACGCTCGGATTCAGAGTCGATCGTAACGAGAAAACCGAAACGGCCCTGAGCCCGCGCCTGGCGCTCATCTGGCAGGCTACTTCCGATACCACGGCCAAGGCGCTCTATGGCATTGCACATCGCGCCCCAAACTCTTTCGAAGATCTCGCCAAATTTGAACCGGATGCTCCCTCGCTGCAGCTCAGCGGTGAGACCATCGACACACTCGAATTTGACCTGGACCAGCGGGTCGGCCGAGACCTGTCGCTGCGCGCTTCGGTCTACCAATGGACTCTTCACGACGTCATCTTGGAGAACAACGTCTCGGAGCAGTACCAAAACACCCAGCCAGTCGACACGCACGGAATCGAGCTCTCGACGGACAAGACCTGGGATTCCGGCGCCCGGCTGCGCGACAGCGTGTCGCTCCAGCACGCCAGCTACCGCAGCGGCGGCGAGGTCGCCAACTCGCCCAAGATACTGGGCAAGCTCAACTTCTCGAGCCCCCTGCCGGTCGACGGCGTACGTTTGGGCTACGAGCTGCGCTATGACAGCTCGCGCTTGACCCTAAATGGCGCGCCCCTGGGAGGCTACACCCTGTCAAACCTCTTTCTGAGCACGGAGTCGCTCGCCCGGGGGCTCGAGGTATCGGTCGGCGTCGGCAATCTATTTGACAAGCACTATGCACAACCCGCCTCTGCCAACCACTGGCAGGACTCACTGGAGCAGGACGGCCGCAGCGTCCGCGCCGACGTCCACTACGCGCGCTGAGCCGTGTCAATTCAACCGCTTTGCACCAACGACTCCCGGGCCGTCAGGACGAGGCCCCGGCGTCGGCTTGTGCTTGCGGCCACCCTTACGCTGGTATTGGCCATTCCGGGTACCGCCAACTCCTTCACGCTGGATCAGTTGCTCGACATGCCCATCGAGCAGCTGCTTAAACTAGAGATCACCTCAATGCACCTGCCGCAGGTGCCCGCCCGGCGGCCGCCGTCACCGAACGCACCGCGGGCCGCGGAGCATCGCGATGCCACGTAGCGCCCGCCTGCCGACATGGTGCCTGGGCCTGGCGCTCACAGCGTTCGCAACGGTGGCCGTGAGCGATGACCTGCCCGAGTATCGTCTCAAGGCAGCATTTCTCTACAACTTCGCCCTCTTCACCGAGTGGCCTGCGGACATTGGCGCAACGCTGAACCTGTGCGTGTACGGTCGGGATCCGTTCGGTGAGGAAATCGATGCGCTGCAGGGAAAGCCGGTCGGCGCTCGTCGCATGGCGGTACACCGCGTCACGACTGTTGAGGGACTAACCGTCTGCCAGATCGTGTTCATCGCCGCGCCATCGGCGGACGGTATTGCGCGCGTGCTGTCCACCTTGCGCGGCGCCACCGTGCTGACCATCGCGGACACGCCGGGTGCGGTCCAGCAGGGCGTCGCTCTCAACATGACTGTGGAGAAAAACAAAATCACCTTCGAAGCCAACCTCACGGCCGCCCGGGCAGCCAATCTCAAACTGAGCTCGAAGCTATTGAGCTTGGCGACCGAGGTGCTCCCATGACCGGGCGTGACCAGCGGCCACGCAGCGTCACGATCGGTGCGCGTCTGCGCCGCACCAATTGGATTACCCTGTGTGCAGCGATCGGGATTGTCACGGCAATCGGCATCGCCAGCAGCTTCACGCTCGGGCTGTTGCGACTTGCGAATACGACGCAGGTGCAGGCCAAGATGCTGGCCGAAAGCGCCGCCGCGGCTCTGATGTTTCAGGATGAGAGCGCGGCGCAGGAGCTATTGCAGACGCTGCGCAATGCGCCGAACGTCCACGTAGCCGCCTTGTACACCCAACAGCGGCGCTTGTTTGCTTCCTACCGCAGTGAACCACAAGTGTCCGTGCCTGCGGCGCTTGATGCCCCGTCCGCCAGCGTCTCGATCACGTTGACTCACATCGACATCTTGCAGCCGGTTCTGTTCCAGGGCGCGCGCCGCGGCACGTTGTATCTGAGGACTGACGTCACGGGCCTCTACCGGCAGCTCGCATCTCAGATTCTCGTCACGCTGTTCGCGGGCGCCATAGCGCTGCTGGTCAGCACTCTGATGCTACGTCGGCTAAATCTTGCGGTGCTGCGACCGCTGTCGAAATTGACGGAGCTCACCGAGTGGGTGTCCGGCTCAGCCGACTTTCGGGTGCGGGCGGCCTCCAGCGACATCGCAGAATTGGACGCACTCGCCCGGGGCTTCAACGGCATGCTCGAGAACATCGAGGAGCGCGATGCCCACCTGGCAGCGCAGCGCGATCATCTCGAGGAAGAAGTCGCAGAGCGCACCGCCGATCTGCAGCACGCCAAGGAGACTGCTGAAGCTGGGAGTCGGGCCAAGAGCGAGTTTCTAGCAACCATGAGCCACGAGATTCGCACCCCATTGAATGGTGTGCTCGGAATGAATGAACTGCTTCTGGCGAGCGATCTCACCCCCCGGCAGCGCGAGTGGGGCGTTGCCGTGCAGACCTCCGGAGAGCATCTGCTGGGCGTCATCAACGACATTCTTGATTTCTCCAAGATTGAGTCCGGGAACATGGCGCTCGAATCCGTCGCCTTCAGCCTGGTCGACCTCGTAGAGGAAACCCTGGCGATGTTCGCATACTCTGCCGAAAGGAAAGGCCTTGAACTGGCGGCGCAGTTCACGCCGCTTGACTCCGCACTGCCGGGCGTGCGCGGCGATCCACTGCGCCTGCGTCAGGTCTTGGCCAACCTAATTGGCAATGCGATCAAGTTCACCGAACACGGTGAAGTCGTCGTACGAGTGCGGCTCGAGAGTGAGACCGACACCGACGTCGCCCTGAGCGTGTCCGTGGAGGACACGGGCATCGGGATTGCACCGGAAACGTTCGATAGAATCTTCGAGCATTTTTCGCAGGCGGATGGTTCGACCACGCGCCGCTACGGCGGTACCGGCCTCGGTCTTGCTATCTCCCGCCGCCTCCTGACCTTGATGGGCAGTGCGATTCGCGTCGAGAGCTCCTTGGGCCATGGCTCGCGATTTATCGTCAGCCTGCATCTGGCGAAATCAAGAGCCTTGCCGCGGGAGCGCCTGGAGCCGACGGCCCTCGAGGGAGTACGCGTGCTGGTGGTGGACGACAACCAGACCAACCGCGAGATCCTGCAGCAGCAACTCGCGGGCTGGCACATGCGCGTGACCTGTGCACGCAGCGGCGAGGAAGCTCTGGAGCTGATGGCCGAGGCAGCCCGCGCGGGCTCTTTGTTTGCACTCATCATCCTCGATATGCACATGCCCGGGATGGATGGACTGCAACTGGCGAGCGCGATCCAACGACAGCCCGAGTTGGCCAACACCCCGCTCATGATGCTGACGTCCACCGCCTCCAACTTGACCGACTCGGAGCGGCATACATCCGGCATCCTGCGTTTCCTCAATAAGCCGATCCGGCGTGCCGACCTGCTCCGCGTCCTCTGCGGCATCTTGGCGCCTGCTGCGGCACACATCGATGTGCCCACCGCCGCGTCGGCAGACGCCGGACTTGCGTTACAGCGAAGAGTGCTGGTGGTCGAGGACAACCCGATCAATCAGCAGGTTGCTAACGCGATGTTGAGGAGCCTCGGCGTGCAAGTCACTCTCGCCAGCAACGGGCAACAGGCGGTCGAGCTGGTGCAGAATTTCGACTTTGACTTGGTGCTGATGGATTGCCAGATGCCGGTGATGGACGGCTTCCAGGCCACGGCAGCCATCCGCCGCTTGCCGTTGGGCCGCGGTGAACGCCTGCCGATCGCCGCCGTTACCGCCAACGCACTGCAGGGTGACGAACAGAGCTGCCTCGACGCGGGCATGAACGATTTTCTCCCAAAACCATTCAAGCTCGCGCAACTACAGGCGCTGCTCGCCCGATGGCTGCCGCGCGCGGACGAGCCGCGCGCTACCAATACCGCGCCCGGGGGAGTCCACGCTCGGGATGCTGCAGTCACGCCGGGATCCGACGCGATTGACCTAGGGGCGTTGCAGACCGTTCGGGAACTCGATCCCGCCGGCGGCATGGACCTTGTGAAGACAATCCTGCGCATCTTTATTGAGTCTGCGGGCGAATCGATGACGCGTGTTGAGAACGCGATTCTCGCGCGCGACGGCGGGCAGTTGGCCGCCGCGGCTCACGCGCTGAAGTCGAGCACCGCCAATGTCGGCGCAAAAACTTTGTCGGAATTCTATCGCCAGCTGGAGCAGCTCGGGCGCGAGGGACGACTCGCGGACGCCAGCGAACTCCTCATCCAGGTCAGGCCCGAACAGCAGCGCGCCGTAGCCCGGATGTACGAGATCCTACAGGAGGCAGCATGACGACGGCGGCCAAGACGATTTTGATCGTCGATGATGATCTCACGGCGATTACGTTGATGCGCGCCGCATTGCAAAAGGCCGGTTTCGCTGTCAGCACGGCGGTCGACGGTACCGATGGCTTGCGGCAGTTCCGCGACAAACCCAGTGACATGGTGATGCTCGATGTGGACATGCCAGGTCTGAGCGGATACGACGTCTGTGCGGCACTGCGTCTGGAGGCTGGTCCACTGCTGCCAATCGTCATGGTGACCGGATTCGATGATTTTCGCTCCGTCGACGCGGCCTACGTCGCGGGTGCTACGGACTTCATAGCCAAGCCGATCAATTGGACGTTGCTGGGTCATCGCGTGCGGTACCTGCTGCGCGGCTATCAGGCCGTACTGGATCTCAGGACCGCCGAGGCCCGCAATACGGCGCTGTTGGCAGCCCTGCCGGATCTACTTTTCGAGCTCGACATTGAGGGGCGCTACGTTCAGTACCATTCGCCGCGCTCGGAGTCGGTCCCCACGCCGATCGCGAATTTCATTGGCAAGACCGTAGAGGAAGTACTGTCGCCAGATGCGGCACGTGTGTGCCGCGCAGCGATACAGGAGGCGTACGAAACCGGCGTGTCGATCGGCAAGCAGCTGGAGTTACGGCTACCGGGTGGAACGGCCTGGGTTGAGCTGTCCGTGTCCAAGTCCGTGGATGCCGGTGCAGCGACGCACTTCATCGTCCTCGCCCGCGACGTTACGGAACGCCGGGCGGCCGCCGACCAGATTCAACGGCTTGCGTATTTCGATCAGCTGACGGGCCTGCCGAACCGCGAACATTTCCGCAGCCGAGTGGCGAGTGCGCTGGACGAAGCCCGCACTAAAAAGCGCCAGTTGGCGTTACTTTGTATCGATCTGGACAAATTCAAACGCATCAACGACACGCTCGGCCACAGTGTCGGAGACGATCTATTGCGGATGACGGCACTGCGCCTGCGTGAAGCGGTGCGCTGCGGCGACCACGCGGAACGAGCGCTAACCGGGGCTACCGGCGATGGGGATCTTTCCAGGCTGGGAGGCGATGAGTTCATGTTCCTGGTGCCGGGAATCGACGCTCCAAACCAGGCCGCGATTGTCGCCAGGCGTATTTTGTCCGCGATCATCCGACCCATTCTGCTCGCGCGGCATGAGGTCATGGTGACCCCCAGCATCGGCATCGCCGTATATCCGGCCGATGGCGACGACTTCGAAACGCTGTTCAAAAACGCCGACCTCGCGATGTATTTTGCCAAACGCCAGGGCCCCGGCACGTTCGCCTTCTTTAAACCTTCCATGAATGCGAATGCTCTAAAGCGTCTGACCATGGAGGGCAAGCTCTCCGGCGCCATTGCCGGCAACGAACTCTCGCTGCGCTATCAACCGCAGTTCGACTTGGGCACCGGGTTGATCGTTGGTATGGAGGCGCTGCTGCGCTGGACCAACGCAGAGCTCGGACAGGTGCCACCTCTAGATTTCATTCCGGTCGCAGAGGAGACCGGCATGATCCTGCCCATTGGCGAGTGGGTGCTGCGCGCCGCGTGTTCGCAAGCCAAGGCGTGGCTCGATGAGGGTCTTTCGGCCGTGCGCATTGCCGTGAACGTATCCGGGTTGCAGCTTGCCCAACGGGGATTTCCTGGGCTCGTTGTAGCTGTGCTGCACGACACCGGCCTGCCCGCCGGTACGCTGGAACTAGAAATTACCGAAAGTGTGATCATGGCAAATGAGGACTGGACGCGGCAGGTACTCGGAGAGCTGAAGGCGATCGGGGTACAGATCTCCATAGATGATTTCGGCACGGGCTACTCGAGTCTCGGTCGGTTAAGGGAGTTTCCCATCGATCGCCTCAAAATAGATGGTTCATTTATCCGGCGCGTTCAGAACAACGGCGAGGATCGGGTCATTGCGGCGACCATAATTGCGATGGCGAAGACGCTCAAGCTGGAGGTCGTTGCGGAAGGCGTGGAGGACCTCGCACAGCTGCTGTTCTTGCAGGAAGAGAGCTGCACGTTGGCGCAGGGGTTTTTCCTGAGTGCGCCGCTGACCGTCGCGGAATCAGGACAGCTGCTGCGGCGCCTCGCCCGCGACTTCGATGGAACCCGCACCGAGCGTCTGCGGCGCCTGCATGCCTAATGCAGTCGTTCGCATTTGAGTCTTGCAAAACTCGGGCCTGCCACAGCCGTACCGGAGCCTCTACTGCACACCGCGCAACAGTTCGTTGATAGAGGTCTTTGCGCGAGTCTGCGCGTCGACGCGCTTCACGATGACCGCACAGGCAAGTGCATAGCGGCCGTCGGAGGAGGGCAGAGTGCCCGGTACCACGACCGAGCCTGCCGGTACGCGCCCCTGGAGAATCTGTCCGCTCGAACGATCGTAGATACGCGTGCTCTGGCCGATGAAGACTCCCATGGAGATGACGCTGCCTGCCTCGACGATTACGCCCTCGACGATTTCCGAGCGCGCCCCGATGAAGCAATCATCCTCGATGATGGTCGGCGCCGCCTGCAGCGGCTCAAGCACCCCGCCGATCCCAGCGCCGCCCGACACATGCACGTTGCGGCCGATCTGGGCGCAGGAGCCGACCGTCGCCCAGGTATCGATCATGCTCGCGCAGTCGATGTAGGCCCCGATGTTGACGTAGCTCGGCATCAGTATCACGTCGGGTGCGATATAGGCGCCCTTACGCACCACGGCGTGCGGCACGATGCGTACGCCGCCCGCGCGCAACTGCTCGGCGGAGGCTTCCGCATATTTGAGCGGCAGCTTGTCAAAGAAGCGCGTGTAGCCGGCCTCGATGACGGCATTGTCGTGAATGCGGAAATAAAGGAGCACGGCCTTCTTCAGCCATTCGTTGACGACCCAGTTACCGTGTTTCTTCTCGGCGACACGCACCTGCCCGGAATCGAGAAGATCAAGGCAGCTGTCGAGCGCGAGCGCAAGCTCGCGCGTGTGCTGCTGCGGACTGAGCGCGGCGCGCTCCGCGAACGCGGTCTCGATGACGGCCGCCAGCTGATTGAGCTCATGCATGCGAGCTGATGAACTCGCGGATGCGCGCGGCGGCCGTGACGCAGGCGTCGACGTCGGGCACCAAAGATATGCGCACGCGCCCGGCTCCCGGATTCTCGTGCAAGGCGCGCCGCCCGAGGTAGCTCCCCGGCAGCACGGTCACATTCTGCGTCGCGTACAGATCACGCGCGAACGCCTCGTCATCGCCGCCGACGCGCGGCCACAGATAGAACGCGCCGGCGGGGCGCGTGACATCGATGAGCGGTGCGAGGATGGGCAGCACGCGCGCAAATTTCTCCTGGTAAAGGCGGCGGTTGGCGGCAGCGTGCGCATCATCGTTCCATGCGGCCGTGCTCGCGGCCTGCGTTGGCAGTGCCATCGCATTGCCGTGATAGGTGCGATACAGAAGATAGCGCGCAATGATGGCGGGGTCGCCCGCGACGAAGCCGGAACGCAAACCGGGAACGCTCGAGCGCTTGGAGAGGCTGTGAAAGACCACGCAGCGCTCGAAGCGCGCGCGGCCGGCGGCGATGCACGCCTGCAGCAGACTCGGCGGCGCCGCGGTTTCATCCGTGTAAATCTCCGCATAGCACTCGTCCGCGGCGATGACGAAGTCATAGCGCTCGGCAAGCGCAAGGGCCTCATTGAGGTAGTCCTGCGTGAGTACCGCGCCCGTCGGATTTCCGGGACTGCACACAAAGAGTATCTGGCAGCGCCGCCACACGCTCTCGGGGACTGCCGCCAGGTCCGGGACAAAGGCGGTCGCGGGCGTCGCGTCCAGAAAATAAGGCTCGGCGCCCGAGAGCAGCGCCGCCCCCTCGTAGATCTGATAGAAGGGATTGGGCATGACGATGAGCGGCGCGGCGCGGTTATCCACCACGGTCTGGACAAAGGAGAAAAGCGCCTCGCGGGTGCCGTTGACCGGCAGCACCATGGTGTGCGGATCGACCGATCCTGCGCGCAGCGCAAAGCGCCGCTCGAGCCACTGTGCCGCGGCGGTGCGCAATTCGGCGCCGCCGGCGGTCGTGGGATAGCTGTCCAGACGATCAAGATTGCGCTCGAGCGCCTGCAGGACGAGGGTTGGCGGGGCGTGCTGCGGTTCGCCGATGGACATCGCGATATGCGCCAGGTGCTGCGGCGGCTGCACCGTCGCCTTCAGTTGGGCGAGGCGCTCAAATGGGTAGGCATGCAGGCTTGCAAGATGCGGATTCATGCCGCCAGGCGCCGGTCGAGTGCCTCGGTGAGACGGTCCTTCAGGCGGCCGGCGGATGCCTCATCGAGCGGCCGGTTGTCGGCGCCCGTGACATAAAACACATCCTCGGCGCGCTCACCGACCGTCATGATCTTGGCAGCATGCAGCTCGATGTGCTCCTGCAGCAGCACCTTGCCGACATCGCACAAGAGTCCCGGCCGATCGCCCGCTATGAGCTCGAGCACGGAACGCTGATTGCGCTCATCGACGCTGAGCGCGATGCGGGTGGGAGTATTGAACATGCGCACCTGCCGCGGCGTGCGGCGCGAAACCGCAAACGGCGCATCATCCGGGCGCTGGATGGAGCGCCACAGCGCGCGTTCGATTTCCCCCTGGCGCTCATCATCGGTGATCGGCGCGCCGTCATCCTCGAGCACGTGATAAAGATCGAGGCTGAAGCCGTCTCCCGTCGGCGTGATGCGCGCGTCGACCACGGTGAGTCCGAGCTGATCGAGCACCGCGGTGGTGCGCGCAAAGCCGTGGCCGCGCAGGCGGGCAAATATGAGCACCCCCGTCGTGCCGCGAATGCTGCGCGGTTCGAGCGCGACCAGAGGCTCATCGCCGCGCGCGTCGCGCTGCGCGAGCAGGCGCGTGTGCCATGCGACCTCGGCGGCGGTATGGCGCAGAAAGTAAGGTGCGGAGAAACGCATCCAGGTGCGCTCGATCGCCTCCGGCGGCACGGCCTGCTCGAGGAGCTCACGCCGCGCGGCATCCTGAATTTCGCGCACGATCTCCTCCTGATCGATGGGGCTCTCGAGGCCGCGCCGCAGGGCGCGCTTGACGCGTTCGTAGAACTCGTGGAAGAGCGAGGCCTTCCACGAGTTCCAAAGTCGTGGATTCGTGCCGCGCACGTCAGCGCAGGTGAGCACATAGAGATAATCCAGATGCGTCTCATCACCGACGTGGCGTGCAAACGCCGTGATCACCTGCGGATCACCGATGTCCTGCTTTTGCGCAGTGATCGACAAACTCAGATGGTGGGCCACGAGCCATGCGACGAGGCGCGCCTCATAGCGCGACAGGCCCTGCTCCAGGCAGAAGGCGGCGGCATCGACCGCGCCGAGATCGGAGTGATCCCCGCCGCGACCCTTGGCGATGTCGTGGAAGAGCGCTGCGAGGTAGACGATCTCGGACTTTGGCAGCTGTTGCATGATGCGCGACAGCTCGGGCAGCTCGTGGTTGTAGCGCGGCAGTGCCAGACGGCGCAGGTTGCTGACGACGAAGAGCGTATGCGCATCGACCGTGTAGGCATGAAAGAGGTCGTACTGCATGCGGCCGACGATGCGCCCGAACGCCGGAATGTAGCGCCCGAGCACTCCGTAGGTATTCATGCGCCGCAGCTCGTGCGTGACGCCGACGCTTGCGCGCAGCATGTCGAGAAACAGGCGATGATGGCGCGGGTTCTGGCGAAACTCCTCGTCGATGAGCCACAAGTTGCGCACCACGCCGCGCATGGTGGATGCACGCACGCCTTTGATCTGCGGGTTCTGCTGCAGGATCGCGAAGAGCTCAAGAAGTGCGGACGGCGTGCGTGCGAAGACCTCTTCGCTGGTCGTCTCCAGGGAGCCGTTGCGCACCTGGAAGCGCGCGTTGAGCGGGCGCGGCGGCTCGTTCTCGGAGAGGATCGCTTCGCGAAAGAGCTGCAGCAACAGCTCGTTCAGCAGGCTCACGTCCATGACCGTGCGGTAGTAGCGCTGCATGAACTGCTCGACGGCGAGAGTGTAGGAGGCATCTTCGTAGCCGAAGGCGCGCGCGAGCGTGATCTGGTGATCAAAGAGCAGGCGGTCCTCGTGCCGTCCGGTGATCAGGTGCAGACCGAAGCGCACCTTCCACAAAAACGCCTGCGCCTGTTTCAGGCGGCGCAGCTCCGCCGGAGTGAGAAAATTCTGCTTGGCGAGCTCAGCGAGCGTGTTGGCGCCGAAATGGCGCTTCGCGACCCAGGCGATCGTCTGGATGTCGCGCAGGCCCCCGGGACCGGTCTTGACGTTCGGCTCGAGGTTGTAGGCGGTGTCGTTGGCCTTCAGGTGTCGTTCGGCCTGCTCGGCAAGCTTAGCCTCGAAGAATTCCCGTACCGGCCACACCCGCTCGGGTGCGAGCGCCGCGCGCATCGCCTCGAAGAGCTGCGGATCGCCGCTGACGCAGCGCGCTTCAAGGAGCGTCGTCATCACGCCCACATCGGGCGCACTTTCCTGCACGCATTCCTCGACGGTGCGCACGCTGTGGCCGACTTCCAGGCCGATGTCCCACAAGAACGCGACCAGCGCTTCGATGCGCGAGCGGCCCTGCGGATCGACCGGCGCCGGCACCAGCACCAGAAGGTCGATGTCCGATGCAGGATGCAGCTCCGCGCGGCCATAGCCGCCGACCGCGATCAGCGCCCAGCTGCGCCCGTCGCTGCCAAGCTGCGTGCGCCACAGCTCCCGCAGCACCGTATCAATGAGTGCGGCGCGCGCATGCACCAGGGTTTCAACCGGTTCCTCGGCGAGGAAGCGCGCCTGCAGATCATCGTGCGCCTGGCGTAAGAGGTCGCGAAACGCGGCGGGCGCCCCGTGCGCCTCGGCGAGGAGCGCGGGCAGCCGCGCCAAGAGCGGCCACGGCGCGCTGCGCAGCGTGCTCTCATGAGTGTCCTCGATGAGATCGGTGTCAATTGATGCCATCGAGGCGGGTCAGTTGCGGCCGCGCGCGCCGAGGGTGAGCACCTCAAAGCCCGTGTCGGTCACGAGCACCGTGTGCTCCCACTGTGCAGAGAGCGAATGGTCCTTGGTGATGACGGTCCAGCCGTCCGGCAGCAGGCGCACGTGGCGGCGGCCGGCGTTCACCATCGGCTCGATCGTAAAGGTCATCCCGGTTTTCAGTGCAATCCCGGTTCCCGGCTCGCCGTAGTGCAGGACCTGCGGGTCCTCGTGGTATACGCGGCCGATGCCGTGCCCGCAGTATTCGCGCACCACGGAGAAATGCCGCTCCTCGACGAAGGACTGGATGGCATGGCCGATGTCGCCGAGGTGCACGCCCGGCTGCACCACCTCGATGCCGCGCCACATGGCTTCGTGGCAGGTCTCGCTTAAGTGCTGCGCATGGGTGGGCGGCTTGCCGACGAAATACATCCGGCTGGTATCGCCGTGGAAACCGTCGCGAATGACCGTGACGTCGATGTTGAGAATGTCACCGGCCTTCAGGCGCTTATCGCTCGGGATGCCGTGGCAGACGACGTGATTGACCGAGGCGCAGATGGTCTTCGGAAAGCCGCGATAATTGACGTTGGCGGGGATCGCCTGCTGCACATCGACGATGAAATCGTGACAGATGCGATCGAGCTCCTCGGTGGTGACGCCGGGAACCACGTGCTCGCCGATCATGTCGAGCACATCGGCCGCCAGGCGGCAGGCGACACGCATTTTTTTCTGTTCGTCGGCTGTCTTAATGGTGACCATGGCGCTGGGCGTGCGACCGGCTAGGGGATCGCGTAAGGCGTTGTTCGGACGGGACCTTCATGGTATAAAGCGCGGCCTTTTTTGGCAACGTAACTCACACGTGCACCACCAACCAGGCGGCTGGGTGTTTTCGCCGATCTAACGATCTGCGCAAATGGCCGCTCGGGGTGCGCGGAGGCCCAACCCAAACAGGAGCTTTTCAATGCCCGGCGTGTCCATGCGACAGATGCTGGAAGCGGGAGTCCATTTCGGACATCAAACCCGTTTCTGGAACCCGAAAATGGCCCCATACATTTTCGGCGAACGTAACAAGATCCACATCATCAATCTCGAGAAGACGCAGCCTATGTATGCGGAGGCGGCGAATTTTCTCAAGGGCGTCATTGCCGACGGCGGTACGGTGCTCTTCGTCGGCACCAAGCGTTCCGCGCGCGATGCGATCCGCAAGGAAGCCGAGCGCTGCGCGATGCCCTATGTGAATCAGCGCTGGCTCGGCGGCATGCTGACCAACTTCAAGACGATTCGCCAGTCGATCAAGCGCTTGGCGGAGATCACCGAGCTTTCCACGAGCGGTGCTCTGGAGAAGCGCGGCAAGAAAGAGGCGACGCAGCTGCGTCGCGAGATGGAAAAGCTTGAGCGCAGCCTGGGCGGCATCAAGGACATGACGTCGCTGCCGGATGCGCTCTTCGTCGTGGACGTGGGACACGAGAAAATCGCGGTCCACGAGGCCAAGAAGCTCGGCGTTCCCGTCGTCGCCATCGTCGACACCAACTGCTCGCCGGATTCCATCGAATACGTGATCCCCGGCAATGACGACGCGATGCGTGCCATCAGCTTGTACGCCGGCGGTATGGCCGAGGCGGTGATCGAAGGCAAGGCCTCCGTGCCGACCGTTGCGGTGGGCGAGGATGAGTTTGTCGAACTCGACGAGGGCGGCCAGCCGAAGAAGAAGAGTGCTCGCGGCCGTCAGCGCCCCCAGGCCACCGTGCGCAAGAAGGCGCCCGCCCGGCGCCGCGTGGCACCGGCGAAGGTGCTCCTCCCCGGGACCGAGGAGTCACAAGCGGAGGGGCTGGATGAGCTCGATGATGCCGAGGAGGCCGAGGTCGCAGCTGCCGTGGTCGCGCCGCTAGTGGTCGAAGAGCCGCCGCCGACGCCGGGGCGCCGCAAACCCCGCAATGACGAAGACGGCGGCTCGCTGAGCGAATGAGGAACTGCGCATGACGATTACGGCAGAGGCAGTCAAGCAGCTGCGCGAGCGCACCGGCGCCGGCATGATGGAGTGCAAGCGGGCGCTGGTGGAGACTTCCGGCGATCTGGACGCGGCCGCGGAGCTCATGCGCAAGCAGGGGTTCGCCAAGGCGGACAAGAAGGCCGCGCGGATTGCCGCCGAAGGGGTGATCGCAATCGCGCAAACGCCGGACGGGCGGGCTGCCGCCATGGTCGAGGTGAACTGCGAGACGGACTTCGTGGCACGTGAGCAGAGTTTTCGGGCGTTCGCACAGGAGGTCGCGGACGTCGCCCTTGCAGAGCGTCCGGCCTCCCTTGAGGCGCTTCTGGCATTGCCGCTTGAGAGCGGCGAGAGCGTGGATGAGCGTCGCCGGGCGCTGGTCGCAAAGATCGGAGAGAACATTGGCCTGCGGCGGTACGCAGTCGTGGAGGCGCCGGGGCGCCTGGGTGCCTATGTGCATGGCACGCGCATCGGGGCTCTGGTTGCACTGGAGGGCGCAGAAGCTGCGCTCGCTCACGATCTTGCCATGCATGTTGCAGCGAGCAATCCGAAGTATCTCTCGCCCGCGCACGTAGCCCCGGAAGTCATTGCGAAAGAACGCGAATTTCTAACCGAGCAGGCGCGTGATGAGAATAAGCCGCCGGAGATCGTCGCAAAAATGGTCGAGGGGCGGCTGCGCAAAACTCTGAACGAGATTACGCTCACCGGTCAGCCCTTCGTGAAGGACCCCGATATCTCCATTGAGAAGCTTCTGAAGGCAGCTGCTGCAAAGGTCACATCCTTTCAGCGCTTTGAAGTGGGAGCCGGCATCGAGAAGCGGCAGGAAAGCCACTGACGCGAAATATCAAGTGAAGGGCGGCTGCGCCACTACGATCAAATAGTGAACTTCCGCTAGAGCGGGGCATGCAATGAACGACAGCGAACGAGCGCGCTACTCCCGCATCCTCGTCAAGCTATCGGGAGAAGCTCTCATGGGCGAGGGCGATTACGGCGTCGATCCGCTCGTACTTAAGCGTATCGCCGGCGAAATCAACGACATCGCGCAGATGGGAGTGCAGGTGGCGGTCGTCATCGGCGGCGGCAACATCTTCCGCGGTGCGGGGCTGGCCCGCGCGGGCATGGACCGCGTGACCGGCGACCACATGGGCATGCTCGCGACCGTGATGAACGCGCTCGCCATGCAGGATGCTCTGGAGAGTTTTGGGCTCTACGCGCGCGTGATGTCGGCGATCCGCATCAACCAGGTGTGCGAGGACTACATCCGGCGGCGCGCCGTGCGCCACCTGGAAAAGGGTCGCGTGGTGATTTTCGCCGCCGGCATCGGCAATCCGTTCTTTACCACCGACACCGCAGCCTCCCTGCGCGCCATCGAAGTCAATGCGGAACTGCTGCTGAAGGCGACGAAGGTGAACGGCGTCTACTCCGATGATCCGGTGACCAACCCCGCCGCCGTGCGCTATGCGCGCCTCACCTTCGACAAGGTGCTCGCAGACAAATTGAACGTGATGGATGCCACGGCGGTCGTCATGTGCCGCGACAACCGCCTGCCGCTGCGCGTCTTCAATCTGAATAATCCGGGTGACCTCACCCGCATCGTGCGCGGCGAGGACGTCGGCACGGCAGTCACCGTCGACTAGGAGCCGCAGCATGCTCGAAGAGTTGAAGAAGGACGCACGCGATCGCATGGGCAAATGCGTGCAGACCTTCCAGGCGGAACTAAAGAAGCAACGCACCGGCCGCGCGCATCCATCGCTGGTCGAGCATTTGAAGGTCAACTACTACGATGCGGAGGTGCCGTTGCATCAGATCGCAAGCATCAACGTGGAGGACGGCCGCACGCTCGTCATTTCTCCGTGGGAGAAGACGGTGGTGCCGGCGATCGAGAAGGCGATCCATAAGTCGGATCTCGGCCTGACGCCGATGACCGCCGGCACGGTCATCCGCGTGCCCATGCCGCTACTGACCGAAGAGCGGCGCCGCGAGATCACCAAGGTGGTGCGCCATGATGCGGAGAACGCACGCGTCGCCGTGCGCAATGTGCGCCGCGATGTGATGAGCGACATCAAGGATCTCTTAAAGGAAAAACTCATCTCGCAGGATGACGAGCACCGTGCGGAGGGGGAGGTGCAGAAGCTCACCGACAAGTACGTGGCCGACATCGACCAGGTTCTTGCGGCGAAAGAGAAGGAGATCATGCAAGTTTGAGCGCGACGCCCCGACACGTCGCCATCATCATGGACGGCAATGGCCGCTGGGCCGCCGCGCGCGGCCTGCCGCGGCATGCGGGGCACAAGGCGGGAATCGCACCGGTGCGCATGGCGATTGAAGAGTGCTCGCAGCGCGGGGTTGAGGCGCTCACACTGTTCGCGTTCTCCAGCGAGAATTGGGGGAGGCCAAGCGTCGAGGTTTCTGGGATCATGAACCTGTTCCTGGATGCCCTCGAGCGCGAGACGGCGCAGCTGCACGCCAATCGTGTGCGGGTGCGTATCATCGGAGAACGGCGCGCGCTGCCGGTGCGCCTGCAGGCGCTGGTGGCCGCGGCCCAGGCACAAACGGCCGGCAACGACGGACTGCGCTTACAGCTGGCAGTGAGCTATGGCGGGCGATGGGATATTGTGCAGGCTAATCAGAGACTTGCAGAACAATGCTTAGTTGGTGCATTAAATCCGCGCGACATTACCGAAGCCCACTTCGCAAGTTTCCTGGAGCTCGCCGACGTGCCGGATCCTGACCTTTTCATTCGAACCGGCGGTGAGCGCCGAATCAGTAATTTCCTGCTGTGGAACCTTGCCTACACGGAACTGTATTTCAGCGACAGCCTGTGGCCGGACTTTTCGCTTGCGCATCTGGAGGAGGCACTGGCGTTTTTCGCGCAGCGCGAGCGGCGCTTCGGCCTCACCTCTCCGCCGTCGCCGCCCGTGGCCGGGCAGTCCGGTTCGTGACGGCGGCACTTAGATCTCGGGTCCTGACCGCGCTCGTGCTCGCGGGCGGCATGTTCGCGATCGTGCTGTGGCTGCCGCCGGTGGTGACGGTGATCGTGCTGACGGCGGGTGTGCTGGCCGGCGCGTGGGAGTGGTCGGCCTTCCTGCGCGCCTCGGCGAAGCTCGTGCGCCTTGCCTATGTCGCCGGGATCGCGGCGCTCCTGGCGCTTGCGTGGCGCTGCACGGCAGAGCCGGCCGGCAGGGACCTGCTGCTGTCTGTGGCGCTTGCCTGGTGGCTCGTGGCCCTCGGCTGGATCCTCTTCGCGCCGCGGCGCGTTGCGCCCTGGTCGGCCGCGCTCGCCGGCGTATTTGCGCTCGTGCCCGCGTGGCTTGCGCTCATGCGGCTGCGTCTGGATCTGGCGAACGGGGCGCAATGGCTGCTGTTCGTGCTCATCCTCGTGTGGGTCGCGGACATGGGCGCGTTCTTCTTCGGCGGGCGCTACGGGCGCTTGCGCCTTGCGCCCGCGGTTTCACCGGGAAAAACTTGGGAGGGCGTGCTCGGCGGCGTACTCTTGGCGATGCTGGTGGCGGTGTGTGGAAGCGTCTGGTTCCAAATTCCGCTCGTGTTTTTTCTGCCGCTGTGCCTCGCCGGCGTTGCATTCTCGATCGTCGGTGACCTCACCGAGAGCTTGCTGAAGAGATTTGCGGGCGTCAAAGACAGCGGCAGCGTATTTCCCGGCCACGGCGGAGTCATGGACCGCATCGACAGTGTCACGGGCGCGGCCCCGGTATTATTGTTTGGACTGACGGCGTTCGGGGTGGCCGCGTGATCGGCGTTGCTGTACTGGGTTCGACCGGCTCCATCGGCGAGAGCACGCTCGATGTGCTTGCGCGCCACACGGACAAGTTCAAAGTCGTCGCGCTGGGTGCGAACCGCAACGCGGCGAAGCTGGCACAGCAGGTTTTGAGCCTGCGGCCCGCATTTGCGGCGCTCGCCGATCCGCAGGCAGCGCGCGATCTTAGCGAACGGCTCGCAGGTTCCGGCAGTGCAACGCGCGTGCTCGGCGGCGCCCAGGGCCTCCTGGAGATTGCATCGCTGCCGGAAGCTGGCGTCGTGATGGCCGGCATCGCCGGCTCCGCCGGACTGCGCTCGACGCTCGCCGCGGCGCAGGCGGGCAAGCGTGTGCTCCTGGCAAATAAGGAGTCGCTGGTCATGGCGGGGCCGCTCCTCATCGCCGCAGTGCGTGCCGCGGGCGCAACTTTGCTGCCTGTCGACAGCGAGCACAGCGCGATATTCCAGTGCCTGCCGCCGGGCAGCGCCGCGGGTGTGAGCGCGCCGGGAGTGCGGCGCGTTCTCCTGACGGCCTCGGGTGGCCCGTTTCTGGATACGCCGCAGGAGGCACTCGTGGCGGTCACGCCCGAGCAAGCCTGCGCGCATCCCAAATGGGTGATGGGCCGGAAGATCTCAGTCGACTCGGCGACGCTCATGAATAAGGGACTGGAGCTGATCGAGGCCTGCCTGCTCTTTGGCCTGCCGCCGGCACAGGTCGAAGTGGTCGTGCATCGGCAGAGCATCGTGCATTCGCTGGTCGAATATATTGACGGCTCGATGCTGGCGCAGTTGGGCTCGCCCGACATGCGCACGCCGATCGCGCATGCCCTCGCGTGGCCGGGCCGCATCGCCTGCGGTGTCAATTTTCTCGATCTGATCCGCACCGCGCGCCTGGATTTCTGCGCCCCGGATTTGGGCCGCTTTCCGAGCCTGATGCTGGCGCAGGCGGCGGCGCGCGCGGGCGGACTTATGCCAGCCATTCTCAATGCCGCTAATGAGGTTGCCGTGCAGGCGTTTCTCGACGGGGAGTTGAACTTTCTAGACATTCCGCGGGTCATTGAAGGCGTGATCACGCAAATGTCGGCAGGGGCCATTGGCAGCTTGGACGATGTGCTGGCGGCGGATGCCGAGGCGCGGCAGCGCGCCCATGAAAGGCTCGCAATCCCGCGTGCGGGCGCGCTGCGGGCCGCGATATGAACTTCATTTGGTATCTCTTGTGGTTCGTCGTGGCGGTGAGCCTGCTGGTCACCGTGCACGAGTTCGGACACTTCTGGGTGGCGCGCCGCCTCGGCTTCAAAGTGCTGCGCTTCTCGGTCGGCTTCGGCCGGCCGTTGTGGAAAAAGACTGCCGGAGCTGATCAAACGGAATATGTGATAGCCGCCATCCCGCTGGGCGGTTATGTAAAGCTTCTCGACGAGCGCGAGGGGCCGGTGCCGCCAGAGGAGCTGGCGCGCTCCTTCACGCGCAGGCCGCCGTGGCAGCGCATCGTCGTGCTGCTCGCAGGACCCGGCTTCAATATTCTCTTTGCGATACTCGTGCTGTGGGGCATGTTCTGGGCCAACGGCGAGACCGAGATCAGGCCCCTCGTCGGCGATGTGGTCGCAGGATCGGTGGCGGATCGCGCCGGGCTGCGCTCAGGCGATGAGATCTTCGCCATCAATGGCGCACCGGTCGCGGGGCAGCGCGATGTGGTATTTGGCCTCCTCGATGCCATGAGCGGACAGGGCGCGGCGCTCCTTGCAGTGCATGGGCATGGCGGCGAGGCGCGCACGGCAACGCTGAGCGTGCCGAATTCCACAGAACGGCGCAGGCTCACCGAGCCTGCAGAGCTATTCAAGGGCCTGGGCTTCGAATTCTGGGAGCCCACGGTACCTGCGGTACTCGGCCGTGTGCTGCCCGACGGACCGGCAGCGCGCGCCGGCCTCAAGGCGGGTGATGAGATCACGGCCATCGACGGCGAGCCGGTGCGCAACTTTCATGACGTCATCGCGCGCGTCGCGGGACGGCCGGGCGAGACGATCAGCGTGCGCTACCTGCGCAACGGCACATCATTCGATACCCGCGTGGCGGTTGCGGGCGAGCGCGTCGAGGGCAGGTTGGTCGGGCGCATCCGCGTGACGACCGCCACGACCGTCAAGCTTCCCGACTCGCTTCTGACGCATACGGATTTGACGCCGCTTGCGGCGCTCGGACGTGCTGCGAGCGAAGCGGAAAACATGACCGCGCTGCAGGGGCGGCTCTTCTGGCGGATGCTCATCGGCCAAGTGTCGCTGAAGAATTTGAGCGGCCCATTGAGCATCGCCGAATACGCGGGTGATTCGGCGCAGGCGGGCGTTGCGCCGTTCCTGGGCTTCCTGGTGCTGATCTCGCTCAGTCTCGGATTCCTGAACCTGCTGCCGGTGCCGATTCTCGATGGCGGCCAGATCGTCTTTCAGGCGGTGGAGTGGCTTAAGGGCACCCCATTATCCGAACGCACCCAGGTGCTCGGGCAGCAGGTGGGGATCGCGCTCCTGGTGCTCTTGATGGGCGTTGCGCTCTTCAACGACATCGCGCGCCAGTTGAACTGACCAAACGAGCGCAGTTCCACCCGACTTCGCGTATGATAAATTGTCTACAGCGGCAGGCATTTGCATGCCCGTCATCCATTAAGGGGTAAGAGTGCCGTGAAGGGCGTTGTCAGTTCGGTGGTTTTGGGCTTGGTCGCGGCCGTGCTGGCGAGCTCCGCGCCCGCGTGGGCGGCGGAGATGAAATTTGCGGTCGTCGACTACGGCAAGCTGATGGAGGAGTCGCCGCAGGCGAAGACGGTCTCTGACGCGCTCAGAAACGAGTTCACGCCGCGCCAGCGTGATCTGCAGGCGCAACAGGCTGCGGTCAAGGCGAAGGAAGATCGCCTGCAGAAAGACGCGGCAACGATGACCCAGGATCAGCGCGCGCGCGCTGACAAAGAACTGCGTGACGGTGCGCGCGACTTTGCGCGCAAGCAAAGCGAGCTGCAGGATGACTTCAATGCCCGCAAGAACGAGGAGATGTCGCGCCTGCAACGCACCTTGATCGAGGAAGTGCGTACCTATGCAAAGGCGCAGGGATTTGACCTCGTCTTTGCCGACGGCGTCATCTATTCCACTCCCACGCTCGACATCACGCCGGCAATCCTCGCTGCCCTGCAGGCGCATGCGGGGCACTCCTCAGCACCGGCGACGCCGGCTACGTCGACTCCGGCGCCGAGTCCCAAGACTCCGAGTCACTGAGTAGCGTCGGGCGGCGCCTGCGGTCCGGCCCTCGTATGTCCGTTTCGCTGGGGGAGCTTGCGGTACGCTTTGGCTGCGAGCTCCGCGGCGACCCGGATACGCTGATCGATGGCATCGCGGCGCTGGCCGATGCGCATGAACGCGCAATCTCCTTTCTCGCGCACTCGCGCTACCGGCGGCAGCTCGCGCACACGCGCGCGGCCGCCGTCATTCTCGAGGCCGCCATCGCCGCGGAATGTCCGGTCGCAGCGCTCGTGTGCGAAAACCCCTACGCGACCTACGCGCGCATGGCCGCATGGCTGCACCCGTTGCCGCCAATTGTCGCCGGAGTGCATGCCTCGGCCATCATCGGCGCGGGCGCGCGCATCGAGCCGAGCGCCCACGTCGCAGCGTTCGCCGTCATTGGCGCCGGCGCCGCCATCGGCGCGCGCGCCTTCATCGGCCCGCATTGCATCGTCGCGGCAGGCGCAAGCGTCGCCGAGGATGCGCGGCTTGTGGCCCGCGTGACGCTCGGCGAGCGCGTGACACTGGGCGCACGGGCGCTGGTGCACGCCGGTGCCGTACTCGGCAGCGATGGATTTGGCTTTGCGCCCGAGCGCGGCGCCTGGGTCAAAGTCCCGCAGTTGGGCGGCGTGATAGTCGGCGCCGATGTGGAAATCGGCGCCAATACGACGATCGATCGCGGTGCGATCGGCAATACCGTGATCGAGGACGGCGTCAAGCTCGACAATCAGATACAGATCGGCCACAACGTGCGTATCGGCGCGCATTCGGTGCTGGCGGCGTGCGTGGGCGTCTCGGGCAGCGTCACGCTCGGGCGGCACTGCATGGTGGGCGGCGCCGTGGGATTTGCCGGGCACCTGTCGGTGTGCGACGAAGTGACCATCACCGGCTACTCCCTGGTGAGCCATTCCATCACACGCCCCGGCGTATACTCGAGCGGCATTCCGACCGAGGAGGCGGGCGCCTGGCGCCGGATCGTCGCGCGCCTGAAGCGCATCGACACCTGGAGCGCGCGCCTCGCAGCGGTGGAACGCAAGACGAACCCCCGGGGCGCTGCTGCGCGGAGCGAAGAGGATGACTGACTCGATCCAGCTCGACATCATGAAAATTCTCGAGCGCTTGCCGCATCGGTACCCGTTCCTGCTCGTCGATCGAGTGCTCGAATGCCGCGCGGGGCACAGCATCCGCGCGCTGAAGAACGTGACCTACAACGAGCCGTTCTTTCCCGGCCATTTTCCGACGCGGCCGGTGATGCCTGGCGTCATGATCATCGAGGCGCTCGCGCAGACGGCGGGAATACTTGCGTTCGTGACCTCCGGCATCGTGCCGAATGCGACGACGCGCTTCTACTTCGTAGGCATCGACAAGGCGCGTTTCAGAAAGCCCGTCGAGCCGGGCGATCAGCTGCTGCTGAGCGCGCAGCTCGAGCGCAGCTTCAAAGGCATCTGGCGCTTTTCCACCGTGGCGCTCGTGGGCGAGGATGAAGTGGCGCATGCGGAGATGATGGTCGCTCCGGAGGCGGGTAAGTGATTCGGCGCGTGGGTACGCAGGCAACCCTCGACCTCAGCAAAGATGCGCGCATTGATGCGCGCGCGGTCGTCTCGCCGCAGGCGCAGCTTGCGCCCGACGTCACGGTCGGCCCTTTCGCGGTCATCGACGCGGAGGTCGTCATCGGTGCGGGCACGACCATCGGAGCGCACGCGGTGATCAACGGGCCGACGCGCATCGGCGCAAGAAACCGCATCTTCCAGTTCGCATCCATCGGCAGCGACCCGCAGGACAAGAAATACCGCGGCGAGCGCTCCTATCTTGAGATCGGCGATCAGAACGTGTTCCGCGAATTCTGCACCGTCAATCGCGGCACCGCGAATGATCAGAGCGTCACACGCATCGGCAGCCACAATCTGCTGATGGCCTACACGCATGTCGCGCACGACTGCGTGCTCGGCGATCATATCGTCATGGCCAACTGCGCAACGCTGGCAGGGCACGTGCATCTTGGAGACTGGGTGCATATGGGTGGGCTGTCGGCGGCGCACCAGTTCTCCAAGGTCGGCGAGCATGCGTTCATCGCCAACAACACGGCGGTGACGCGCGATGTGCCGCCGTTTGTGATGGCAGTGGGCCAGCCTGCCGAGCCGCACTCGGTCAATGCCGAAGGCATGCGCCGCCGCGGCTTCACGGCCGAGCAGATCCGCAATGTGCGCAACGCCTTTCGCATCCTGTATCAGTCTGACCTGAAGCTTGTGGATGCGGTCGAGCGCCTGCAGGCGCTCGCGGCTTCGCAGCCCGAAGTGCGCGTGTTCGTCGATTTCATCGGGACCTCGACGCGTAGCCTCGTCAGATGAGCGCGCCGGCCGGCGAGCGCGCCGCCGGCGGAGCGCTGCGCATCGGCTTCGTGGCGGGGGAGTCTTCCGGGGATCAGCTGGGAGCGGCATTAATTGATGCTTTGCGCACGCGCGTCCCCGCACTTGAGTGCTTTGGCGTGGCGGGCCCGAGGATGATTGCGGCGGGATGCGAGGCGTGGGCGAGCGCCGAGGAGCTCGCCGTGATGGGTCTTACCGAAGTGCTGCGCCATCTGCCGCGATTGCTACGGCTGCGGCGCATGCTGATAGCGCGCTTTGTCGCCGCGCGTCCGCGGGTGTTCGTGGGCATCGACGCCCCGGAGTTCAATCTCGGGCTCGCCGCGCGCCTGAAGGCGCGCGGCCTTTGCACCGTGCAGTACGTGAGCCCGCAGGTTTGGGCCTGGCGCCAGGGACGCGTGCGCACCATCGGCCGCGCCTGTGATCTTGTCTTGTGCCTGCTGCCCTTCGAAACGCGCTTCTACGCAAGTCACGGCGTGCACGCGGTATTCGTCGGCCATCCGCTCGCGGATCAGGTTGCGCTCGAGATTGATCGCGACGCCGCACGGCGCGCGCTTGGCATCTCAGCGGATGCGAGCGTCATCGCCCTCCTGCCGGGCAGCCGCGTGAGCGAGGTTATGCGCCTGGGAGCAGACTTTGCCGGCGCCGCCGCCTGGATCGCCACACAACGACCGGCGGTGCAGTTCATCGCGCCGATGGCGACGCCTGCGGTGCGCAAGGTATTCGAGCGCCAAGCCGCCGCCGCGCTGCCGCGCATCCGCCTCACCGACGGCGGCGCCCGCGAAGCGCTTGCGGCCTGCAACCTAGCGCTCGTCGCCTCGGGCACCGCAACCCTTGAGACCCTGTTGTCGAAGCGCCCCATGGTGGTCGCGTACCGCCTCGCCGCCGCCACGGTGTTCGTGGCCCGCAGGCTCGCCCTGGTGAAGTCGCCCTACATGGCGCTGCCTAATCTCCTCGCGGGCCGCGCCCTGGTGCCGGAGTTTTTTCAGGACGAGGTCACACCTAGCGCGCTCGGGGGGGCGCTCTTGCGCGAGCTCGACGATCCGGGCCGCGCAGCAGAGCTCGCGGCGCAGTTTCGCCGCATGCACTTGGAGCTGCGCTGCGGCGCGGCCGAGCGCGCCGCCAATGCGATTCTCGAATGTGCGGGTATCCGCACGTGACGCGCGTTGCGCTGACGTTGCGGCGCGCGCGCATCGCCGGAGTCGATGAGGCGGGGCGCGGGCCGCTCGCCGGGCCCGTGGTGGCCGCAGCGGTCATTCTCAACGCGCGGCGGCCGATCGCGGGACTTGCGGACTCAAAGGTATTGCCGCCCGAGGAGCGTAGGCGGCTCGCGCTCCTGATTCGCACTCGGGCGCTCGCCTGGGGCATCGGCTGGTCCGATTCGGAGGAGATCGACAGCCTGAACATCCTGCAGGCGACGTTGCTCGCGATGCGCCGCGCGCTCCTGTGTCTGCCCCTTTGTCCCACCCACGTGCAGGTGGACGGCGATCGCCCGCCGCGCCTGACGGATGTTCTTGCCGGCTGCACGGTTGAGACCGTGGTCGGGGGAGATGCGACGGTCGATGCCATCAGCGCCGCATCGATTCTCGCCAAGGTATTCCGCGACGCCCTGATGGAGCGCATGGACGCGCACTATCCGGGGTTTGATCTTGCCACTCACAAGGGTTACGCGACGCCGGGCCATCTCGCCGCGCTCAAGGTGCGCGCGCCGACGCCGCTGCACCGGCGCTCCTTCGAGCCGGTGCGCGAGGCATTTGCGGCGTTACTATTGGCGCCATGAACAGCGGCTTCGTGCATCTGCGTCTGCACACCGAGTACTCGCTCGTGGACAGCGTGGTGCGTGTCGAGGAGCTGGTGGAGGCCGTGCTTGCGGCCGAGATGCCGGCGGTGGCGCTCACCGACCAGAACAATCTCTTTGGCATGGTCAAGCTGTACCGCGCGGCGCTCGCACGCGGCATCAAGCCCATCGTCGGAGTCGATCTGTTGGTGCGCGAGAGCGGCGAGCGCGCCCAGCCGTCACGATTGACGCTCCTGTGCCAATCCGAGATCGGCTACCGCAACGTCACGCGCCTCTTGAGTCGCGCCTACCTCGAAGGCCAGCAGCGCGGGGTTGCGCTCATCGACCGGCGCTGGTTGAGCGCGGAGTCGCTGCGCGGTCTCATTGCGCTCTCCTGTGCGACCGAAGGCGATGTCGGCCGCGCACTCGTCAACGGCCAGGAAGCCGAGGCCGAGCGGGCCTGTGCGTTCTGGCACGCTCTCTTTGAGGACCGCTTCTATCTCGAGTTGCAGCGGGTGGGCCGGCCGGGGGAGGAGGAGTACATCGCCGGGGCGGTCGCCTTGTCTGCCAGGCACTCGATTGCCGTGGTCGCCACCAACGACGTGCGCTTTCTCAAGCCCGAGGATTTCGAAGCGCACGAAGCGCGCGTGTGCATATACGAGGGTGCGCTCCTCGCCGACAGCGGGCGGGTGCGCCGCTACACGGCGCAGCAGTACCTGCGCACGCCGCGCGAGATGGCGCTGCTGTTCGCGGACGTGCCCGAAGCACTCGCCAATTCCGTCGAAATCGCGCGCCGCGCGAGTCTCATGCTGCGCTTGGGCGAGATGCACATGCCGCACTATCCCGTTCCGGACGGGACCAGCGCCGCCGATTTCCTGCGCAGGGAGTCCGCGCACGGTCTCGCGCGCCGGCTCACCGGCGAGCGCGACGCGGCGCGTATCGAGCAGCGCAAGTTGCGGCTCGAGAGCGAGCTCGACGTCATCTGTCAGATGGGGTTCGCGAGCTATTTTCTCATCGTGGCGGACTTCATCCGCTGGGCACGCGAGAACGCGGTTCCGGTGGGGCCGGGGCGCGGCTCGGGCGCAGGCTCCCTCGTCGCCTACTGCCTGGGGATCACGGATCTGGATCCGCTCGAATACGACCTCCTCTTTGAAAGATTCCTCAACCCGGAACGGGTGTCCATGCCCGACTTCGACGTCGACTTCTGCATGGAGGGGCGCGATCGCGTCATTGAGTACGTCGCCGACAAATACGGCCGCGACCGCGTCTCGCAGATCATCACCTACGGGACGCTCGCGGCGAAGGCGGTGGTGCGCGATGTCGGGCGCGTGCTCGGCATGAGCTACGGCTTCGTCGACCGCATCGCGAAGCTCATCCCCTTCGAGCTCGGCATCACCCTCAACGACGCGCTCGTGAAGGAGCCCGAGCTCGCGCGCCTCTATCAAGCCGAAGACGAGGTGCGCAATCTCATCGATCTCGCGCGCTCCCTCGAGGGGCTCACGCGCAATGCCGGCACGCATGCGGGTGGCGTCGTCATCGCGCCGTCGCCGCTCACTGACTTTGCCCCGCTCTACTGCGAAGAGGGCGCGACCAGCGTCGTCACGCAGTTCGACAAGGATGATGTGGAGGCGGCGGGGCTCGTCAAGTTCGACTTCCTCGGGCTGCGCACGCTCACCATCATCGATCGGGCGGTGCGCACCATCAATCCGGTGCGCGCCGCGCGCGCCGCGGCGCCGCTCGACATCAACGCCTTGCCCATGAACGATGCGCGCACCTACGCGCTCATCAAATCGGGGCGCACCACCGCGGTCTTTCAGCTCGAGTCGCGCGGCATGAAGGACCTCATCCGCCGGCTGCAGCCGGATCGCTTCGAGGACATCGTGGCGCTCGTCGCGCTGTTTCGCCCCGGGCCGCTGCAGTCGGGCATGGTCGATGATTTCATCGAGCGCAAGCACGCCCCGGCGAATACGCCGATTGACTATCTGCATCCGGACTTAAGGAGCGTGCTGGCGCCGACCTACGGCGTCATCCTCTACCAGGAGCAGGTGATGCAGATCGCGCAGGTGCTCGCCGGCTACACGCTCGGCGGCGCGGATCTCCTGCGGCGCGCGATGGGCAAGAAGAACGCCCACGAAATGGCGCAGCAACGCTCGGTGTTCGTGGACGCTGCGGTCGCGCGCGGGGTTGCGCCGGCGCGCGCCGCGCACATCTTTGATCTCATGGAGAAGTTCGCCGGCTACGGCTTCAATAAATCGCATTCCGCTGCCTACGCACTCCTCGCGTATCAGACCGCGTACCTGAAGGCCCACTACACCGCAGCGTTCATGGCGGCGGTGCTCACCGCCGACATGGATCGCACCGAAAAGGTTGTGTATCTGATCCAGGAGTGCAAGGAGCTTGGCATTCGCGTGCAGCCGCCGGATCTGAATACCTCGCTCTACGAGTTTGCGGTCGGCGATGAGGCGAGCATCCGCTACGGCCTGGGCGCGGTGAAGGGCGTGGGCGAGGCGGCGGTGCGCGCGCTCATCGGCGAACGCGAGGCGCACGGGCCGTATGCGAATCTGGAGGATCTGTGCCGGCGTCTTGATCTGCAGAAGGTGAACCGCCGCGTGCTCGAGGCGCTCATCAAATCCGGCAGCCTCGACGGCTTCGGCGTGAATCGCGCAGCGCTCATGCTGCACCTCGGTACTGCGATGCAGCGCGGCGATCAGGGCGCGCGCGCGCACGAGGCGGGGCAGGTGGACCTCTTCGGTCTCGCCGCGGAGGAGCGCGCATCGCAAGCGCCCGCCGCGCCGGCGGCGGCCGCGCCGGACTGGAGCGAGGCCCTAAGGCTCGCCGGCGAGCGCGAGACGCTGGGTCTCTACCTGACCGGCCATCCCATCGCCCGCATCGAGCAGCATCTGCCGCGCTTCGTGTCGCATCGCATCGGCGATCTTCTGGGTGAGCGGCCCTATGCGCTCGCGGGACGCGGCTTCACGCCGGGCCGCGCGGTGACCGTGGCCGGCTTGATTGACGAGATCAGAAAACGCGGCACGCGCATCAGCGTGAGCCTCGATGACCGCACCGGCAGGATCGAGGTGAGCCTCTTCGATGAGGTCTTTCAGCGCCATCGCGAGCTCATCGTCAAGGACGCGCTGGTGCTCGTCGAGGGACTCCTGCGCTTTGATGAGTTCTCCGACGGCTGGCGCCTGGGCGCGCGCCGGATCAGTGATCTTGACCAGGCGCTCGAGAGTCAGGCGCGGCGCATCGTCCTCAAATGGCCGCCCGGGCGCGCGAGCACGGGCTTCGAGGAGCTTGCGCAGATTCTCGCGCGCTTCCGGCCCGGACCGTGCGCGGTCACGATCGAGTATTGCGCCGCAATGGCGAGCGGCGCATTGACGCTCGGCGCGGAGTGGAACGTGCGCCCGACGCGCGAGCTATTGTTTGCGCTCGAGGCGCTCGTCGGCCGCGAGGGGATCGAGGTGCGTTGCGGCGCGCCCACCGTCGTGGCATTCCCCGAGAACCTTGCGGATGCCGGGCCGCGCCCGTAACCTCCCCAGTCCCCACGGGCAGCGGTAAGTTCCAAAAATGGCCGTCGCGTTTCTCGACTTCGAACAGCCGATCGCCGAGCTGGAAGCGAAGATAGAAGAGCTCAAGCACATCGCCTCGGAAGACTCCGAAGTAAACATCCGCGAAGAGATCACGCGCCTGCAGGCGAAGAGCCGGCAGTTGACGACGCACATCTTCGCGAACCTCACGCCCTGGCAGATCACGCAGCTGGCGCGCCATCCGCATCGGCCCTACACCCTCGACTACGTGAACGTCATGTGTCACGAGTTTCAGGAGCTGCACGGCGATCGCATGTTCGGGGATGACCTTGCGATCGTCGGCGGCCTTGCGCGCCTCGGCGATCGTGCGGTGATGGTGCTCGGGCACCAGAAGGGACGCGACACCAAAGAGCGCGTGCGGCGCAACTACGGCATGCCGAAGCCCGAGGGCTATCGCAAGGCGCTGCGCCTGATGCGGCTCGCGGAGCGCTTCGGACTGCCGCTCATCACTTTCATCGACACGCCCGGCGCATACCCCGGCGTCGGCTCCGAGGAGCGCGGGCAGAGCGAGGCCATCGCGCGCAACCTCTTTGAGATGTCGGTGCTGCGCATTCCGATCATCACCGTCGTCATCGGCGAAGGCGGCTCGGGCGGGGCGCTGGCGATCGGCGTGTGCGATCGGCTGCTCATGCTTCAGTACAGCACCTATTCGGTGATCACGCCGGAGGGCTGCGCGTCCATTCTATGGAAGAGCGCCGACAAGAAGGAGGCCGCTGCGGACGCCATGGGCCTCACCGCGCACCGCCTGGCGCAGCTCGGCCTCATCGACGAGGTGCTCGAGGAGCCCCTCGGCGGCGCCCATCGCAATCCGGCGCAGATGTCGGAGCATCTGAAGGCAGCTCTCATGCGCCACCTTGCGACGCTCGATGAGATGACCCGCGAGGAGTTGCGGGCAGCGCGCGGCGCCAAGATTGCTGCATTTGGGGTGTATTCCGAAACGCCCTCGTGAGGGCGCGCGTGAAGGCCGCGCCCTTTGGCCCGCGCGCTCTGCGCGCGCATCTGGCAACACTCCTGCCGGCGTTCCCGCACTGCGCGCTGTGCGTCGCCTACAGCGGTGGTCTTGATTCCACAGCGCTCCTGGCGGCTCTGGCGCTTGGGTCGCGCGCACGCCCGCAATTGCGCGCGCTGCACATCAACCACGGCCTGCATGCCGGTGCCGACGCCTGCGCCGCGCACTGTCAATCATTCGCGCAGCGCGTGGGTGTGCCGCTCACGGTCATCGGCGTTGAAGTGCCGCGCACGCGCGGTGCGTCCCTCGAGGCGCAGGCGCGCGCGACGCGCTATGCCGCACTTGCCCGCGCGCTGCACCCGGGCGAAGTCCTCCTCACTGCGCATCAGGCGGACGATCAGGCCGAGACGGTGTTGCTGCAGCTCCTGCGCGGCGCGGGAGTCGCGGGGCTTGCGGCCATGCCGCCGTTGATGCGCTTTGCCGCTGGCTCTCTTGCACGTCCGCTTCTGGAGCGCTCGCGCGCGGAGCTTGCCGCGTGGGTGCAGGAGCGCAGGCTCGCCTGGATCGAGGATGCGACCAATGCCGACGAGCGGCTCGACCGCAACTATCTGCGCCGCCAGGTGCTGCCGCGGATCCGCTCACGCTGGCCGGCCGCGGCGCGCGCGCTCGCTCGCAGCGCCCGCCATGCGGCGCAGGCGCAGCGCCTGCTCGAAGAGCTCGGCCGCGCGGATGTCAACAAGTGCGCGGACGGCGCGGACTTGTCGGTGCCGGCGCTGCGCGCGCTCACCCCCGAGCGCCGCGCGAATGCGCTGCGCGTGTGGATCGCGCGAGGCGGCTGGCCGCTGCCGGACGCGCGCCGCCTGGCAGAGCTCGCAGGGCCCGTACTCGCGGCACGCGCAGATGCGAACCCCACGGTCGCCTGGGGGGGAGTCGTTGCGCGGCGCCATGCGGACCGGCTCGGGATTCATGCGCCACGTGCTGCGCTAGCGGATGAAGAGCTGGCTTGGGCGTGGCGGAGCGCAGCGCAGCTTGCGCTGCCTGGGGATCTTGGCACGCTCACGCTCGAAGCCGATGCGCGCGGCCCGATCGATCTTGCGCTCCTGCCGGCCGAGCTTGCCGTGCGCTGGCGTCGCGGGGGCGAGCGCCTGCGGCCGCGCGGCGGCGGCCCGAGCCGCGCGCTCAAGACTCTGCTGCAGGAGGCAGAGGTGCCCCCCGCCGAGCGCGCGCGCTTGCCGCTCATCTTCGCGGGCGCGCGGCTCCTTGCCGTTGCCGACCGCTGGAGCGACGCCTCCATCCATGTGCGCGCGCGCGCGCGCGGCGCGCGGCGCGCCCGCCTGCGCTGGCAACGGCCCTGAAGATCTTTGCCGTGCGCGCGCGATTTTGCTAGTCTGCCTGCCCGTCGTCCATGCAGCCGTGCGGCTGCGGCTTTCCTTCGACGGGTTCCCTTAATGTCGCGATTTGTTTTCGTCACCGGTGGCGTCGTGTCCTCTTTGGGCAAGGGCATTGCCGCAGCCTCGCTCGGCGCAATTCTCGAAGCGCGCGGGCTCAAAATCGCGATGGTGAAGCTCGATCCCTACATCAACGTGGATCCGGGCACGATGAGCCCGTTCCAGCACGGCGAGGTGTTTGTCACGCAGGACGGCACCGAGACGGATCTGGATCTCGGCCACTACGAGCGCTTCGTGCGCACCACGACCGGGCGCCACAGCAATTTCACCACCGGACGCATCTACGAGCGGGTCATCGCCAAGGAGCGCCGCGGCGACTATCTCGGCGCGACCGTGCAGGTCATTCCGCACATCACCGACGAGATCAAACGCAGCGTGCAGCTCGGAGCCGGCGGCGCGGACGTCTGCATGGTGGAGATAGGCGGCACGGTGGGCGATATCGAATCGCTGCCGTTCCTCGAGGCGATCCGCCAGTTAGGCATCGAGCTCGGGCGCAGCAACTGCGTCTACATGCATCTGACGCTAGTGCCCATCGTCGGCGGCTCCGGGGAGATCAAGACCAAGCCCACGCAGCATTCAGTGAAGGAGCTGCGCGGCATCGGCATTCAGCCCGACGTGCTTCTGTGCCGCTGCAAGCAGCCGTTGCCGGAGGAGCAGCGCCGCAAGATCGCGCTCTTCACGAGCGTCGAGGAGCGCGCGGTCATCTCCGCCGTGGATGCGGAAGACATCTATCAGATCCCGATCCTGCTGCACGACCAGGGCCTCGACGACATCGTCATCGAAAAGCTGCGCCTGCAGGTGCCGGCGACGGACCTGCCCGAATGGCGCCACGTCGTGAGCGCCAGGGGCAATCCTGATGGGCGTGTCGACATCGCCATGGTCGGCAAATACGTGCAGATCCGCGATTCCTACATCTCGCTCAACGAGGCGCTGATGCACGGGGGACTTAAGTCGCGCACCCGCGTCAATATCCACTATGTCGAGTCCACTGATCTCGAGCGCGACGGCATTCACGCGCTTGCCGGCATGGATGCGATCCTGGTGCCGGGCGGCTTCGGCGAGCGCGGCGTGGAGGGCAAGATCCAAGCCGTGCGCTACGCGCGCGAGCACGGTGTGCCGTACCTTGGCATCTGCCTGGGTATGCAGATGGCGGTCATCGAGTTTGGCCGCCACGTGCTCGGGCTTACCGATGCCAACAGCACCGAGATGAATCGCGCGACTCCGCATCCGGTGATTGCGCTCATCACCGAGTGGCAGGATAGCGCCCGCGGCGCGCAGCTGCGCAACGAATCAACCGGCAAGGGCGGCAGCATGCGTCTGGGGGCGCAGGAGGTGCTCCTCGGCGCGGGCACCCAGGTGCGCGAGATCTATAACAAGGATGCGATCATGGAGCGCCACCGCCACCGCTACGAATTCAACAATCACTATCTCGAACGCTACAGCCGGGCGGGGATGCGCTTCTCCGGATTCTCGCGCGACGGGCTCGTGGAAATCATCGAACTTGCGAACCACCCGTGGTTCGTCGCAACCCAGTTCCATCCGGAATTCATCTCCACGCCGCGCGACGGACATCCCCTCTTCACGGGCTTCATCCGCGCCGCACGCACGCATCGCGCCGCGCAGCTGCCGCAAGCCGCAGGAGCATGAAGCTCGCCGGGCAGGACGTCGGTGTCGATCGGCCGTTCTTTCTCATCGCCGGGCCCTGCGTCATCGAAAGCCCCACGCTCACCGAGGAGATCGCCGGGCGCCTCGCCGAGATTACGGCGCGCCTGCAGATCCCCTTCGTGTTCAAGGCGTCCTTCGACAAAGCCAACCGCTCCTCCGCGCAGAGCTTTCGCGGCCCGGGGATCGCCGCCGGCCTCAAGGTGCTCGATGACGTGCGGCGCGCCGTGGGCGTGCCGATTCTCACCGACGTGCACGAAGACACGCCGCTCGGCGAGGTCGCCGCGGTGGTCGATGTGCTGCAGACGCCCGCGTTCCTGTGCCGCCAGACGAACTTCATCATCAATGCCGCAAGCCACGGCAAACCGGTGAACATCAAGAAAGGCCAGTTTCTCTCGCCCGGGGAGATGCAGAATGTCGTCACCAAGGCGCGCTCCACCGGCAACGACGCCATCATGGTGTGCGAGCGCGGCTTCTCCTTCGGCTACAACAATCTCGTATCCGACATGCGCTCGCTCGCGATCATGCGCGCGACCGGCTGCCCGGTGGTGTTCGATGCCACGCATTCGGTGCAGCTGCCCGGAGGGCAGGGGTCATCCTCCGGCGGTCAGCGCGAATTCGTGCCGGTGCTCGCGCGCGCTGCGGTTGCGGCGGGCGTCGCCGGGATATTCATGGAGACGCACCCGGATCCGGCGAAGGCGCTCTCCGACGGGCCGAATGCGTGGCCGCTTGCGCGCATGGAGGCGCTCCTCGGCACGCTCAAGGAGCTCGATCGCGCGGTGAAGGCACAGCCATTTGAGGAATCACTGCTATGAGCAGAATCGCCGACATTCGCGGTCGCGAAATCGTCGACTCCCGCGGCAATCCGACCGTCGAGGCCGACGTCGTGCTCGAGTCGGGCAGCCGCGGCCGCGCCGCCGTGCCCTCGGGCGCCTCGACCGGATCGCGCGAAGCGGTGGAACTGCGCGACCGCGATCCCAAGCGTTATCAGGGCAAGGGCGTCCTCAAGGCGGTGGCCAACATCAATACCGTGCTCGCGCCCGCGCTGCTGCGCCACGACGTGCGCGATCAGGCGGGCATCGACCGCAGGATGATTGAGCTCGACGGCACCGAGACCAAAGCCCACCTGGGTGCGAACGCGCTCCTCGCCGTGTCGCTCGCCGCGGCGCACGCGGCCGCGAGCGAGCAGCGCCAGCCCCTCTACGCCTATCTCGCGCAGCACCTCCTCGCCGGCCGTGAGGCGGTGATGCCCGTGCCGCAGATGAACATCGTCAACGGCGGCGCGCACGCCAACAACAGCCTCGACATCCAGGAATTCATGATCCTTCCCGTGGGTGCGCCGAGCTTCCGCGAAGCGTTGCGCTACGGCGCGGAGATCTTTCACACGCTGAAGAAGCTCCTCGCCGCTCGCGGCCTTTCGACCGCGGTGGGCGATGAGGGCGGATTCGCCCCCGACCTGGGCTCCAACGAGGAAGCGCTCGGCATCATCCTGCAGGCCATCGAGCAGGCGGGATTCCAGGCCGGCGGCGACATCTTTCTCGGGCTCGATGTCGCAAGCTCGGAGCTCTTCAAGGACGGGCGCTACGAGCTCGAGTCGGAAAAGCGGCGCTTCAGCGCCGCCGAGTTCACCGGCTATCTTGCGGATCTGGCCGCCAAGTATCCGATCGTCAGCATTGAGGATGGCATGAGCGAGGCGGACTGGAGCGGCTGGGGCGAGCTCACCCGCGCGCTCGGCAAGCGCGTGCAGCTCGTGGGAGATGATCTTTTCGTCACCAACACGAAAATATTGAAGCGCGGCATCGATGAGCACGTTGCCAACGCCATTCTCATCAAGCCGAACCAGATCGGCACGCTCACCGAAACACTCGCGGCCATCGACATGGCGGAGCGCGCGCACTATGCCTGCGTCATTTCCCACCGCTCCGGGGAGACCGAGGATA
>Ga0302181_10000408_pt1 | contig 35994 bp, 26 predicted proteins | sample I_Palsa_E3_3_FD_198786 | JGI IMG/M metagenome (GOLD analysis project Ga0302181, IMG submission 198786) | Peat permafrost microbial communities from Stordalen Mire near Abisko, Sweden - I_Palsa_E3_3 | ecosystem: Environmental > Terrestrial > Soil > Palsa > Peat permafrost | place: Sweden...
TTATGCGGGCATCGAAAACGAGCTGTACTTCGACCCCAAGACCAACATGTACTTCGCCGACGCCAAAACCGCCCTGGCCCAGATGACGGCCGCGGTCAAGACGCTGGTTGCCTAGGGGACTGTGCTGGGGGGTTCCGGGGGGCGACCCCCCGGAACCCCCCGCTGCGCTGTGCTGGCCCGGGGGGCGACCCCCCGGAACCCCCCGCTGCGCTTCGCGCCCGCGCGGTGGTACTTCGCCGACACACCGGCCGCTCACCGGGCCTGAAGGCCCGGTTCGCGGCCGGTCACTAACGCCTCGCCGTGACCTGCTGCGGTTCTCGCCGATAGCACCCGGCCGCTCGCCCGGGCCTGCAGCCCGGGCTCGCTGGGCCGGTTACCTACGGGTGATGGGCTCGCGGCCCTTGGGCTGACGGGGGCGCGGGCCGGCGTGGATCGCGGGGATCTTGAGCCGGATCGGCTTTTCCTCCAGCCGCTGCTGGTCGCCGTGGTGGTAGAACACCATCGGCTCGCCCGCCACCAGCTCATACGTGGCTTCGTGCCGGGTCACCGTGCACCGCAGCAGCCGCCCGCGGAAGCGCATGTGGAACTTCATCCGGGAGATGCCGTTCGGCAGCCGGGGGCTGAAGGACAGGGTGTCCTGGATGTGCCGCATGCCGCCGAACCCGGCCACCAGTGCGATCCAGGCTCCGGCCAGCGAAGCCATGTGCATGCCGTCGCGGGTGTTGCGCTCGACATCCCGCAGGTCCATCAGCGCCGCTTCGGCCAGGTACTCGTGAGCCAGCTCCAGCTGCCCCACTTCCGCGGCCACCACGGCCTGGGTGCAGGCCGACAGGGACGAGTCGCGCACGGTCAGCGGCTCGTAGTAGGCGAAGTCGCGGGCCTTCTGCTCGGCGGTGAACGCATCGCCGCGCATCTGGATGGCCAGCACCAGGTCGGCCTGCTTGACGACCTGCTTCCGGTACAGGTCGAAGTAGGGGTAGTGCAGCAGGAGCGGGTAGTTCTCTTCCGGTGTGTGGCCGAAGTCCCAGACCGCGTGCTGGGTGAAGCCCTCGTGCTGCGGGTGAACGCCCAGCCGCTCGTCGTAGGGGATCATTATGGCGTTGGCGGCGTCCCGCCACTCGGCCGCCTCTTCCGTGCTGACGTCCAGGCTCCGCGCGATGTCCTCGTGCTTCTCGGCCACGTCGGCGGCGGCCCACATGTTCCGCTGGGCCATCAGGTTGGTGAAGACGTTGTTGTCCTTGACCGCGCTGTACTCGTCCGGCCCGGTCACGCCGTCGATGCGAAACCGGCCCTCGGCGTCGTGGTGGCCGAGGCTGCGCCACAGCCGGGCGGTCTCCACCAGTACCTCAGCGCCGACCTCACGCTCGAACTTCTCATCCCCGGTGGCGTGAATGTAGCTGATGACCGCGTCCGCGATGTCCGCGTTGATGTGGAACGCGGCGGTGCCGGCCGGCCAGTACCCGGAGCATTCCTGCCCGTCGATCGTCCGCCACGGGAACGCGGCCCCCTTGAGCCCCAGGTCGGAGGCGCGCTCCCGGGCCAGCGGCAGCACCGAGTGACGCCAGCGCAGCACGTCCGCGGCGGCGGTGGGCTGGGTGTAGGTCAGCACGGGCAGCACGAACGTCTCGGTATCCCAGAACGTGTGCCCGTCGTAGCCGGGGCCGGTCAGCCCCTTGGCCGCGACCGGCCGCACCTCGGCGCGGGCCGCGGACTGCAGCACCTGGAACAGCGCGAACCGGACCGCCTGCTGGATCTCCGGGTCACCGGTCACCTCCACGTCGGCCCCGGCCCAGAAATTATCGAGGTAGGCATGCTGCTCGGACAGGATCTGGTCCCAGCCGGTGAGCCGGGCCAGCGCCAGCGCCGCCGCGACCTGATCGGCGACCGCAGGCCGGGAGCGGGTGGAGGACCAGCCGTAGCCGATGTACTTGACGATCTCCAGCTTCTCGCCCAGCGGGACCTCCGCGGCGACCGTGGCCCGGCCAACGTCCGGGTAGGCCTCGCTGTGCACCGACATCCGCGCCGGGCCGTGCACGTCGTGCAGCATCCCGGCCCCCATGCGCAGGCCGCTGACCCGGGTGCTGTGCACCAGAATGGCGCGGCACTGCCCGTCGTTGTCGGCCACATACTGCTCGCTGACCAGGGGGGCCTCCAGTGCGGCGGCGGCCCTGGGGTCCCGGCCGGCGTCCGGCATCTGCTCGTTGGCCACGATCTCGGACTGTGCGACGAGCCGGAGCGTGCCTTCGACCGGCTCGACGGTGTACCTGATCGCGGCGATCGCCCGCTGGGTGAGTGAGACGATCCGCACCGACGTGACCCGCACCCGGGACCCGGCCGGGGAGGTCCAGTCCACCCGCCGGGTCAGCGTCCCGGCCCTCAGGTCGAGGACGCGCTCGTGAGAGTTGAGGCTCCCGTAGCGAATGTCGAACGGCTCGTCGTCGACGAGCAGCCGGACGAGCTTGCCGTTGGTGACGTTGATGACCGTCTGGCCCGACTCGGGGTAGCCGTAACCCGCCTCGGCGTACGGCAGCGGGCGCTGCTCGTAGAAGGAGTTGAGGTAAGTGCCCGGCAGCCCGTGCGGCTCCCCCTCATCGAGGTTGCCGCGCAGCCCGATGTGGCCGTTGGACAGCGCGAAGACGGACTCGCTCTGTGCGAGCAGGTCCATATTGAGCCCGGACTCCCGAAGGCTCCACGGCTCGACCCCGTAAGCGGCCTGCTTGATCATTTATCTGCCCTTCGCGCTCAGCCGGAACCGTCATGCTCTGCGCCTGCGACTCAACCGAGGAGCTCCGCCACGTCCTGCACGACGATGTCGGCGCCATGCTTGCGCAGCTCATCCGCCTGGCCTACCCGGTCGACCCCGACGACGAGGGCGAAATGCCCGGCGTGGCCGGCCGCGACACCCGACTGCGCGTCCTCGAACACGGCGGCGTGCGCGGGGCTGACCCCCAGGTCCTGGGCGGCGGCCAGGAAGGTGTCCGGGGCCGGCTTGCCCTTCAGGTGCCGCTCGTTGGCCACGATGCCGTCGACGCGCGCGTCGAACAGGTCCGCGATCCCGGCGGCGTTGAGCACGTCGACGGTGTTGGCGCTGGAGGAAACGATGGCGGTGCGCAGGCCCGCGGCCCGCACCGCCTGGATGTAACGGATCGTGCCGTCGTAGACCTTCACACCGCCCGTATGGATCTTCTCGAGGACCAGATTGTTCTTCTCGTTGCTCAGCCCGTAGATCGTGGGGCTGCCCGACTTGTCGTCGGGGCTGCCTTCCGGCAGGTTGATGCCCCGCGACTGGAGGAAGGACTGCGTGCCGTCCAGCCGGGGCTTGCCGTCCACGTAATTGTCGTAGTCGTGGCTGGAGTCGAACGGAACGAACTTCTCACCGGTCTGCTGGGCCCGCTGGCGCAGGTAGTTGTCGAACATCTCCTTCCACGCCGCCGCGTGGACCAGCGCCGTCTGCGTAACGACACCATCCATGTCGAAAAGGCAGGCTGAGGTTCCTGCCGGGAGTCCAAACATGCTGTCCGACCTTCGCTGCTCGCAGTGCCGCCCTCGTCATCACGCAGGTGCCAGGAGCCGCGCCGTCCTATGCCAGTAAGGCGACCTTAGGGCGATGGGCCCGCTGGCGGGCAGCCCGGACCGCCGGGCGTGATAATCGTAGCTGCCGGACAATACCTGCCTGGTTCAGATCGCGGTTAACGTTTCCGGTCCGGCCGGTACCGAGAAGCCCTGTCCGGGGCCGCCAGCCCGGGCGGTTCAGCCCTGCTCGGGAGAGCCCGGCAGGGGCGGCAGGTTCCCGTCCTCGTCGAGGTCGAACTCACCGTCCTTGACCCCGAGCACGAACGCGTCCCACTCGGCCTCGGTGAAGTACAGCTTCGGGCCATCCGGGTCGCCGGAGTTGCGCATCACGTACAGCTTGGCCTCACTGGCCTTGTGCGGCGCAGCTGAGGTGTCGGTGGTGACGATGACCTCGACGCCACCATCCTCGTCATCGCCCGGCACGCTCTCGTACGGCATGTGGCCAGCGGATTCCATCCCCGGAGCACCCCGCACTTCCTGATCTCGGCCGTGCGCGGTGGATCATGGCACGGCGCGGCTGATGGAGGGTTGAACAAACAGCGGAGGCCGCGCGCCTGCGGCGCACGGCCTCCAGCGGTAGCCCCGACCGGAGTCGAACCGGCGTTACCGCCTTGAGAGGGCGGCGTCCTGGGCCACTAGACGACGGGGCCATCCAGAACACATCGATCGCTGGAAGGCTAGCGCACAGCCAGAACCACAGCAAACGGAGGACCGCCCCGGGCATCGCCGTGCGGCCCCGCCAGCCCCTTACTGACCGCAAGATTCCAGAAACCTGGAGACCCGCTCAGAGCCTAGGTTCGGGCGTATATCAGCCCCATATTTGGGAATCAAGCGACCATGGTCACTTTCATTATCGTTCTGATTATCATCGGTCTCATCGCTGGCCTGATCGCGCGCCTGCTCATCCCCGGTCCCGACCCCATCGGCATCCTGGGCACCATCATCCTTGGCATCGTCGGCTCCTTCGTGGGTGGCTTCGTAGAGAACCTGATCGAGTACCACACGGTGTCGGTCAACTCGTTCCACACCACAGGAATCATCGGCTCCATAATCGGCGCCGTCATCGTGCTGCTGCTGCTTCGCGTCACGGGTGCCGAGCGCGGCCGTTCCCGGCGGCGCTGGTAACCAGGAGATAAACAGGCCGGCCCGGGGTGAGGCCACCACCCTCGTCATCACCCCGGGCCGGCCGCCCTCCCCTCCGTCAGACGTAGCCGTCTCCGCCACGACCCCGGCCCAGCTCTTCCCCGGACAAGCCCGCGGGCTGACCACCCCGCACTTCTGGGGGACACTGGTCCTGAGGCCGCCACCCGGGCCCCACGGCCACGGCGCCAGCCACAGGCCCAATCCCGGCGCCACCCACACGTCCCCGTCCTCGCAAACCCCCCCTGCGAGGGCGGGGATGCTCCTTTCCGCCCCGGAGCCCCCCGGGCGACTTTTCGCACCCCAGAGTCCCCTGGGGCCCGATATGGGTAACGTTTCCGCGTTATGGGGTGCCCCGGACCTTCCGGGGAGTGTTCTCAGCGCATAGGCAGCGTCGGTTTTTTATCTGACATGGCGTGATTTGGGTGTCAGGATCGCGCTATGGGTACTGATGATGCGCTGGTGGCGGTGCTGGCGGCTAAGTTCGCGGAGTACAGGCCGGATACGGATGGGCGGGGCTGGGGGCTGTACCCGGGGGCCGGAGGCGCGGGCGGATGCAGCGCTGCGGGATTGCGGGCTGGCCGCGGCGGCGGCCGTGATCGCGAGGGCGGCCGGGTGTCGCGGGCAACGGTGATGGCGGGCGCGGGCGAGCAGGCCGGCGGCGCGGAGCCGCGAGCACGGGTGGCCCAGTGATGGCGCCATCACCCCGGTTGGAGGCCCGGTGATGGCGCCATTACCCAGGTAAATACGTTGGAGGGACCGCGCCGACGCGGGGCCAGACACGGGCGGAACCGGGCCGGCCGACCCCAGCCACCGCCTGGGGACCGGGCCGCGCGAGAGAAGCCCACGCGGGGGGGCCAGACACGGACGGAACCGGGCCGGCCGACCCCAGCCCACCAGCCGAGAGTGGGCCGCGCGGGGGGTCCGGGGGGCATCCCCCCGGGAAAGCACTGCGGGCCCCCGGCGAAATTGGCCAACGGCCAATGAGCAGGAAGACCCGCGCGGGGGTCCGGGGGGCATTCCCCCGGGAGAGCACTGCGGGCCTCCGCGAAATTGGCCAACGGCCAATAAGCACGAAAACCCGCCTCGGCTGGGGTACCAGGACTCGAACCTAGACTAACGGGGCCAGAACCCGTCGGGCTGCCAATTACCCCATACCCCAACGCTGTGGCCCCGTAGAGCCGCTCGCGCCCACGCAGTCTAGCCGAGAACGAGCGCGGCGGCGAACGTAACACCGGCAGGAATCGCCAGCCAGGGACGGCTCAGTCGCGGATGATGACGCGGTTGCGCAGCGTGCCGATGCTCTCGATGGTCACCGACACCTCGTCACCGTGCTGCAGCGGCCCGACACCGGCGGGCGTGCCAGTCAGCAGCACGTCACCGGGCAGCAGCGTCATCACCTGGCTGACGAAAGAGACCAAGGCCGGGACGTCGTGCACCATCTCCGAGGTCCGTGCCCGCTGCCTGACCTCGCCGTTCACCGACGTGGTCAGGGCGAGGTCGGTCGGGTCGGCCATGGTCTCGATCCATGGCCCGAGGGGGCAGAACGTGTCGAAGCCCTTGGCGCGGGTCCACTGGCCGTCCCGGGCCTGCAGGTCGCGCGCCGTCACGTCGTTGGCGCACGTGTACCCGAAGATGACGTCCTGGGCGCGCTCGATCAGCACCTCACGACAGAGCCGTCCGATGATGACCGCCAGCTCGCCCTCGTAGTCCACCCGCTCGGTCAGCTTGATGGGATAGGCGATCGGGTCGCCCTGGCCAGTGACGGACGTGGACGGCTTGAGGAACAGCACCGGCTCGGCCGGCGCCGCACTGCCCATCTCCCGCGCGTGGTCCGCGTAGTTCTGGCCGACCGCCACGACCTTGCTGGGCAGCACCGGCGCGAGCAGCCGGACGTCGGCCAGCGGGAACCGTCGGCCGGTGTACCGCACTCCGGCCGGGTCCGTCCCGAACGGGTGCCCATGCAACTCCGCGATGACCAGCGGCCGGTCCGGGCCGCCGGTCATGCCTGGGCTGTCCTTTCCCGGAGTAGGCGACGCGCCGTCCCCCTGGTCCTCCTCGACCACGCCATAGGCGACCTCTCCCCCTATGGCGAACCTTGCGATACGCACGGCTCTCCTTCACCCTCAGCCGACGTGCCCGGCCCTGAGCGACCCGTGCCGGAGACATCGCTCCGGCGGCTCTCCCAGTCTTAGAGCCTACTGAGAGCTTGCACTATTGCTGGTAATTCTCGACCTCTGATGCCGAGCGGACGTCGGCCACGCCTGGGTCCTCGCCGAACTCGCGGCGGGCTCGCCGCTGCCGCAGAAGATCCCAGTACTGGTCAAGGGACTCCTCGACCTCTTTCAGGCGTTCGTGCTCCTCGGTGCTGGCGAGTTTCCCATCCGCCAGCCGCGCACGGAGTTCGTGCTCGGTCTGGATGAGGTCATCGATGTGGGCGTGGATCTCCTTGTCGTCCATGTCACCACCGTATGAGCTTTCGCCTCAACCGTGCGCCCGGGATGGCCATCCGGGCCGGATCCAGGGCCGATTCGCGAGGATACTCGTCCTTCTCAGTAACGGCGCGATGGTAGAGGGAGCCGGGCTCCCGGGAAAAGCCGAGCGGGACCGGGCTGGCTCGGGCCCGCCGGGGGCCGAGCCGAGCGGGGCCGGGCTGGCTCAGGCGGGCTGGTGGCCCGAGCGCAGCAGGCAGTAGGTGACGGCCTCCTCGAGAGCCTGCCAGGACGCGGCGATGATGTTCTCGTCCACGCCCACCGTGTTCCAGGTGCGCCCGGTCCCGTCGCCCGACTCGACCAGGACGCGGGTCACCGCGCCGGTGCCATGGGAGCCCTCCAGGATGCGGACCTTGTAGTCGGCCAGCTCCAGCGTGGCCAGCTCCGGATAGACCTTCTCCAGGCCCAGCCGGAGCGCCTTGTCCAGCGCGTTGACCGGGCCGTTGCCCTCGCCGGTGGCGACGACGCGCTCGCCCTTAGCGGTCACCTTGACGGTCGCCTCGCTGACGAGTTCGCCGTCCTTGCGGCGCTCGACGATGACGCGCCAGGACTCGACCGAGAAGTACCGTTCCCCGCCCGGAACCAGCTCGCCGCGCAGCAGCAGCTCGAACGAGGCGTCGGCGGCCTCGAAGGTGTAACCCGAGGCCTCGAGCTCCTTGACCCGGTCCACGACCCGGCCGAGCGCGGTCTTATCGCCGGACAGGTCGTAGCCGAGCTCCTTGCCCTTGAGCTCGACCGAAGCCCGGCCCGCCATGTCGGAGACCAGCATGCGCATGTCGTTCCCGACCAGCTCCGGCTCGATGTGCTGGTAGAGCATCGGGTCGACCTTGACCGCGGAGGCGTGCAGGCCCGCCTTGTGCGCGAACGCGGAGAGTCCTACGTAGGGCTGGTGCGTGTTAGGCGTGACGTTGGTGACCTCGCTGATCGAGTGGGCGACCCGGGTCAGCTCGGGCAGGCAGCCGTCAGGCAGCACCGGACGCCCCTTCTTGAGCTGGAGCCCCGCGACGACGCTGAACAGGTTCGCGTTGCCGGCCCGCTCGCCGTAGCCGTTCGCGGTGCCCTGCACGTGGGTCGCGCCCGCGTCCACGGCGACCAGCGTGTTGGCCACGGCGCAGGCGGTGTCGTCGTGGCAGTGGATGCCGAGCCGCGCCCGGGTCGCCGCGGCGACCGCTGTGACCACGTCGCCGAGCTCGCCCGGCATCATGCCGCCGTTGGTGTCGCAGAGCGCGACGACCTCCGCGCCGGCTTCGGCCGCGACGCGCACGACCTCGAGCGCGTAGGACGGGTCGGAGCGGTAACCGTCGAAGAAGTGCTCCGCGTCCAGGAAGACCCGCTGGCCGTTACTGCGGAGGTGCTCGATGGTGTCCCGGACCATGGCCAGGTTCTCCTCCAGCGTGGTGCGGAGGGCCAGCCGGACGTGCCGGTCATGACTCTTGGCGACAAGGGTCACGACCGGCGCGCCCGACTCACGCAGCGCGGCGACCTGAGGGTCATCGGCCGCCTGGGCGCCGGGCCGGCGGGTCGCGCCGAACGCGGCGAGCTGCGCGTGCTTGAGGTCCAGCTCGCGCTGAGCGCGGCGGAAGAAATCGGTGTCCTTGGGGATGGCGCCAGGCCACCCGCCCTCGATGAAGCCGACGCCCAGGCCATCCAGCTGAGTGGCGATCGCGAGCTTGTCAGCGACCGTCAGGTTCAGCCCCTCCTGCTGGGCGCCGTCACGCAGCGTGGTGTCGTAGACGTGGAAGCTGTCGTCAAGCATCAGCGATCTTCCGTTTCTTGAGGATGGTCTAGGGCCACACAAAGCAAAAGACCCCTCGCGGCATGCGAGAGGTCTGCGCGTCCAGGCGGGGGTCCGGGGGTCGTCCCCCGGGCTAACACTGCGGGCTGGGGCGAAGCTGATCAAAGATCAGCGAGCAGCAGCCGCCGCCTTGGACGCGCCTGGCGATAATGATGCGGCCGGACGTCATACGTGCAGTCTGCCACATGACGCCGGCCGATGGCACATCTGTCTCAGGATCCGAGACAATCGCCGCGACCAGAGGCGGTACGTGCCCCGACGGTGCCGGCCGCGGTGACTAAGCAGACCTTGTGGATCCAGCCGAACGGGTCCGGCCGCTGGCCGTACTGCAGGCCGAGAAGCTCGTCGCGCAGGCGCATGGTCACCGGCCCCGGGCTGCCGTCACCGATCAGCCATTCGCCACCTGGTCCCTTGACCTTGCCCACCGGCGTGATGACGGCGGCCGTCCCGCAGGCGAACACCTCGGTCAGCTCGCCGGATGCGCTGTCGGAACGCCACTGATCGGTGGAGATCCGGCCCTCGACAGCCGGGACGCCGAGCTGCGGCGCGAGATGGAGGAGGGAGTCGCGGGTGATCCCGGGCAGCAGTGTCCCGGTCAGGGCCGGGGTCATGATCCGGGCGCTGGAGCCGAAGCCGTAGACGAAGAACAGGTTCATGCCGCCCATCTCCTCCACCCAGCGATGCTCGGCGGAATCGAGCCAGACGACCTGGTCGCAACCGTTCGCGACGGCTTCCTGCTGGGCCACGAACGCGGCAGCGTAGTTGCCGCCGCACTTGACCTCACCGGTACCGCCGGGCGCGGCGCGGGTGTAGTCGTCGCACAGCCACACGGTGACCGGCTTGATACCGCCGGAGAAGTACGCGCCCGCCGGGGAGGCGATCACCGAGAACAGGTAGGACGACGACGGGTGGTTCACCCCCAGCCCGGCCTGGGTCGCGATCACGAACGGCCGCAGGTAGAGGCTCTTCTCCACCTCCATCGGCACCCAGTCCCGGTCCTGGGTGACCAGCAGCTCCAGGGCGTGCAGGAACGTCTGCTCCGGCAAGGCCGGCATGGCCATCCGGCGCGCTGAGCTGTTAAACCGCGCCGCGTTGGCTTCCGGGCGGAACATCACGATGGAGCCACTGCCCTGCCGGTAGGCCTTCAGGCCCTCAAAGAATTCCTGCGAGTAGTGGAACACGGCCGTGGCCGGATCCAAGGTGAACGGGCCGTACGGCTCCAGCCGCCCGTCGTGCCAGCCCTCGTCCTGGGTCCAGCGCAAGGTGATCATGTGGTCGGTGAACCTGACGCCGAACGCCGGGGCCGCCAGCAACTGGTCCCGCTCGGCGGCTCGGACCGGGTGATCAGACGGGCGGACAGCAAAGACGATCTCGGTCTGTGGAATCGCGGTCATCGCGAAAATTCTCCTTACCACCGGCAACGCGGCAGAGCATGCTAAACCATACGCCGGGATCCCGCCCGCATCACACACGTGACCAGCAGGCCAGCGATCAGCGGGACAGGCGAGCGACGTCCGCGATGGGCGGTCCCGGCGGCGGCACTAACGGATGGACACCCGGGCCGCCCAGCTCACGAGCCGCCCGATCGGAGGCGGACGGCCGCACGCCGCCCGCCGGGGCGGCGCGTACGCACCGCCCTAGCCGGCTACTCGCTCGGCGATGTCGTCGCCGATCTCCGGCGTGCTCCGGCGGGCCCAGGCGCCCTGCCGCTCGACCAGGTCGTCGGCCACCGCCTGCTCGATCCGGGCCGCCTCCGCCGTCAGGCCGAGGTGGTCGCAGAGCAGCGCGGCGGAAAGGATCGCCGCGGTGGGGTCGGCCTGCTGCCGGCCGGCGATGTCCGGCGCACTGCCGTGCACCGGCTCGAACATGCTCGGTGCCGTCTTCTCGGGGTTGATGTTGCCGCTCGCCGCCAGGCCGATACCGCCCGCCACGGCGGCGCCCAGGTCGGTGAGGATGTCCCCGAAGAGGTTGTCGGTGACCACAACGTCGAACCGCTCGGGCTGGGTCACGAAGAACATCGACGCCGCGTCCACGTGGCAGTAGTCCACGGACACGTCGCCGAACTCCTTGGCCAGGCTGTCCACGGTCCGCTGCCACAGGTCACCGGCGTAGGTGAGCACGTTGGTCTTGTGCACCAGGGTGAGCTTGCGGCGGGGCCGGGCCACGGCCCGGCCGAACGCGTACCGGGCGACCCGGTGCACGCCGAAGGCGGTGTTCAGGCTTTCCTGGGTGGCGATCTCGCCGGGGGTGCCCTTGCGCATCACGCCGCCGGCTCCCGCGTACGGGCCCTCGGTGCCCTCCCGGACCACGACCATGTCGATGTTCTCGGCCCGGCCAGCGGCCAGCGGGGTGGTGACACCGGGATAGAGCCGGACCGGCCGGAGGTTGACGTACTGGTCGAGCTCGAACCGCAGCCGCAGCAGCAGCCCGCGCTCCAGCACGCCGCTAGGCACGCCGGGGTCGCCGACCGCGCCGAGCAGGATGGCCTCGTGCCCGCGGATCTCCTCCAGGACGGCGTCAGGCAGCGTCTCCCCGGTCCGGTGCCAGCGGCGGGCACCGAGGTCGTAGCTGGTCTCGTCGAAGGTCACATCGCGGGCCGCGGCGCGGAGCACCTTGAGCGCCTCGGCGGTGACCTCAGGTCCGATGCCGTCCCCGCCGATGACGGCGAGCCTGATGGTGCGAGAAGCCATGTCGCCACCTTAATGGTCCGTAGGGTGCCCCAGTGGGCGGCCGGGCCGATCCAGCCGCAATGGTCCGTAGGGTGCCCCAGTGGGCGGCCGGGCCGATCCAGCCGCCCACCGGCGGCGGGTCAGTCTTCCTCGGCGCCGATCCAGCTCATCAGGGGCCGGAGCCGGGCACCGACCTGCTCGATCTGCTCGTTGTGCTCGGCCTCGCGCCGCTTGAGGAAGTTCGGCTTGCCGGCGTCGAACTCCTCGACCAGCTCGCGGGCGAACCGGCCGTCCTGGATCTCGGCCAGGATCCGGCGCATCTCTTCCCGGGTCTGCTCGTTGATGATGCGCGGACCGCGGGTGTACCCGCCGAACTCCGCGGTGTCCGAGCACGACCAGTACATCTTGGAGATCCCGCCCTCGTACATGAGGTCGACGATCAGCTTCATCTCGTGCAGGCACTCGAAGTACGCGATCTCCGGCTGGTAGCCCGCGTCCACCAGGGTGCCGAACCCGGCCTTGATGAGCTCGGAGACGCCCCCGCACAGCACGGTCTGCTCGCCGAACAGGTCGGTCTCGGTCTCTTCCTTGAAGGTGGTCTTCAGCGCACCCGCGCGGGTGCCGCCGATGCCCTTGGCGTAGGCGAGGGTAAGCGGCCAGGCCTGGCCGGTCGCATCACGCTCGACCGCGACCAGGACCGGGACCCCGCGTCCCGCGTTGAACTGGCGGCGGACCAGGTGCCCCGGTCCCTTCGGCGCCACCATGCAGACGTCCACGCCCTCCGGCGGCTCTATGAGCCCGTACCGGATGTTCAGGCCGTGCGCGAAGAACAGCGCGTCACCGTCGACCAGGCTCGGCGCGATGGCCTCCGCGTAGAGCCCGCGCTGCAGGTGGTCGGGCACGAGGACCATGATCAGGTCGGCCTGCTCGCAGGCTTCGGCGGGGGTGGCCACGGGCAAGCCGTCGTCCTCCGCCTTGGCCCGGCTGCCCGAGCCTTCCGGCAGCCCGACCCGCACATCGACGCCCGAGTCGCGCAGCGACAGGGCGTGCGCATGCCCCTGACTGCCGTACCCCAGCACGGCGACGTGCCGCCCCTGGATAGTCGCGAGGTTGGCGTCGTCGTCGTAGAAAATCTCTGCCACTGTGCTCCTTTAAAGTTCCGGTTCTTCAGATTTCCGTGAAGGTTCTCGCCGTGGCGCCTGCACCGACCGCTCGCACGGGCTTAAAACCGCCCGTGCTCGCTAGCCGGTATCTGAAGAACGCTCACTGGCTGGCCTTCCGATGTGTTCTCGATGTTGCGGGCGGCTGAGGTGAGGTCAGGCGCTGCGCTCGACCGGGCGCAGCGCCCGGTCGGTGATCGACCGGCCGCCGCGCCCGACCGCCACCATGCCGGACTGCACCAGTTCCTTGATGCCGAAGGGCTCGAGCACCCGGACCAGCGCGTCGAGCTTCTCCCGGTTGCCGGTGGCCTCCACGGTCACCGCGTCCAGCGCCACGTCGACCACCTTGGCCCGGAAGAGCTGCACGGTCTCCAGCACCTTCGACCTGCTCTCGGTGTCGGCGCGGACCTTGATCAGGATGAGCTCGCGCTGGACCGCGAACCCCTGCTCCAGCTCGACGATCTTGAGCACGTTGACCAGCTTGTTGAGCTGCTTGGTGACCTGCTCCAGCGGACGCTCGTCGCAGTTCACCACGATCGTCATGCGGGAAATCTCCTGGTGCTCGGTCTGGCCGACCGCCAGCGAGTCGATGTTGAACCCGCGCCGTGAGAACAGCCCGGCGATCCTCACCAGGACGCCCGGCTTGTTCTCCACCAGCACGGACAGCGTATGCCTACTCATTACCTCGGCGCCTTTCCTGCGAACCTAGGGTGCTATGTCCGGCGGTCACTCGGAGCTGCCCCAGTCCGGGGCCATGTCGCGGGCGAACTGGATGTCGTCGTTGCTGGTGCCGGCCGGGACCATCGGCCAAACCATGGCGTCCCGGTGCACGATGAAGTCGATCACGACCGGGCGATCGTTGATCTCCATCGCCTGGTTGATCACCGCGTCCACATCCTCCGGCCGCTCACAGCGGATGCCAGCGCAGCCATAGGCTTCGGCCAGCTTGACGAAATCGGGCACGCGGGTGCCCGCGAGCGGGCCCGGACCGGCGGCCTCCGCGTTACCCGGAACGGCTCCGGGCAGGGCCGCCGACGTACCGGCCCGGCGCAGGTCGGTGTTGGAGTACCGCTCGCCGTAGAAGAGCGTCTGCCACTGCCGGACCATGCCGAGGTTGCCGTTGTTGATGATCGCGACCTTGATCGGGATGCCCTCCAGCGCGCAGGTGGCGAGCTCCTGGTTGGTCATCTGGAAGCAGCCGTCACCGTCGATGGCCCACACGCAGGCGTCCGGCCGGCCCATCTTGGCGCCCATCGCGGCCGGCACCGAGTAGCCCATCGTGCCGAGGCCGCCCGAGTTCAGCCAGGTGCGCGGGCGGGAGTAGTTGATGAACTGGGCGGCCCACATCTGGTGCTGCCCGACGCCGGCCACGTAGACCGCCTCGGGACCGGCGATCTCGCCGATGCGCTTGATCACGTACTGCGGGGCGAGCGAGCCGTCCGCCGCCTCCTCGTAGCCCAGCGGGTAGGTGGTCCGCAGGGCGTCCAGCTGAGCCCACCAGGCGCCGAGGCTGCCGCGCCGCCCGGCCTCGTGCTCGGTCTGGACCGCCGTGATCAGGTCAGTGATCACCTCGCGGCAGTCCCCAACGATCGGCACGTCGGCCCGGCGGTTCTTGGAGATCTCCGCCGGGTCGATATCGGCGTGCACGACCTGGGCATCCGGCGCGAACGAGGCCAGGTTGCCGGTGACCCGGTCGTCGAACCGGGCCCCGAGGGCAATGATCAGGTCGGACTTCTGCAGGGCACCGACCGCGGCGACCGTCCCGTGCATGCCCGGCATGCCGAGGTGCTGCGGGTGCCCGTCCGGGAACGCGCCGCGCGCCATCAGGGTCGTTAGGACCGGGATGCCGGTCAGCTCGGCCAGGGTGAGGAGTTCGGGTGCGGCTTCCGCTTTGATGATGCCGCCGCCCACGTACAGCACGGGCCGATGCGCGCCGGTCATCAGCCGGGCCGCCTCGCGGATCTGCCGGGAGTGCGGCCGGGTCACCGGGTGGTACCCCGGCAGGTCCAGCGGCACCGGCCAGCTGAACTCGGTCTGCGCCTGCATCGCGTCCTTGGCGATGTCGACCAGCACCGGGCCCGGGCGCCCGGTGGAGGCCAGGTGGAACGCTTCGGCGATCGTCCGCGCGATGTCTTCCGCCCTCGTCACCAGGAAGTTGTGCTTGGTCACGGGCAGGGTGATGCCGGAGATGTCGGCTTCCTGGAAGCCGTCCGTGCCGATCATGCTGGTCGACACCTGGCCGGTGATGGCCACCAGCGGCACCGAGTCCATGTAGGCGTCCGCGATCGGGGTCACCAGGTTGGTCGCTCCCGGGCCCGACGTGGCCATGCAGACCCCGGTCCGGCCGGTCGCCTGCGCGTACCCGGTCGCGGCGTGTCCCGCGCCCTGCTCGTGCCGGACCAGGATGTGGCGCACCTCGGTGGAGTCGAGCAGCGGGTCGTAGGCCGGCAGGATGGCGCCGCCCGGCAGGCCGAACACGACGTCCGCGCCCACGTTCTCCAGCGCGCGCACCAGGGCCTGGGCTCCGGTCATCCGGATCCGCGCCGCGCCGGGGGCGGCGGCAGTGGCGGGACTGGCCGGGGCGGGACTGGCCGGGGCGGGACTGGCCGGGGCGGGACTGGCCGGGGCGGGACTGGCCGGGGCGGGACTGGCCGGGGCGGGACTGGCCGGGGCGGGACTGGCCGGGGCGGGACTGGCCCCGGTCCCGTTCGCCGCGCCGTTCGCGCCGGGCAGCCCACCGCCGGCGTTGGCCGCAGCGCCATTCACGACGGCGCCCGGGTCGGCGGGGCCGTTCTGGGTGGGGATGTTACCGGCGCGGCCGGCCTGCTCCTCCGGCGCGGGGCCCGCGCCGGAGGCCGCGTCCCGGTGCACCGTCCGCGCGGCGAGGTCCAGCGGAGTGGGGCTGGAGTGCGCGCGCGGGGGGGCGGCGGGTTTCGTCTGCTCAGTCATCCGGTGGCTTCCTTGTCAGCGAGAGACTCCGCTGCGAGTGCGTGCGCGAGCGGACGGGCATTAAAAAACCCCTCGTGCCGGGAGGCAGTCGAGGGGGGCGCGCAGAAGCTTGCTTGGTCAGCGGCCTGCGCGCCGTCCAAGTACCAGAATGCGGTTGCTCTTCACACCACACACGATGTCCCATGGAGCGGCCCGCGTCAACTTGAAGCCATATTCGTCTCACTGCGTGAGACGCCCGGTCCGGTAACGAGGCTGAGGCGGGGGTCCGGCCATGAAAGGCATCGCCCGGCTCGCCGTCGCCCGGGCCGGCCTCAGGCTCCAGGGCGCAGTCCGTGGCCCGGTCCGGCCTGCGGGCCACGCCGCCGTGGCGCCGGCCGGGCTCCCCGTCGTGGCCGGGCTTCCCGTCGTGGCCGGGCTTCCCGTCGTGGCCGGGCTCCCCGTCGTGGCCGTGACTGCGATCGGGCTCGCCGCTGCGGGCAAGCCCCAGGCCGGATTCACCGCCGTGGCCAGCAGCGGGGCCCGAACCAGGATCGGCGGAGTGGCCGCGGTCAGCCGGAGGGGAGCCGATCAGGGACTCGATGCCCGGGGCGGCCATCGGGCGGCCGACCAGGAAGCCCTGCCCGTAGCCGCAGCCCATCTCCCGCAGTACCTGCAGCTGCACCGGATCCTCGATGCCCTCCGCGACCACCTGGATGCCGAGGTCCCGGCCGACCTGCACGATCGTGCGGGTCAGCAGGGCCACCGTGTCATCGTGCCCCAGCCCGGCCACGAACGACGGGTCGATCTTGATGATGTCCACCGGCAGCCCGCGCAGGTAGGCCAGCGACGCGTAGCCGGTACCGAAGTCGTCGATGGCGAGCCGCACGCCCAGGCGTCGCAGGTCCGCCAGGCGCCCGACCATCAGGCCGCCGTCCTCGACGAGGACCCGCTCGGTGACCTCGAGGATGAGCGCCTCCGGCGGCAGGCCGCTCTCGGCGAGCGCGGCCGCCACGGACTCGGGGAACCGGGGCGAGTTGATCTGTCGCAGGGACAGGTTGACCGACACCCCAATGTTCCGGCCGGCGGACCGCCACGCCGCGCCCTGGGTGCAGGCGGTGGCCAGCACCCAGGCGCCGAGCGGAACGATCAGGCCGGAATCTTCGGCCACGTCGAGGAAGTCGGCGGTCGGGACAGCGGCGCCGTCGCGCCACCACCGGACCAGGGCCTCGACGCCGGTGACGCGGGAGGTCTCCAGCTCGACTACTGGCTGGTACTGGACGGTGAGCTCCTGGCGGGAGATCGCGCCCTGCAGGTCACTGGCCAGTTCCAGCCGGCGGACCACGTCCGCGTGCATGTGCGCGGCGAAGACCTCGACACGGCCGCCACCGCTGTCTCTGGCCTTGGACATCGCGACATCGGCGTTGCGCAGCACGAGCCCGGCGGGCGAGCCGTCCGCGAGCGCGACCCCGACGCTTGCGGTCAAGGCGATGTCCCGGCTGGCCACCCGGAACGGCGCGGAGCTGATGGTCCCGGCCATCCGCTCGGCGATGTCCGCGATGTCCTGGAAACCGGGGGCGCCGTCGACGAGCGCGGCGAACTCGTCACCGCCCCAGCGGGCCACAGTGTCGTGCGCGGGCACGATCGCGCGGAGCCGCCGGGCCGCCTGCGCGAGCACCAGGTCGCCGGCGCCGTGACCGACAGAGTCGTTGACCGCGGTGAAGCCGTCCAGGTCGAGGAAGATGACGCCCGCTTCCGAGCCATCGCCGCGGTGGCGCAGCGCGTCCCGCGCCCGCTCCTCCAGGTAGGCCCGGTTGGGCAGGCCGGTCAGCCCGTCGTGGAAGGTCAGGTGGGTCACCTGCTGGCGCAGCGCGACCTGGTCGCTCACGTCGCGCGCGGTGACCAGCAGCTGATCGGGCTCTCCGGGCACGCGGTACCGCATGATCGTCGTTTCGATGTGCCGCCAGGTACCGTCCGCGGTCCGGACCCGGACCGGGAACCGGCCCACCACGTCCCCGTCTGGGCCTGCGGCGTCATCGTCCTCGTCCCCTGGGCCGGCCGGGCCGAGCGCGGCGCGGGCGGCGCGCAGGGCCAGCACACGGTCCTCGGGATGGAGGAGATCCTCCAGTCGCAGGCCGGCCAGCTGGCCCGGTGAATAGCCGAAGTCGGACACGGCCGGGCTCGCGTAGCTGATCCGGCCCGCCAGGTCCGCCAGCAGGACCGCGTCGCTGGTCCGGTCCGCGAGCTCGCGCAGGCTGCCGCTGGAGTCCCGCCAGGCCCGCAGCACGGTGCTGGTCTCCCAGACCAGGACCAGGACCCGCGACACCAGGACAAGCAGCGCAGCGCAGCCGGCCACCACCACGGCCAGGCCCGCGGGCCGGCTCGCGACGGTCACGGCGAGGCTCGAGCTGGGCGTCCCCATCAGCTCGCGAACCAGGACCACGACCGTGGCCGCCGCAACGGTGAGCGCCGCGACGATGGTGGCCCGGCCCGAGCCGATGATCCGCCCGGAGCCGGGGATGCTGCGGGGCAGCCGGCGCATCTCCGGCACGTGCGCCCGGGAAACCCACGGCGTCAGCCCGAGCAGGCAGAAGGCCAGCACCTGGAACACCTGCTGCGCCAGCGAATAGTGCCCGGACGCCAGCCGGGGCCCGACCCCGAGGGCGTCCCCAATGCCGATCGCGAGCAGGGCCAGATAGGGCAGCCCTACCCGCCGCCAGCCCGCGGTCAGCGCGGGCAGCAGCATGCCCAGCACCGCGGCGTCCACGAGCGGATGCACGAGGCTGAGCAGGAACGTGCCGGCCCCCTCGCCGGAGCGCCGGAAGTCCGCGCCGAACAAGGTGACCCAGCCGATGACCAGCAGCGCGATGGCCATGACGTAGCCGTCCGCGAGCGAGGGCAGGATGGAGCGCGTGTCAGCCCGCTCGGCAGTGATCGCGGGCTCCGTGCCCTCCGGCCAGCCGCCGTCCGGCGGTTCCGCGGCCAGCACGGTAACCCCGACCACGAGCGGGCCCATGGCCAGCAGCGGCGCCACGTCGGCCAGCGAGAGCGGCCCGGATGTCCCGAACGAGCCCGCGAACAACTGGTCGGCCAGCAGGCCCACGAACCAGAACAACGCGGTCCCGGCGAGCCAGCGGTAACCCCGGGCGGCGCTGCCTGGCTGACGGGAAGCACCGATCCAAAGGCTCACCACGGCGGCACACGATGCCAGAAGGCCGACGACGTTCATCTTCGGTCCCCCCAGACGGTCTGCTGCACGTGGCTCCTTCCGGCGTGACGTGGCTACCTGCTCGCCGACCTGGCGGGCCTGCCCGCGCGCTCGTCATATTCCTGCGACCTCGGGTCGCCGGGAGCGGGAGCCCCGGGGACCGGCGATGGCCATAATCACCGGGAGTAGCAGGCGGTCTGGAAATTGATAGTGCCGTTCACTCTATGTACCTGAGGTCACGCTTCGGTTGAGGAAGGGCCTACAGCGGGCGACATCTACGGTTACGGAGAGGCGTATGAGGTCATTTATTCCGACCTATCCTAGATCGTCCGCGACGTGACCGGAGCGAAGCAGAACGTAATTATCCGGTTGGTAAGAAACGTCCCCGGTCCGCCGGGGGTAGATCCCCGGCCGACAGTCACAGCTAGAATCCGTTCATTCCGTGGAAAAGGCTTCCACCGGAGCCCGGCCGCAAACCAGCCGGGAAACAACGTAGCGGAGGAGAGATCGCCGTGCGGAAGGTCCTCATCGCGAACCGCGGCGAGATCGCGGTACGCGTCATCCGGGCCTGCCGGGACGCCGGGCTGGCCAGCGTGGCGGTCTACGCCGAACAGGACCTCGACGGGCTGCACACCCGGCTGGCCGACGAGTCGTACTCGCTGGACGGGGCAACCCCGGCGGAGACGTATCTCAACATCGAGAAGATCATCAAGATCGCGACTGAGGCCCGCGCCGACGCGATCCATCCCGGCTACGGCTTCCTTGCCGAGAACGCCGACTTCGCCCGGGCGGTGATCGCGGCGGGACTGACCTGGATCGGGCCGCCACCCGCGGCCATCGAGGCCCTGGGCGACAAGGTGCGCGCCCGGCACATCGCCCGCGAGGTCGAGGCCCCGCTCACGCCGGGCACGACCGACCCGGTGTCCGGTCCCGAAGAGGTCATCGCCTTCGCGGAAGAGCACGGGCTGCCCGTCGCCATCAAGGCCGCGTTCGGCGGCGGCGGGCGTGGCCTGAAGGTGGCCTGGTCGATCGACGAGATCAGTGATCAGTACGAGTCCGCGGTCCGCGAGGCCGTGGCCGCCTTCGGGCGCGGTGAGTGCTTCGTGGAGCGCTACCTGGACCGGCCGCGGCACGTCGAGACGCAGTGCCTGGCTGACGCGCACGGCAACGTGGTGGTCGTCTCCACCCGGGACTGTTCCCTCCAGCGGCGCCACCAGAAGCTCGTGGAGGAAGCCCCGGCCCCGTTCCTGACCAGCGAGCAGGTCGGGCTGCTGTACTCGGCGTCCAAGGCGATCCTGCGCCGGGCCGGGTACCAGGGCGCGGGCACGTGTGAGTTCCTCGTCGGCCAGGACGGGTCGATCAGCTTCCTGGAGGTAAACACCCGGCTTCAGGTTGAGCACCCGGTCAGCGAGGAGGTCACCGGACTGGACCTGGTCCGGGAGATGTTCCGCATCGCGGAGGGCCATCCCCTTGGCTACGACGACCCGCCCACCCGCGGCCACTCGATCGAGTTCCGGATCAACGCTGAGGATCCGGCGCGGAACTTCATGCCCGCGCCGGGAACGATCCGGTCCTGGCAGCTCCCGGCCGGTCCCGGGGTCCGGGTCGACGCCGGCTATGAGCCGGGCATGACCGTGCCGCAGGCCTTTGACTCGCTCATCGCCAAACTGATCGTCACCGGCGCCACCCGCCAGCAGGCCCTGGAGCGGGCCCGGCGGGCCCTGGCCGAGTTCGAGGTTCAGGGGATGCCGACCGTGCTGCCCTTCCACCGCGCCGTCGTCAGCGATCCCGCTTTCGCCGCCGAGCCCATGAGCGTCTACACCCGGTGGATCGAGACCGATTTCGCGGCGGAACTGGTGCCGCAGGACACCGATCCCGCCGACGAGCCCGCCGCCCGGGAACGCATGATCGTCGAGGTAGCCGGCAAGCGGGTCGAGGTCGTCATGCCGGCCGCGCTGAACGCGCCCGTCGCGGCGGGCGCAGGCCCGGCGGCCGGACCGCGCCGCGGTGGCCCCCGCCGCAGGCACGCGGCGCCCGTCGGAAGCGGGGCCGACCTGGCCAGCCCGATGCAGGGCACGATCGTGAAGATCGTCGCCGCGGACGGGCAGTCAGTGTCGGCGGGCGACCCGATCGTCATCCTCGAGGCGATGAAGATGGAGCAGCCGGTCACCGCGCACAAGGACGGGACCGTGGCCGGCCTGTCCGTCCAGGTGGGAGAGACAGTGACCGCGCACAGCGTGATCTGCCGCATCGAAGACGACCCCAGCGGGGAATCCGAAGACCCGAGCGGGGAATCGAGCGGGGAATTCGAAGACCCGAGCGGGGAATGACGCGGCGTGGCCCGGATCGCCGGTGACCCGGGAATCGGCGGGAAGCTCAAGTTCGCGGTCGGCTTCCGGCTGCCGCCCCGCAACCGGGAGTGGGTCCGCCATGAGCTCACCGACGCCGGCTGGCGGGGACGGACCGTGTTGCGCCACCTGATCGTGATGGTGCCGATCTGCTGCGTGCTCGCGCTGCTGCCCGGGCCGGTGTGGCTGCGCATCATGGTGCCGGGACTGGCCATCGTCGGCAGCGTGTTCACGGTGGTCGCCTACGCCGACAACATCCGGGTCTCCCGGCTCCGTCAGCACGAGCTCCAGGTCCCGGATGATCCGGACCTAGGTCACCCCGCGCATTAGGCGAAGTCGGGGGCGAAGCGCATCAGCTTGCGGGCCGCTTCGGACAGGCTTCCGGACAGGGAGGGGTAGACGGTGAACGTCTGCGCCAGCTGATCCACCGTGAGCCGCTGCTCGACGGCGACCGACACGGGCAGGATCAGCTCGCTGGCGCGGGGCGCGACCACCACGCCGCCCAGCACGACCGAGGTGTCGGGGCGGGCGTACAGCTTGACGAACCCGTCCCGGATACCGGCCATCTTGGCCCGCGGGTTCCCGGCCAGCGGGAGCTTCACCACCATGGCCGGGACGTCGCCATTCTCCACCGCCGACGCGGTGACGCCGACGGTGGCGATCTCCGGATCGGTGAAGATGGTCGCGGCCACGTGGCTCAGCCGGATCGGGTGCACGGCCTCGCCGAGAGCGTGCCACATTGCGATCCGGCCCTGCATGGCCGCGACAGAGGCGAGCATCAGCGCGCCGGTGCAGTCGCCGGCGGCGTACACGCTGGGCACTGACGTGCGGGATACCCGGTCGACGCTCACGAACCCGCGGTCGTCGAGCTTGACCCCGGCGTCCTCGAGGCCGAGGCCGCTGACGCTGGGCTCCATGCCCACGGTGAGCAGGCAGTGCGAGCCGCGCACCACCCGGCCATCGGTCAGCGTCACTACGACCCGGTCGCCCTGCCGGGTGACCGCGGCGGCCCGGGACCGGCCCAGCACGGTCATCCCGCGGCGGCGGAACACCTCCTCGAGGACGACGGCGGCGTCCACGTCCTCGTGCGGCAGCACGCGCTGACGTGACGACACCAGCGTCACCTGGGATCCCAGCGACTGGTAAGCGCTGGCGAACTCCGCCCCGGTCACCCCGGAGCCCACCACGATCAGTTCCGCCGGAATCTCCGGCAGATCGTACAGCTGACGCCAGTTCAGAATGCGCTCACCGTCCGGCACGGAATCGGGCAGCACCCGCGGGTGCGCACCGGGCGCGATGAGCACGGCGTCCGCGCCGATATCGCGGTCGCCGACACGCACAGTGCCCGGCCCGGCCAGGCATGCGGTCCCGGCGACGACCTCGACGCCCTCGGCCGCGACCCGCGCCGCGACGTCGGCGGACTGGGCCTGGGCCAGGGCCTTGATGCGGCCGTACAGCCGGGTCGCGTCCACTCCGGTGGTGCCGGTGGACCGCAGGCCCAGATCCGCGGCGCCGTTCAGCACCGTGGCTGTGTTGGAGGTCTCGATCAGAGTCTTGGACGGCACACAGTCCGTGAGTACGCAGGCCCCGCCGAGCCCGTCCCGCTCGGCCAGCGTGACCTGGGCGCCGAGTTGCGCGGCGACCAGCGCGGCCTCGTAGCCGCCCGGACCACCGCCGATGATCGCGATGCGCGCGCGTGACTCCCTCACGATGCGCCATTCTCCCGCATCTCGCCAGCGGACGCCGTCCGGGGGACGACCCCCCGGGCCAGCACTGCCCAGGACTACGCGGCGCCGGGAACGGGCTCGGTGGTGATGCGGGTGTTGTCGTCCCACAGCGCGTTGAGCGCGGTCGCGGCCATCACGTGCACGCCGGCCCCGATGGCGCGCTCGTCCACGTCGAACGTGGACTGGTGGATGTCCACCTCCTGGGTGGAACCGGGCGTGCGCACCCCCAGCCGGGCGTAGGAGCCGGGCACGGACTCCAGGTACCAAGCAAAGTCCTCACCGCCCAGGCTCTGCGGCGTGCTCACCACGGCGTCGGGCCCGAGGGTCTGCTCCGCGGCGGCGGCGAACATGGCCGAGCTCATCGGGTCGTTGACGGTCGGCGGGACGTTCCGCGAGTAGCTCATCTCCGCGTACACGCCGTAGGCGGAGGCGACCGAGTCGATGAGCTCTTTGAGCAGGTCCGGGGCACCGTGCCAGGCGTCGTCGTCCAGGCAGCGGACGGTGCCCTCCACGATGCCGTCCTCCGGGATGGCATTGGCTGCCGTGCCCGCGCTGATCCGGCCCCAGACCAGGCTCAGGCTGGACCGCGGGTCCACCCGGCGCGACAGCGCGGCCGGCAGCTCAGTGACGATCTTGCCCAGCGCATACACGAGGTCCGCGGTCAGGTGCGGGCGGGCCGTATGGCCGCCGGGGCCGGTGACCCGCACGGAGACCCGGTCGCAGGCCGCGGTGACGGGGCCGTTCCGGATCCCGATCTTGCCGACGTCGATCTTGGGGTCACAGTGCAGGGCGAAGATCCGGCCCACCGAGGTGATGCCGCCCGCAGCGAGCACGTCGAGCGCGCCACCCGGGACCTCCTCGGCCGGCTGGAAGATCAGCCGGACCCGTCCGGGCAGCAGCCCCTGGGCAGCCTGCTCGGCCAGGAACAGGCCGGCGCCGAGGAGCACGCTGGTGTGCACGTCGTGCCCGCAGGCGTGGCAGACATTGGGCACGGTCGAGCGGTACGGAACGCTCTTCTCATCGGCCATGGCCAGGGCGTCGATGTCGGCACGCAGGGCGATGACCGGGCGCGGCGGGGTCTCATGGTCACAGTCGCTGCCGCCGATGTCGGCGATCAGGCCCGTGCCCCGGGGCAGGATTACCGGGCGGAGACCGGCGGCCGCCAGCCGCAGCGCGATCCGGCGCGTGGTCCGGTGCTCGGCATAGCCGACTTCCGGGTGCGCATGCAGGTCGCGGCGGAACTCGATGAGCTCGGCCTCATGCGCGGCGATAAAGGCTTCCAAATCGCCCGCCAGGTCATTTCCTTCCATGCCCGCCTTCCCCCGGGATGACGAAACGGTCCTCGGCAAACTCAGTGACCAGCGCGTCGACAACATCGATCATCTCGCCCGCCTGAGCGAGAATAGCCCGCTGTCTTTCATAGGAAGCCCCGTATTCGAGCACTTCTGAGGCTACCTGCAGCTCTTCAAGACAGCCAAGCCGATCGGCGACGGGCTCAAGCTCACGAACGAGCTCGTAAAGCTCGTCGCGCAGCGGCGCCGTCGTCCCTGACTCGTCAGTGATTACCGTCGCGTCAAGACCATATCTCGTCGCGCGCCACTTGTTGTCGCGAACGACCCAAGATGAGGGACTCGGCAACTGGTAGCCGCGGTCGAGCTGGGCGTCGAAGAGCTGGACGAGGCTTTGCGACAGGGCGGCGGCCATGCCGACCTCGCGGGCGGTCGGCAGGCCGTCGAACATGCGGATCTCGATGGTGCCCAGGTCGGGATGCGGGCGGATGTCCCACCAGACCTCCTTGATGCTGCGGATGGTCTGGGCCCGTATCAGCGTATCCATGTACTCCTCGAAATCGCTCCAGCTGGAAAGCCGGTGCGGGGGCCCCGCTGTCGGCAGGTCGCCGAAAACGATCGCCCGGGTCGAGGCCAGCCCGGTGTCCTGCCCGTTCCAGAACGGGCTGGATGCCGTGAGCGCCAGAAAATGCGGCAGGTATGCGGCGAGGGCGTTCACCACGGGAATCGCCTTGGCGCCGTCCCGCAGCCCGACATGAACGTGCACACCGAAGGTCTGAATCCGGCGGGCCAGCCATTGCATTTGCTCGACCAGCTCCGCATAACGCGCAATTGGCGCCATCTTCGCGTCACGCCAGTTGCTTACCGGATGGGTGCCGGAGCAGGCCAGCAGAATGTCGCGGTCCTCCGCGATACGCTGGAGTTCTTCGACGGCCTTGCCCAGGTCGGCCTTGGCTTCGGAGACGGTGCTGCAAATCCCCGTCACGATCTCCACGGTGGACTGCATGAGCTCGTGCCGGATATGGGGGTGCTCGCCCCTCGCGTCCAGGCCGGGCAGCGCGGCCAGGACCGCGTCGGAGTCCTGGCGCAGCAGCCTGCTCTGGGCGTCGATGAGCTGCAGCTCCCACTCGATGCCGAGCGTCGGGCCCCGAGAAGGATTCCAGCTGATGGCCACGGCAGACCTCCGTTTCGCGAATGCGACTGCGACATAACCGCGAAATTAGATACGTACAGAAATGCTAAAGAGGCTAAGCCACCAGCATAAATGTGACGTCGGCCGATCAGTAAGCGTCTGGCGGCCGGTAAATGCCCCAGACATCGCGAAGCGCATCGCAGACTTCGCCGAGCGTGGCTCCGGCGCGAAGTGCCTCACGAAGTGGGTACAGAAGGTTCCCGGTGCCCTCCGCGGTCTCCTTGACCTCCGATATCCGGCGGCTGAATTCGGCGGCGTCGCGGCGGCTGCGAACCTCCGCCAGCCGGGCGGCCTGCTCCGCCTCGATGGCCGGGTTCACGGCCAGCTGCTCGTAGGGCTCATCGCTGTCGGAGACGAACTTGTTCACCCCGACGACGACCCGCTCGCCCGAGTCGATCTCCCGGGTCACGTCGTAGGCGACGCGCTCGATCTCGGCCTTCTGGAAGCCGCGCTCGATCGCGGCGACGGCGCCACCCATGTCCTCGATGGTCGTCATCAGCTCGGTGGCGGCGTCCTCGATGTCGTTGGTCATGGACTCGATGGCGTAGGAACCGGCGAACGGGTCCACGGTGGCGGTCAGGTCGGTCTCGCTGGCCAGCACCTGCTGGGTGCGTACCGCGAGCAGCGCGGCCCGCTGGCTGGGCAGCGCGATGGCCTCGTCAAAGGAGTTCGTGTGCAGCGACTGCGTGCCGCCGAGCACCGCCGCGAGGGCCTGGACGGTTACCCGGACGACGTTCACCTCGGGCTGCTGCGCGGTCAGCTGGACGCCCGCGGTCTGGGTGTGGAAGCGGAGCATCTGGGACCGCGGGTCGGCAGCGCCGAACTCCTCCCGCATGATCCGGGCCCACATCCGGCGCGCGGCGCGGAACTTCGCCACCTCCTCCAGCAGCGTCGTGCGGGCCACGAAGAAGAACGACAGCCGCGGCGCGAACTCGTCGACGGCCAGGCCCGCGGCCAGCGCGGCCCGCACGTACTCCCGCGCGTTGGCCAGCGTGAAGGCGATCTCCTGCACCGGCGTGGCGCCGGCCTCGGCCATGTGGTAACCGGAGATGGAGATGGTATTCCAGTGGGGCAGCTCCTTGCGGCAGTAGGCGAAGCTGTCCGCGACCAGACGCAGCGACGGGCGGGGCGGGTAGATGTAGGTGCCGCGTGCGATGTACTCCTTGAGCACGTCGTTCTGGATCGTGCCCGTCAGCGCGGCCGGGCTGCTGCCCTGCTCCTCACCGACCATCTGGTAGAGCACGAGCAGCACCGCGGCGGGCGCGTTGATCGTCATCGAGGTGGACACCTCGCCCAGGGGGATGCTGTCGAACAGCCACCGCATGTCCTCGAGGGAGTCGATCGCGACTCCCACCTTGCCGACCTCGCCGTGCGCGATTGGGGCATCTGAGTCATAGCCCATCTGGGTCGGCAGGTCGAAGGCCACCGACAGCCCGGTCGCCCCGGCCTCGATCAGCTCGCGGAACCGCCGGTTGGACTCCGCGGCCGTCGAGAATCCGGCGTACTGCCGCGTGGTCCACGGCCGTTTTGTGTACATCGTCGGATACACACCGCGGGTGTATGGATACGCTCCTGGCTCGCCGAGCTTTTCGGCCGGACGAAAATTTGTAAGCTGTCTCTCGTCGTAGACGGGTTCGATCGGCAATCCGGATTCTGACATGCGCTCCATAGTCACAGATTACGGCTAGGACCGCGCGACGGGCAGGGACGGTCTGGCCGCTACGGGCGCGGCAGCGACAGCGCAGGTCAATGAGAGCGGGAGGAAACCGGTGAACGCGGGGGGAAATTGGTGACAGAGCGTATCCGCATGGCTCTTTTCAGAAGCGGAGCTCTGCTCGCGGCCTGCTCAGTGGCCGGCGCGGTGTCCCTGAGCGTGCCAGCTCAAGCGCAGCAGGCCCGGGTGGCCAGCCCGGCTGTGGGCCAACCGGCCGGCGGCAGCCTCCCTGAAACGGGAGTGGCCGGCGGGGGCGGCGCCGCCACTGGAACCGGCGCTTCAGCCGGGACCGGCACCTCGGGCGGGGGTGCGTCGGCGAGCAGTCCGGCGACCGCGCCCGCCAGCAGCGCCGAATCGGCCCAGCAGCGGGCGGTCGCCGCCAAGCTGCTGCAGCAGGCTGACGCCGGCCCGAAGCCCGCCAGCCCGGACACGGTGGGCGGGGCCCAGCTGGCCGGCCGGGGCGTGATCGTGGCTGAACCAGCCGGGGCCGCACGGCTGCCCAGCGTGCCGACCTCGGCCTACGTGGTCGCCGACGCCGGGACGGGGGAGGTCCTCGCGGCCAAGGACCCGCACGGCCTGCTAAGGCCGGCCAGCACGCTCAAGCTGCTGACCGCCATCACGCTGATCCCATTGCTGAACCCGGACGCTATGGTCGCCGCGTCGCGGCAGGCCACCAACGTGACCCCGAACGTCGCCGGGCTGGTCCGCGGGCAGCAGTACAAGGTGTCGGATCTGTTCAACGCGCTGCTGCTGATCTCGGCCAACGACGCCGCGATCGCACTGGCCCAGGCCACCGGGTCGCTGAGCACCGGCGTCGCGCTGATGAACGCAGAAGCGCACCACCTGCAGGCCTACGACGTCATGGCCGCGGACCCGAACGGCCTGGATGCTCCCGGCCAGCACGTCTCCGCCTACGACCTGGCGCTGATCGCCCGGCAGGCGCTGGCCCTGCCCGCTTTCATGCGGTACGACCAGGCGCGGCTGGCGACCTTTCCCGTCACCGCACACAAGAGCGAGACGCTGTACAACCAGAACGAGCTGCTCGCCGAGTACCCGGGCGGCATCGGCGGGAAGGTCGGCTGGACCAACGCGGCGGGGGCCACCTACGTCGGGCTGGCCCGCCGGAACGGTGTCACCCTCATCGTGACGCTGCTGCACTGCCCCGCGCTGACCGAGGTGACTTACGCCAAGAGCCTGCTGAACTGGGGCTTCGCGCTGGACGGGAAGGTCAAGCCGATCGGCACGCTGGTCCCCCCGCTGACGTCACCCGTCCCCCCGCTGACGTCACCCGCGCCGTCCGCCAAGCAGTCGGGCCAGGCTGCGGCGGGCAAGGCGGGAGCGAACCGGCCACCGGTCATTTCCGGCACGATCACGACCACGAAGATCCCCGGCGGGCTGGCCGTCGCGTCCATCGCGCTGATTCTGTCGGCCGCCGCCGCCGCGATCGTGCTGATCCTGCTGCGGAGGCGCTCCGCCTCGGGGTGAGCTCCGGAAGGGCTCGCTAGGCATCATCGGGATCAGCCGGCGCGGGCCCGTACGCACGCTGCGCCAGTCACGCGCACTGCGCCAGTCACGCGCGGTCGGCTGCGTCCAGGCGCGGCACGAAGCCCACCCGGTCCCGGACCATCGCCATGGTCCCGCGCGCCACGTGGCCCGCCCGGGCCGCCCCGTCAGCCAGGATCTTGTCCAGGCCGTCGGTGTCGGCGAGGATGGCCTCGGTCCGCTCCCTGATGGGCGTGAAGGTGTCGACGACGATCTCGGCCAGGTCCTTCTTGAACGCGCCGTATCCCCCGCTGCCGTAGCGGACCTCGATCGACGCGATCGACTCGCCGGTCAGCGCCGAGTAGACGCGCAGCAGGTTCGTGACGCCGGGCTTGGCCTCATCGTCGGCGCGCACCTCGCTGCCGGGGTCGGTGACGGCCCGGGCGATCTTGCGCCGGATCTGGGCCGGGTCGTCGAGCACGTCCACGATGCCCTGCGGCGACGAGGTGGACTTGCTCATCTTGATCGCGGGATCCTGCAGGTCCGCGATCCGGGCCACCGCGGCGAGAATGTAGGGATCAGGCAGCACGAACGTGCCGCCGAACCGGTGGTTGAAACGCTGGGCGAGATCCCTGGTCAGCTCCAGGTGCTGGCGCTGATCCTCACCGACCGGCACCTGGTCCGCCTCGTACAGCAGGATGTCGGCGGCCTGCAGGATCGGGTAGGTGAACAGGCCGACGGACGCCTGCTCGGACCCGCCCTTGGCCGCCTTGTCCTTGAACTGGGTCATCCGGCTCGCCTCGCCGAATCCGGTGATGCAGCTCAGGACCCAGGCCAGCTCGGCATGCTCGGGCACGTGGCTCTGCACGAACAGGGTGCAGCGGTCTGGCTCCAGGCCGGCCCCGATCAGCTGGGCCGCGGCGACCCGGGTCCGGCGGCGCAGCGCGCCGGGGTCATGCGGGGCGGTGATCGCGTGCAGGTCGACCACACAGTAGAAGGCGTCATGGTCCTCCTGCAGGTCCACCCACTGCCGGACGGCGCCCAGGTAGTTGCCGAGGTGGAACGAATCAGCCGTGGGCTGGATGCCGGAAAGCACGCGTGGCCGGTTACTCATGCCCGAGAGTCTATGAACCGCGGCCGACCGGACGCGACTCAATACCGGACACGGGGAATGGGGCCGGTCGCGCTCATCGAGTTCTGCGGGCCGTGGGCGTCGCGGGGCGCGCCCGGGGCCACGACGACCTCGACCCGCTGGAACTCCTTCAGGTCCGAGTACCCAGCCGTGGCGATCGTCCGGCGCAGCGCGCCCATCAGGTTCATCGACCCGTCCGGGACCGCGGACGGCCCGTGCACGATCTGCTCGAGGGTCCCCGCCGTCCCCACGTTGACCCTTACGCCGCGCGGTACCTCAGGGTGGCTGGCCTCGCTGCCCCAGTGGTAGCCGCGGCCGGGGGCCTGCACGGCCCGGGCCAGCGGCGACCCGACCATCACCGCGTCCGCCCCGCACGCCAGGGCCTTGGCCATGTCACCGCTGCGGGTCATGCTGCCGTCCGCGATCACGTGCACGTAGCGGCCGCCCGACTCGTCCAGGTAGTCGCGGCGGGCCGCCGCGACGTCCGCGATCGCGGTCGCCATCGGCACCGCGACGCCGAGCACCGCCGCCGTGGTGTGGCCCGAACCGCCGCCGAAGCCGACCAGCACGCCGGCCGCCCCGGTGCGCATCAGGTGCAGGGCCGCGGTGTAGGTGGCGCAGCCGCCCACGATCACGGGCACGTCGAGCTCGTAAATGAACTGCTTCAGGTTCAGCGGCTCGGCGCGGCCGGACACGTGCTCCGCGGACACCGTGGTACCCCGGATCACGAAGATGTCGGCGCCCGCGTCGATGACCGCCTTGTAGTACCGGGCGGTGCGCTGCGGGGAGAGCCGGGCCGCGGCGGTGACACCGGCCCGGCGGATCTCCTCGATCCGCCGGCCGATCAGCTCCTCCTTGATCGGCGCCGCGTACATCTCCTGCAGCCGGCGGGTGGCGGCCTGCTCGTCGAGCTCGGTCACTTCGGCGATGAGCGGGTCCGGATCGGTGTACCGGGTCCACAGCCCCTCGAGGTCCAGAACGCCCAGGCCGCCGAGCCGGCCGATCTGGATCGCGGTCTGCGGCGAGACCACGCTGTCCATCGGGCACGCGATCAGCGGCAGCTCAAACCGGTAGGCGTCGATCTGCCAGGCGATCGAGACCTCCTCCGGGTCCCTGGTCCGGCGGGACGGGACGATGCCGATCTCGTCGAGCGAGAACGCCCGGCGGCCACTCTTGCCGCGCCCGATTTCCACTTGTGTCACACTGCCTGTCTTTCCGTCTTTCCGGGTCTATCGGTTACGGCCGACGGCGCTGTAGTTCGGCGCCTCGACGGTCATCTGGATGTCGTGCGGGTGGCTCTCCTTCAGCCCGGCACCGGTGATCCGGGTGAACCGCGCCTGCTGGAGCTCGGTGATGGTGCGGGCCCCGCAGTAGCCCATCCCCATCCGCAGGCCGCCGATGAGCTGGGTGGCCACGGCGGCCAGCGGGCCGCGGTAGGGCACCTGGCCCTCAACGCCCTCCGGGACCAGCTTGTCGTCGCTCAGCACGTCGTCCTGGAAGTACCGGTCCTTGGAGTACGAACGGCCCCGCTCCCGGTTGCGCATCGCCCCGAGCGAGCCCATGCCGCGGTACAGCTTGTACTGCTTGCCATTGATGAACACCATCTCGCCCGGCGACTCCTCACAGCCGGCCAGCAGGCTGCCGAGCATCACCGTGTCCGCACCCGCGGCGAGGGCCTTGGCGATGTCGCCGGAGTACTGCAGGCCGCCGTCGCCGATCACCGGCACGCCCGCCGCGTGCGCGGCCTGGGCCGCCTCGTAGATCGCGGTGATCTGGGGCACCCCCACCCCGGCCACCACGCGAGTAGTGCAGATCGAGCCGGGGCCGACCCCGACCTTGACCCCGTCCGCGCCCGCTTCGACCAGTGCCTGCGCGCCGGAGCGGGTGGCGACGTTGCCGCCGACGACCTCGATGTCGGTGTTGGCCTTGAGCTGGCGGACCATGTCGAGCACCGCACGGGAGTGGCCGTGCGCGGTGTCCACGATGAGGAAGTCCACCCCGGCGTCGATCAGCGCCTGGGCCCGCCGCTTGGCGTCCTCACCCACACCGATCGCCGCGCCGACCACGAGCCGCCCGCCCGGGTCCTTGGTGGCCAGCGGGTACTCCTCGCTCTTGGCGAAGTCCTTGACCGTGATCAGGCCGCGGAGCTTGCCCGCGTCATCGATGAGCGGCAGCTTCTCGACCTTGTGCCGGCGGAGCAGGTCCAGCGCCTCGTCCGGGGCCACCCCCACACGCGCGGTCACGAGCGGCATCGGCGTCATGACCTCGGACACGCGCTTGTCCCGGTCGGTCTCGAACCGGATGTCACGGTTGGTCACGATGCCGAGCAGCACCCCGTCGGCGCCGGTGACCGGCAGGCCGGAGATCCGGTAGCGGCCACAGATCCGGTCGACGTCGGCCACGGTGGCGTCCGGAGTACAGGTCACCGGGTCGGTGATCATGCCCGCCTCGGACCGCTTGACCACGTCAACCTGCTGGGCCTGGTCCTCGATGGCCAGGTTGCGGTGCAGCACGCCGACCCCGCCCTGGCGCGCCATGGCCACGGCCATCCGGGCCTCGGTCACCGTGTCCATCGGGGACGAGACGAGCGGGATCCGCAGGCTGATCCGCCGGGTGATCCGGGCGGTGGTGTCGACTCCGGAGGGCAGCACATCCGACGCCGCCGGGAGCAGCAGTACGTCATCGAACGTCAGGCCCGGCGGAGCGAACTTCTCTGACTCGGTCATGGCACCTTCAAGCGACGCGGAGGCGGGGAGACATTGCCCATCCTAATGAGGGTCCGGGACCGGCCGGGGCCAACCGGCCGAGGCGGCCCGTTACGCACCGAGAGCCGCAGTTTGCCCGGCTCACGGGGACCGGGTAACGCGAACGGCGGGCCGGCCCCAGTGGGGGCCGGCCCGCCGTAATGCGGTGAACCGGTACGCGCACGGAACCTAGTGCGCGTGACCGTGGCTGTGGCCGTGCCCGGCGGTCGCCTCGTCCTCGTCCTCCGGCTTGTCCACCACGAGCGCCTCGGTGGTGAGCAGCATGCCGGCGATAGAGGCCGCGTTCTGGACCGCGGAGCGCGTCACCTTGACGGGGTCGATGACGCCCTGAGCGATCAGGTCGCCGTACTCGCCGGTGGCGGCGTTGTAGCCGTGGCCCGCGGGCAGCGTCGCGACCTTGGCCGCGACCACGGAACCCTCGACGCCGGCGTTGATCGCGATCCAACGGCAGGGCTCGGACAGCGACTTCCGGACGATCCGCACGCCGGTCGCCTCGTCACCGGAGAAGCCCAGGTCGTCGAGCTCGGTCGCGATCGCGACGAGGGCGCTGCCGCCGCCCGCCACGATGCCTTCCTCGATCGCCGCCCGGGTCGCCGAGATGGCGTCCTCCAGCCGGTGCTTCTTCTCCTTGAGCTCGACCTCGGTGGCCGCGCCAACGCTCAGCACGCACACCCCACCGGACAGCTTGGCCAGCCGCTCCTGGAGCTTCTCGCGGTCCCAGTCGGAGTCGGTGTTCTCGATCTCGTTACGGATCTGCCGGATCCGGTCCTGGATCGCGGCCTGGTCACCGTCGCCGTCGATGATCGTCGTCGCGTCCTTGCCGACCACGATCCGGCGGGCCCGGCCCAGGTCATCCAGGCTGATGTTGTCGAGACGCAGGCCGAGCTCCTCGCTGACGACCTGGCCACCGGTCAGCACGGCGATGTCGGCGAGCATGGCCTTACGTCGGTCCCCGAAGCCGGGTGCCTTCACCGCGACCACGTTGAGCAGACCGCGGATCTTGTTCACGACCAGCGTGGACAGGGCCTCGCCCTCGACGTCCTCGGCGATCACGAGCAATGGCCGCTTGGACTCGGCGATCTTCTCCAGCAGCGGCAGGAACTCGTTCATCGAGGAGACCTTGCCCTGGTCGACGAGGACATACGCGTCCTCGAGGACGGCCTCGAGCCGGTCCTGGTCGGTGATGAAGTACGGCGAGATGTATCCCTTGTCGAACTGGAGACCCTCGGTGAACTCCAGCTCGAGGCCCATGGTGGGGGCCTCCTCGACGGTGATGACGCCGTCCTTGCCGACCTTACTGAACGCCTCGGCGATCAGCTCGCCAATCTTCGCGTCCTGCGCGGAGACGGTGGCGACGTGCGCGATCTCGCTCTGCTCCTCGACGTCACGGGCTACCGCAAGCAGCCGCTTCGAGACCTCCGCGGCTGCGGCGTCGATGCCGCGCTTGAGCTCGGTCGGGCTCGCGCCGGCGGCGACGGAACGCAGGCCGTTGTGCACCATGGCCTGGGCGAGCACGGTCGCCGTGGTGGTGCCGTCACCGGCGACGTCGTTGGTCTTGGTGGCGACTTCCTTGGCGAGCTGGGCCCCGAGGTTCTCATAGTGATCCTCAAGCTCCACCTCCCGCGCGACGGTGACGCCATCGTTGGTGATCGTGGGCGCGCCCCACTTCTTGTCGATCACGACGTTGCGGCCGCGGGGGCCGAGCGTGACCTTTACCGTGTCAGCCAGCTTGTCGACGCCACGCTCCAGCGCGCTGCGGGCGTCCGTGCTGAACTCTAGGATCTTGGGCATTGACTACTACCTCACCCTACAAATTTCTCATGAGAAGCCGGGCCCACGCGGTAGGGGCGCCAGGCCAGCAAACCGGCCTGGCGCCCCTACCCGCGCATGCTCTGCGGTTCTTACTTGTCGACGATGGCGAGCACGTCGCGGGCGGAGAGCACGAGGTACTCCTCGCCCGAGTACTTCACCTCGGTGCCGCCGTACTTGCTGTACAGCACGACATCCCCGACCTTGACGTCGAGGGGCACGCGCTTGGCGCCCGAGTCGTCGAAACGGCCGGGGCCCACCGCCAGGACTTCGCCCTCCTGGGGCTTCTCCTTGGCAGTGTCCGGGATTACTAGGCCGGATGCAGTGGTCTGCTCCGCTTCAAGCGGGCGAACCACGATCCGGTCCTCAAGCGGCTTGAGAACAACTTTGGTGGCGGTCGTCACGATCTGACCTCCCCCTCCGGAAAGGCTAAATGGTTAGGGCTAGAGGGCGAGCATGGCGGCCTGCCGTCGCGGGTGTCAGACCTGGCTCGTCGCGTTAGCACTCTATACGTCCGAGTGCTAGTCCGACACTATCCAGCGCGCCCCTGGTCGTCAACACGACGCCCGCCACGCCCGCCGCTCGCGATGTATTTCACGTTCAGTAGACATCCAATTACGGTCTGCTACTAATGTAGACGCGTCCCCGGCAAGGATTATCCCGCACCACCAAGGCTGCGGGCCGCAAAGCTCAGCCAAGCGGCCGATGGACGTGACGGCAGATCCCCATCCGTGGATCTGGATCACGCGAGCTTTCCGTACGTCCCCCGGCCGGCACCAGGCCGGGGAGGTGGTAGCACCCCTGGTTAAGGAGCACCTCCCATGGATGAGACGGCTAACCACATCGCGCTCGGCGGCAGCCAGCCCGGCGCCGCCGACCGGATGCGCGAAGAGTCGCTGCCCGAGCAGATCCGCTCGATCTCCGCCCAGATCAAGCCGATCGCCGAACTGCCCGCTCTGTGGGCCGACCTGGGGGTGGTGTCGGAGAACGTCGATCAGCTGCTACCGCGCCTGCAGGGCGCCTGTGAGATGATCGCCCAGGCCTGGGAGGCACTGCGCGCCCAGGAACAACGGCTGGCGGGACTGCACCAGCACGGCCTGAAGCTGCAGCAGAGCATGGAGGCGGCGGCGGGGCGGTTCAGCCGGCTGGACAAGGCCATGACCGAGCTGTCACAGCGCGCGGGTTACCTGGATAAGGAGCTGTCCGCGGTCGAAGGCCGGATCGAACAGGGACTGACCGCGCAGACGACGCAACTCGAGCACAGTATGGCCGCATTCTCGGGCACGCTAGAGCAGAGCCTGACCGGAACGGCCGCCAGGGTTGACAGGCTGGCCACCAACGTGTCGGAGCTGGTCGGGTACGTGGACCTGATGGGCGGCCAGGTCCAGGCGGCGCATGGCCGACTGGAGCGCCTGGACAAGCGGCTCGGCGACACCGGCGACGAGATCGACGCCATGGACAGCAAACTCGGCGCGCTGGATGCAAAGCTGACGGGAACCGACGGCAAGGTGGGCGCGCTGGCCAACCGCATCGACCGGCTCGACGACCACATCGGCGACACCGACGACAGGGTC
>Ga0302181_10000409_pt1 | contig 35979 bp, 30 predicted proteins | sample I_Palsa_E3_3_FD_198786 | JGI IMG/M metagenome (GOLD analysis project Ga0302181, IMG submission 198786) | Peat permafrost microbial communities from Stordalen Mire near Abisko, Sweden - I_Palsa_E3_3 | ecosystem: Environmental > Terrestrial > Soil > Palsa > Peat permafrost | place: Sweden...
TGTACCAGGTCACGCTCATCCCGGCCAGCTGCGCGACCGCCGCAGCCTGCGGTCCGGCGCCGGCTGCCGCCGGGCAGCCCGACTCCGCGCGGCCTGCCCCTACCTGGCCACCATGCGGTCCCCCGTGCGCTGAGTGCGAATGGATCGTAACTACTAAACGTGTGATATCGTTACCCCTAGTAATTGTTAGGGCACGCTCGCGTGGCGGCCCGCCGCACCGCAGCGCCTTCTGATGATCAGCAACTGGGGATGACTCCATCTGGTCGATCCGGGCACCGGGCGCCGCGAACACCAGGAATCCCCGGCCGACCGACAGCAGGCGCAGCTACAGCAGGCTCAGCGCCTGGAAAGTCTGGGCCAGCTCCCTGGCGGGATCGCGCATGACTTCAACAACCTCCTCGCGGTGATTCTCAGCCACGCATCCTTTGTCTCTTCGGTGCTCGCCACGCTTGGCATGCATCGGGGCACGGAGGCTGCTGCCTTCGCCGCCCGGCACGCTCGGGACCACGATGACTGAACGCTCACCGCAATCAGGAGTCCTTTGACTCCGCTCGGTAGCAGAAAGTCACGTATAGTTATCAAAGAGTTCCATAGACGGACTCGCTCGAGGAGATCGCATGCCCAAGCCAGCAAAAACCCAGCAGGGCCCTGCCGATGTGGCCGTGCTGGCGAGGGAGGCTGTCATCAGCTTCCTGCACGACGCGTCCAAGGCCACGGCGGACCGGGAAGCGGTGCGAGCGGGCTCTGCCTCCACCGACGACGAGGCCTCCGTTACCGCGGACGCTGGCGCGAGCAAGGCCAGCGGGATCCCCGCCCAAGCGTCGGTTTCCGGGTCACCGGAGATGCCCTCCGACGCCAGCCATGTCGCCGCCGGGTCGGCGGGCTGGGGCGCAGCGGCCATCGGCGTCGCCACGCTGGACCGGATCGAGGCGGCGGCGGCCAAGGTGGAGGCAGACATCGCTGTCGCCCTCCGGGCCTACGCTGACCTGGAGGCGGGGGCCGGAGCCGCGGCCGAGGCCGCCGTAAAGGCGGCGGAGTCGGCCATGGCCTCGGCAGGCGTGGCCACCGACGCCGAACGACAGGTGAGGATCAGCTTGCGCCAGGTCAGGCAGTACGTGGTGGTCACCGTCGTCCTTCTCGTCGTCGTGATCATTATCCTCGCGGAGGTAACATCTCCGGTCCGCTGAGAAAGCTCGCAATATTGCTCGCGGGCGGAATCGTCGGATTTATCACGCTAACCATGCTCTGAAGTGTTTCGAGTTTTTCTGGTTTGTGCCGATAGCCGCGTTCGGCGGCTTTAGTAGGAATTTGCGAAAATTATTAGCTCGTATCCCGGTTTGGTTCTAGCATAATTTACTTTAGCGGCTGATCAGCCCATTGCTATAGGACTCTTGCCGGTACTTCCGGGATCGAGTTCGTGTGCCGAAACCTATACAATGTAACTGTCCGAAACGGATCCGTGACTACCGCCTCGGGGGCGGGCACGTGAACACCACGGTGCCGACCGGCTCGATCTTTGCTGGTTCGCGGTAGGAGGTTCTCATGACGGTTCACGCAGGCGATTCACCAGAAAGACTCCTGGCCGCGCGTCCACCGCGCCCGCGCAATCGCGCGGGTACCGGATCCAAGCTCTTGGCCTCCATCGTCGACTCATCAGATGACGCCATTATCGGCAAGACGCTGGACGGCGTCATCACGACCTGGAACAAGTCGGCGGAGCGGATCTACGGCTACCGGGCCGAGGAGATAATCGGGCGTTCCGTCTCGCTCCTGATACCGCCGGGCCTTTCCAACGAGATGGACAAGATCCTGGACCGAATCCGCGCCGGTGAACGGGTCGACCACTATGAGACCAGGCGACGCAGGAAAGATGGCGCCACCATCGCGATCTCGCTCACCGTTTCGCCTATTCATAATGCGAGCGGCAAAGTCGTCGGCGCGTCGGCGATTGCCCGCGACATCACCGACCGTCGGCGCGTTCGGGAGCAGGCTCGACTGGCGTCGCAGTACGCCCGCAGCCTGATCGAGGCCAGCCGGGACCCGCTGGTGACGATCAACGCGAAGGGCAAGATCACCGACGTGAACGAGGCAACGAGCCGGGTGACCGGGGTGGCGCGGGGAGATCTGGTCGGCACCGACTTCTCGGACTACTTCACCGAGCCGGACCTGGCCCGCGAGGGTTACCTCCGGGTCTTCGCGGAAGGCTTCGTCACTGACTACCCGCTGACCATCCGGAACACCGGCGGCGAGCTGACCGAGGTGCTCTACAACGCCTCGGTGTACAAGGACGCGGCCGGCCGGGTGCTCGGCGTGTTCGCCGCCGCCCGCGACGTGTCCGATTGGAAGCGGGCTGAGAGTGAAGTAACGAAACAGAGAGCACGGGAACTCGACCGGCTCGCCGAGCTCGAACGCTTCCAGAAGCTCATCGTCGGGCGGGAGCTGCGGATGATCGAGCTCAAGAAGGAGATCGAAGACCTGCGGGCCGCGGCGGGAAGCGCATGAGCATGAGCGCGGTCACGCAGGGTGGAACGGTCCCGGCTTACCCACCGGATCCAGCGGATCACGCCCAGGCTACCCTCGACCTCCTGGAGGACTTTATCGAGGAAAAACAGCAGCTCAAGGACGCCCAGCTCGCCGTCCTGAACATCTTGGAGGACGCCACCGCCGACCGGCTCAAGGCCGAGGCCGCGGTCAAGGCGAGCATCAGCATCATGGAGGACCTTAGTGATGCCCAGGCCGAGATCGGGGCGCTCAACGCGGAGCTCGAGGTCCGCGTCGACCAGCGCACGGCGGAGCTGGTGCTGGCCAACAAGAACCTGGAGGCGTTCACCTACTACGTCGCCCACGACCTGCGCTCCCCGCTGCGCGCGCTGAGCGGCTACAGCGAAGCGCTGACCGAGGACTACGGCGACCGCCTGGACGACACCGGCCGCTGGTACGCAGACCGGATCCAGGCCGCCACCGAGCAGATGGGCACGCTCATCGATGACCTGCTGCAACTGGCCCAGGTCTCGCGCACCGACATGAACCTGGGGCTGGTCGACCTGTCCGCCGAGGTCACCGCCATCAGCGCCGAACTGCACGACCGCGAGCCCGGCCGCGTCGTCCGCTTCGCCATCGGCGACGGCGTCCGGGACACCGCGGACCGCTCCCTGATCCGCACCGTGCTGCAGAACCTGGTCGAGAACGCCTGGAAGTTCACCGCCAGGAGCGAGGACGCCACCATCGAGTTCGGCACCACCGCAGCCGGCACCACCCCAGCCGGCACCACCGGATCCGGGGGCACCGGAGCCTGCTACTACGTCCGGGACAACGGGGCCGGCTTCGACCCCGCCTTCGCCGGCAAGCTGTTCCAGCCGTTCCAGCGGCTGCACGCGGTCGCCGAGTTCCCCGGCACCGGCATCGGCCTGGCCAGCGTCCAGCGGATCATCGAACGCCACGGCGGCCGCGTCTGGGCCGAAGGCGCCGTCGGCCACGGCGCCATCTTCTACTTCACCCTGAACGCCACGCAGGCACCCTGAAGCCCCGCCACCTTCACGATCAGCCAGGTTCCAAGAACTCATCCTCTTATAACTTAAAGTTACTACTACAAAACACATTGTGATGCACCTGAGCGCGCCACCCGATGGAATCGGATTGAGGTAGGACATCAATGAGCGGCGACCTTCAGCGCGACGAGCCGGAGACGTTCCAGCCGGAGACACCGGTCTACCGGACGAGAACGCCGTGACCGTAGCCGAGTCGGACCCAGCCAGACGCGTCGTACGCATCCTGATCCTGGAGGACGAGGCCTTGGGCGCCGATCTGGCCCAGCGCCTCCTGGTCAGGGCGGGGCTCAGCTTCAGCGTCGTTGTCGTCGACACCAAGGCGTCGTTCATCGAGCAGCTGGCCGCCTTCCGGCCGGAGGTCATCCTGGCCGACTACCGCCTGCCTGGCTTCTCCGGCCGGGAGGCTCTCAAGATCGTTCAGGCAGAGGACCCCGACACGGACACCATCCGGGCCAGGTACCCAGGAAGCACCGGCTACCGGCCATCGTCAACGGCCGCGGTGCCGCCCCCGTTGCCGTAGGCCAGCCGCATTCACCGCCCGCGCGGGGTGAAGGTCCAGCGGCGGTCGTCGGCCCTGGGACTCCGCGCGCGGGGCTTTCAGGTTGCTCGGGTAAATTCGGGGGCTGCGGATCCGCGGGCCCGCGGAGAGGAGCGACGATGGCCATCGTGGTACTGGTGCTGTGGCTGTTTACCGCGGGAGCCGGCTTCTCCGTGCTGATTACCAGCAACCTCAAGGGTGACCGCGCCGTCTCCGCGGCGCCGCCAGTCCCCGCCGCGGCCCGGCCCTCCGTACAAGCGCCCGCTGCACTCGTGCCCGCCGCCCCAGTAAAGGACCCGTTCGCTCCACCTTCCCTCGTCGCGGCCAGGAACGCGCCGGTGGTGCCGGGAGCGCGAGCACTGCTTGAGTTCGCTCACCCCGCGCTCGGCATCATTGGCCTGGCCTTCTGGCTGGGGTTCTCGCTGGTGCACAACCGGGTACTCGGCTGGATCGGGTTCGGGCTCGCGGCCGCCACAGCCTGCGCGGGGCTGGCCTGGTTCGCGACGAACGTCCGCGCCGCCAAGCGCCACGATCGCGAGAGCCGCGAGAACCGCGACTCCGAGGAGCCTGCGCCGTCTTTCCGCGGCCGCCTCGTCGCACTGCACGGGGCGGGTGCCACGCTGACCTTCGCCCTGGCCGCCCTCAGCGCCCTGGTCCTGCGCGGCTGAACCAGGCAGAGCCAACCGGGCCCGGACAGCGGCAGTGGCCAGTGCACCCGACCGCCGCACGGATAGGGGAGACGATCGACCATGAGCCCTGGGGAGCGGTTGGGAACGATGCTCATGACCTGGCCGCCGGGTGTACTGACCACTACCCAGGACTACGGGCCGCCGCCGGCTCCGGCTCGACACCCGGCCCCGGCGTAATGAGTTCGTAAGACCTGTCTGAAGGGGACACCTGGGCCTCGCCGCGCGATCGCTTCCGGTCACCCCCGCTGGGTACGATCTGGACCGGGATGAAAACGGGCGAAGGATCATGGATGTGACCGAGGCGAGCGGTGGTCTGAGCAGGCGGCAGGCACTGACCGCGCTCGGCGTCGGCGTCGGTGCACTGGTCGCCGAGCAGGCCCTGGTCGGCGACGGGATTCCCGCCGGAGTCACCGCGCAGGCCAGCGCCCTGCAAGCCAACCCCGGCGCCGCTGGGGTGCCCGGCGGCTACGCGCCCGATGGCACGGCGGGCCGCCGGGCGGCGCTGCCCCTCAACCACGTGGAACTCCTGGACAGCCCGTTCAAGGACAACCAAGCCAGGAACACTAGCTACCTGCTCTTCCTTGATCCCGAACGCATGCTGCGTTCCTTCCGCCTGAACTACGGGCAGTCTTCGACAGCCCAGCCCATCGGCGGCTGGGAGCGGCCCGCCTCGCAGATCCGCGGCCACACCACCGGGCACCTGATGTCCGCTCTCGCGCTGACCTACGCCAACACCAGAGACGGCGCGGTGCGCACCCGCGGCCGGTACCTGGTCAGCCAGCTCGCGGCGCTGCAGGCCCGGGCCACTGACGCCGGCTTTCACCACGGCTACCTGTCGGCGTTCCCCGAGGTCTATTTCGACTGGCTGGAGCAGGGCAAGCCGGTGTGGTCGCCGTACTACATGATCCACAAGTACCTGGCCGGCCTGATCGACCAGTACCAGCTGGCGGGCGATGACCAGGCGCTCGACGTGGCCATGAAGCTGGCCGACTGGGTGCAGTGGCGCACGTCGCGGCTGACCTACGCGCATATGCAGATGGTCCTCGGTACCGAATTCGGCGGGATGCCCGAAGCCCTGGCCAACCTCTACACGATCACCGGCGCCGAAAGGTACCTGGCCACAGCGCAGCGTTTCTACCACGCGCAGGTGCTCGATCCGCTGGCCGACGGCGAGGACGCGCTGGCGGGACTGCAGGCGAACGTGACCACCCCGAAGATCGTCGCCTGCGTCCGGATGTGGGAGGAGACGGGCAGCGCCAAGTATCACGACATCGCCCAGAACTTCTGGGACATCGTCACCGGACATCATGTGTATGTCATCGGCGGTGTGGGCAACTACGAGCATTTCCAGCAGCCCGACGTGGTCGCCGCCCAGCTGTCCAACTTCACCTGCGAGAACTGCGTCAGCTACAACATGCTCAAACTGACCAGGCTGCTCCACTTCCACCAGCCACGACGGGTGGACCTTATCGACTACTACGAGCGCACGCTGTTCAACCAGATGCTGGGGGAGCAGGACCCAACCTCGCCGCACGGCTTCAACTGCTACTACACGGGCCTGTCAGCGGGCGCGTTCAAGCGCGAGCCGCTCAACTACTTTCCCGGTGGCAACCCGGACATCTACGCCACCGACTGGGACACCTTTACCTGCGACACCGCCAGCGGGCTGGAAACCCAGGCCAAGTTCGCCGACACCATCTACACGCGCGACGCGGACGGCATCTACGTCAACCTGTTCATCCCGTCGGCGGTACGGACCCGCGGGCTGGTGCTGCGGCAGGCGACAGGCTTCCCTGACGACTCGGTGACGCGCCTGTCCGTGGTCTCCGGCGCGGCCACGATGACGCTGCGGGTGCGGGTGCCCAACTGGGTGGCCGGGCCGCCCCTGATTCGGCTCAACGGCCTGGCGATCCCTGGCCCGGACAGCCCGGCCGCGGCCAGCCTCAGCACCGCGCCTCCCGGCGGGTGGATCGCGATCAGGCGATGGTGGCGGACCGGTGACGTGCTCGAGGTCACGCTGCCGATGCGGCTGGCCTTCGAGCGCACCCCGGACCGCCCCTCCGTGCTGGCGGCGATCTACGGTCCGGTCGTGCTGAGCGGCGTCTACGCCACGGACCCCGGCGACCTGACCCCAGTCCTGGATACCGCCTCGGTCCGCCGGACGGCCGCGCAGCCGATGGCCTTCGAGGCCGCCGCGAAAAGCCACCGGAAACCCGTCCGGCTGATCCCGGTCGCCCGTGCCGCCCACGAGTACTACACCGTCTACTGGCAGACCGCGTAGGACCCGTCCACGTGCGTACGCCTCGCTTCCTCCTGGCCCGGTCGCTCAGTTAGGACCCGGCGAGAGAGACCGGAGCAGGTTTGTCCGGTAGACCAGGACCAGCCAGCTTGCCACCCGGTAGGTCGCCGCTGGCTTGCCGAGGAAGTGCTCGAAGAGGGTCGCGCGGTACGGGCCGTGGTACTCCGCGACCGCGAACGTGGCGTCGTACCGGGACGGGTTGAACCACAGCGCGTTCGCCTCCCAGTCGGCCGGTTCGAGTTTCCGCCACAGGTTAACCGCGCGGATCTGGACCCGGTCGCCCGACTGCAGCGTGACGATCGAGGCATCCCAGTACCCGGCGATGCCGTACGTGAGCCCGTGCGCCTCAAGCCACCCGGCCAGCGGCGCGGTGGCCGGGCGCATAGGCGGTCGGGCGGCCGCGGTGGCGAGCGGCAGCAGCGCGATGAGCCCCGTCGCGGCGACCGCGGCGAAGGCCCGCGGCATCGCGGTGATCCGGGCGGGCACCAGGGCCCGCGCCGCGAGCACCGCCCCGCACGGCAGCACCGCGGCTACTTCGCGGGAGACGTTGGGCAACGTCATCACGGAGGCCGTGTAGGCGCCGACGTTGAAGACGATCGCGGCGAACAGCAACTGCTCGGCCCGGCTCGCCCCGCGCCAGGTCCATATCACCCGGGCCAGCCCGACCATCGCGGCCAGCAGGCAGATCAGGCCGAAAGCGGCACTGGCGACAGCCAGCCGGTAACCCGGCTCGCTGGCCGACCCGAACAGGATGCGGACATCCAGCCACACCACCGATGCGTGCTGGGGCCATAGCCTCGGCGAGGCGAGGTGGGCCTTGGGCGGGACCATCGCGAACGCGCCGAAGTGCACCATCGCCGCCCGGAGCGCCGACTCCAGCGGCACGGACACGATCGCGGCGACCACGAGCGCCGTGTCGCCGGAGCGGAGCTTGCGCCCGGCCAGCACGCGGTAGCCGCAGACAGCGACGATGGCCGGCACCGCGACGTAGCGGACGGTGGCATCGCTGAGCTGCCCGGCGCACAGGATCAGGCCGACCAGCGGCGCCGTGAACCGCCGGTCCGGCACGCGGTCGATGAGCAGGACGCACACCAGCAGGAACATCGAGGTCCCGATGTGGTCGGGTTCCTCCAGCAGCACCCATACGGTCGGCACGGCCAGCAGCGGCACGGCCAGCACCGTGACGACGACCGCAGCGCGAGCCACCCTGGCCGGGCCGCGGCTGCTGGTGGCGGCCAGGGCCACGGCGCAGGCCGTGACGATCAGGTAGGTCAGCGCGGAGCCGACATGGACGGCCAGGTTGCCCACCCCGAACAGCAGCTCGAGGATCCCGTTCAGCGGTAGTTCGAAGGCGTAGAAGGTCGCGTCGCCAAAGATCCAGCCGTGCATCATGAGGTGACCGTGCACGAGGTCCCACGCCTGCAGCGCGCTGTTGGCGCCGTCAGAATCCACTCGCTCGCCGTACGAGATTCGCAGGAAGAACGCGAATAGCACCAGGCCGCCGGCTACCCACGCCGCCGCGGCCTGCCACCGGCGCGCCGCCGGACGCGTGGCCGGATTTTCCTCCGGCGCAGGCACGGTCCGCCCGTCCGCCAGCTCCGAACCACCCGGAGACCGCTCGCCCGCATGCATACCAGGACACTACTCAACGCCAGGGGACGGTCTGCGTCATTGACGTGGGAACCTGTGAGGGGAAGGGCCGATGCTGTGATCAAGAATCCGATGCTGTGACCAAGAACGATGATGCCGCGGGCCGTGACGGTTCCGGTGATCCCCTGCTGGACGTGACGCGGCTGACGCCGTCGGCCGCCGTGACCGCGGCCCAGGCCACCGACGCCATCCGGGCTAGCTTCAGGCTGAGCGGCGAGCTCCGGCTCGAGCGCCTGCCCGGCGAGACCGACGACAACTTCTTGCTCCGGGCCGGCGGCGAGCAGCGCTACGTGGTGAAGTTCGCGCACCTGCGGGCCGATCCCCGGGTGGTCAGCGTTCAGGTCCGGGTGCTGAAGCACATCGAGTCCGTGGCCGGCGAGCTGCCCGTGCCGCGCGTCGTCCCTGCCGCCGACGGCCAGCCGTGGACCGTGGTCGCGGACGGCCCGCTGCGGGGGCGCGTCGTGCACGTCATCACCTACCTCGACGGCCAGCTGCTCCGCGCGGTGCCGACCTCCGCGGGCCTGCGGTACCGGCTCGGGGTCACCCTCGCGGAGCTCGGCCGCGCCCTGCGCGAGTTCGACGACGATGACCCGGTCCTGCGCCGGCCGCTGCTCTGGGACCTGTCCCAGCTGGCCCAGCTCAGGCCGCTCATGGCGGAGCGGCCGAAAACCGCGGACACCAGCCGGCTCGACGAGCAGCTCAGCCGATTCACCGCCGAGGTGGCGCCGCGGCTCGCGGTCCAGCGCACGCAGCTCGTCCACAACGACTTCAGCCCGGACAACGTGCTAGCCGACGCGCGGTCCGTCCGCGGCATCATCGACTTCGGTGACGTGACCGTGACCGCGCTGATAAACGACGTCGCCATCGCCGCCGCCTACCAGCTTTCGCCCGAGCCGGACCTGCTCAGGCCTGCCCTCGACCTGATCGTCGGCTACCACGCCACCACCGCGCTGAGCACGGCCGAACTCGATCTGCTGCCCGAGCTGATCGGAGCCCGCATCCTGGCCCGGATCGTCATCAGCGAGTGGCGCGCCGCCAGGTTCGGCGACAATCGTGCCTACATCCTGCGCAACACCCCGCGGGCGTGGGACCACCTGGGCCGCCTGCAGGCCATCGGGACCGATGAGATAACCGAGCGCATCCACCGCGCGTGCGAGCCGGAGGGCAGGCATGCCTGATACCGCGTACATGGTCAACGGGTTCGACGTCGAGACCGCCGACACCCTCGACCCCGAGCTGCGCCGCATCGTCGAGCGGCGATCCAGGCTGCTCGGGCCGGCCTACAAGCTGTTCTACCGCCACCCCGTCCGGATCGTCCGGGCCGAGGGAGTGCACCTGTACGGCCCGGACGGGCAGGCCTACCTGGACGCGTACAACAACGTGCCCTCGGTCGGGCACTGCCACCCGCGGGTCGTCGAGGCCGTCGCCCGCCAGGCGGCCACCCTCAACACCCACACGCGCTACGCGAACGACCTCATCCTGGACTATGCCGAGCGGCTGCTCGCCACGTACCCGGCCCAGATCGGCCACGTCATGTTCACCTGCACCGGCAGCGAGGCGGTCGATCTCGCGCTCCGCGTCGCCCGCTTCCAGACTGGCGGCGAGGGCATCGTCATCACCGCCAACGCCTACCACGGCGTCACCACCGCCGCCGCGGAGATCTCCCCGAGCCTCGGCCCAGCCGTCCCCCTAGGCCGTCCGGTCCGGACCGTCCCGCCGCCCGCCGACGGCGAAGACGCCGGCCAGGCGTTCGCCACCGGGGTCACCGAGGCGATCGCCGACCTGAACCGGCACGGCATCAAGCTCGCCGCCTTCATCGCCGACAGCCTGTTCTCCTCCGACGGGATCCGGCCCGACCCGGCTGGATTCCTGCGGCCCGTGATCGACGCCGTGCACGAGGCCTGCGGCCTGTACATCGCCGACGAGGTCCAGCCCGGCTTCGCCCGAACCGGCGACGCCATGTGGGGCTTCCAGCGCCACGGCATCGTCCCCGACCTCGTCGTCATGGGCAAGCCCATGGGCAACGGCATGCCGATCGCCGGCCTGGCCGCCCGCCCCGAGATGGTCGAGGAGTTCGGCAACACGATCCGCTACTTCAACACCTTCGGCGGCAACTCCGTCTGCGTGGCCGCGGCCGCCGCGGTTCTCGACGTGATCGAAGCCGAAGGCCTCGCCGAAAACGCCCGCGCCGTCGGCCGGTACCTCCTCGGCGCGCTCCAGGACATCGCCCAAGGCACGCCCCGCATCAACGCCGTCCGCGGCGCCGGCCTGTACGCCGGCGTCGACTTCGTCCGCCCCGGCACCGGCGAGCCCGACGGCGACGCCGCCATCCGGGTGGTCAACGGCCTACGCGACCGCCACGTCCTCATCAGCGCCACCGGCCCGCACGGCAGCACCCTGAAAATCCGCCCGCCCCTCCCGTTCGCCCGCGCCCACGTCGACCAGCTCGCCGCCGCCCTCTCCGACACCCTCACCTCCCTCGACCGGGCCGCCACCTAACCACGTCAAGCCGAGGAATCCCGCCGGGCCGCCCGCGCCCGCCGCTTGCCCTCGTGCATGGCCTGTACCCGCGCCACCGGTATCGCCCGCCCCTCCGCCACCAGCGCCTCGCTCAGCCTCTGCGGCGCCGGCAGCTGTCCCGCCCAAGCCCGGTGCCCGCCGAGCAGCCCCGGCACCGTGTGCACGGTGAAGTCGCCGGGCTCAATATCGCTGAGATCTTCCCAGCGCACCGGGAACGACACCGGTACCCCCGGCCGGACCCGCGGGCTGTACGCTGCCGCGACCGTCGCGCCACCGGCCCGCGTCGAGTCCAGGAAGACCTTCCCCTCCCGGTCCGACCGGATGAACGCCGTGGTGGTCAGCACCGGGTCGAGCCGTTCCGCCCGCGCGGCCAGCGCCCGCGTCACCGCCGCGGCCTCTTCCGAGGTCGCCCCCTCAACCGGCACATACACGTGCACCCCCTTGGATCCGCTGGTCTTGACCGCCCCGCCCAGGCCTGCGTCCACGAGGGCCTGCCGCACCGCAATGGCCGCCGCCACCGCCCGCCCGAACGGTCCGCCTTCCGGCGGATCGATATCCAGGATCAGGTAAGTCGGCCGGTCCATCGCCGCGGTCCGGACCAGCGTCGGGTGGTACTCCACCGCCCGCTGGTTGCCGAGCCAGAGCAGCGTGCGCCAGTCGTCGCACAGCGCGTACCGCACCTCGCGATGCGACGACTCCGCCCACAGCGTCACGGCGCGGATCCACGGCGGCGCGGCCGCCGGCAGGTTCTTCTGCATGAACGGCCGTTGACCAGCCCGGACCCGGATGACCGACAGCGGCCGGTCCCGCAGTTCGGGCAGGATGAAGGCCGAGACGGCCTCCAGGTAGTCCACCAGATCCCGCTTGGTCGCACCCGCCCCGTCGAACAGCGGCTCGTCGAGATGCGTCAGCGTGACACCTTCGGTCATGGCGCTACTGTAGGCCCGACGAGGAAGGGAGCCAGGGCAATGGCGTTCAGCGGGTGGCCCGAGGAAGCGCTGGATTTCTACGACGGCCTGGCGGCCGACAACACCAAAACGTACTGGACCGAGCACAAGGCGTTCTATACGGACAAAGTCCTGGGCCCGATGACCGAGCTGACCGAGGAACTGGCCGCGGAGTTCGGCGAGCCGAAGATCTTCCGGCCGTACCGGGACGTCAGGTTCAGCCCCGACAAAACCCCGTATAAGACGCACATCGGCGCAGTAGTCGGTGGTACCGGCTACGTCCAGCTGTCCGCCGAGGGCCTCGCCGCGGGCGCCGGCCTGTGGCAGATGAGCCCGGAGCAGCTCGCCCGCTACCGGGCCGCGGTGGCCGGCGACCGGCTCGGCCGCGAGCTAGAGGAGATCATCGCCCGGATCGAGAAGGCCGGGATCACCGTCCACGGCCACGGCGTGCTCAAGTCCGCGCCCCGCGGCCACCCGGCCGATCACCCCCGGATCGGCCTGCTCAGGAACAAGGGCCTGACGACGTGGCAGCAATGGCCGGTGGAACCCTGGCTGGAAACCGCGTCGGCGAAGGACCGCATCGTTTCTTTTTTCAGAACGAGCCTGCCCCTCACTTCCTGGCTCAACACCCACGCGGGCCGGTGAGGACGCCCGTTATGCCTTTTGCCGCCGCACCGCTGCGGCGTACTGTTTATGACCGGAACGCCAACTCTGCAAGGGGCCTGTAGTGAGCGAATCCGATGAATCCCTCCGCGTTTCCGACGCCGAGCGTGACGTCACGCTGCGCACGCTCGGTGACCACGCCGCCGTCGGGCGGCTCACCCTGGACGAGCTCGAGGAGCGATCCGGCCAGGCCCTGGCGGCCAAGACCCGGGGCGAACTCGCGGCGCTGACCAGCGACCTGCCCGCCGGAGCGTCGCCCCAAGGAGCCCAAGGAGCCCAAGCCCGGGGGACCGGGCCGAAGCGGCCGGTGCGCTGGATGGTTTCCATCATGAGCGGTTCGCACCGGCGCGGCCGGTTCCGCGCCGTCGGCAACATCAACGCCGTCGCGATCATGGGCGGCGACGAGATCGATCTGCGCGACGCCGAAATCGAGGGCGGCGAGCTCACGCTTAACCTGTTCGCGCTCATGGGCGGCGCGAACATCTACGTGCCCGACTCCGTCGACCTGGAGGTGGGCGGCTTCTCGTTGATGGGCGGCCACGAAGAAGTCGGCCGGGAGCTCAGCCCCCGCCCAGGCGCCCCGCTGATCCGGATCCGGGTGTACAACCTGATGAGCGGCGCGACCATCTACCGGCTCCCGCCGCAGGCCCGCGGCCAGTCGCTCAAGCAAGCCCGCCACCTGGCCAAGCAGGCCGAACGCGGCCAGCTCCCCGCCCCGGACGAACGCCCCGCCCTAGGCTAGCCCCCGCCCCCGGTCCTACCTGGCGAGTACGTCCTGGACGAAGTCGCGTTCTGTCTCGTATACGTGCGCCGACTTGACCATCATCAGCAGCCTCCCCACGGGGTGCCCGAGCTGGCCGGCCACATGATGCTGCAGGGAGGCGAGCTCGACCAGGTTGCCGTAGCCCTTGGCGCCGAAGTCGATGCTGTGCGCGTAGGCGACCAGCTCGACCGCGCCGCCGGGCAGCCAGAAATCCAGCAGGCTGACGCACGGAATATAGCTGGTGTCGGTGTGCGGCTGAAACGTGGTGATGGTCGCCGAGCGGGTGGCCGGGTCCCGGCGCAGTCGGTCGATAACCCAGGCCACCTGGTCGCGGCCGGAGTGCTCGTAGTCGAAGAGCCGGGTCGCGTAGCTGTCCGCCCCGCCCAGAGCGGCGACCTGACTGTGGTCGGTGAAGTTGGCGTGCATCCAGGCCAGCCGCTCCGGTTCGGCGTAGCGCGCGATGAGCTCGTCGTCCGGATCGGGCGCCTCGATGACCAGCGTCACCAGCGATATCTCGCGGACCGCCAGGCCGTCGTAGCGGCTGGCGACGCCGCCGGCCAGGATCCGCCCGGCGACGGCGAGCCACGCCGCCCCGGCGGTCTCCGCGTACAGGATCACCGGCCGGTCCCGAGCGAGTTCTGTCGTCACGCCCGCATCGTATGCCGCGTCCATCGCGCCGGGTCCGCCGCCGCGGCCAGGGCCGTCCGGATGTCCTCCCGGCCCGTAGGCTGGAGGCCCGCCGGGGCGACGTGGTGTGGAATCGGTAGCCTTGCCTGTCGGTCCCGGCCGCGGGCCGGCCGGATGGAATCGACGGTCGTCCCACGATAGGAGCCCCTTGATGGATCTCGGTCTGCAGGGTAGCCGGGCGTTGGTTACCGGGGGAAGCAAGGGCATCGGCTTCGCGGTCGCGGACGCGCTGGCCGCCGAGGGAACGGCGGTCGGGCTGGTCGCCCGGGACGCCGCGGGCCTGGCTGCCGCGGCCGAGCGGCTGGCTCCGCGCGGTACGCCGGTCGCGACCGCGGTCGCCGACGTCACCGATACGCTCGCGCTGAACCGCGCCGTCGACGACATCGCCACCGCGCTGGGCGGCCTGGACCGCCTGGTCGCTAACGCCGGCGGTACGGTCGGCCGCGGCAACCTCACCAGCGCTGGCCCAGACGAGTTCACCGCCACCTTCGCCCTCAACGCCGGTCACGCCGCCGAACTGATCAGGGTCGGGCTGCCCTGGCTGCGAGCCGCGGGCGGCGGCGCGGTGGTGATCGTCTCCTCGATCACCGGCCTGCGGCCGGCCCCGCGCACCGCCTACGCCGCCGCTAAAGCGGCCGAGATCCACCTCGCCGCGACGGCGGCGCAGGAACTGGCGTCCGACGGCATCCGGGTGAACGCGGTCAGCCCCGGATCGATCATGTTCCCCGGCGGCGGCTGGGACGCCTTCCAGGCGCAGCACCCCGAGGACTTCGCGGCCTTCCTGGACGGCCAGTTCCCGTTCGGGCGTCTCGGCACCCTGCCGGAGGTGGCCGACGTGGTCACCTTCCTGCTGTCCCCGCGGGCGTCCTGGATCACCGGCGCGAACATCGTGGTGGACGGCGGCCAGCGCTACCCGAGCGCCCGCCGTTTCGACTGATCGCGACGTCTGGCTGAGCGCGGTGTCCCGCCTCAGGCCTGGCCCTTTTCTCGTTGGGCACACCGAGCGACGGTCGCGGTCAGTTCCTCGGTGCTGGGCTTAGCCGAACCGAGCGGTCTGAGCGGATACCGGGCGAGGCTAGCGGCAGCCCCCGCCCCAGTCCGGTCCTGCTGTTGCAGAAGCAAGCCGAAGTCCTGGATGAAGGCCTGCTGCATGGGCACCGAACAGCCGAAGTTCTTGGCTTCTGTGAGCGCGTCCGCGGCGCTCCAGCCCATGACCGCCATCCGGTAACACGCGGTCATTACTCCGGTCCGTCCCTTGCCCGCCTCGCAGTGCAGGTAGGTCCGCCGGGCTGGCGGCCCGGTCAGCAGCTCCAGCAGCTCGATGACCTGGGCGGGCGTAGGCGGATCCATGTCCACGACGGGAATGTGATGGGTCGCCAACTCGTGAGCCAGCCCGGCTGCTGAGATGACGGGCCCGTCCCCGCCGGGCATCTCGGCGCACAAGTTGACCGTGGCGCCGTAGCGTCCGCCTTCGACCAGGTCCGCCAGTTTCTGCGGGGTGGGACGCTGGCCGCGCGACACCACCGGCGAGACGTCGTAGGTGTACGGAACGACCGGGTAGTCCGCAAGGAAATGGAGCAGCGGCACCCGCTCAAGCTGCCCGTAGGAGTCGAGGCCCGCGTTTTCAAGCTCGTCGAAGATCTTCCGCCGGAGCGAGACGCCGGACGGCAGGCTAGCGATGTCGATGGCCTGAGCCCGGGCGTCGGCGGGCAGGTCCTCGAGCGCGTAAGCGATGCGATAGGAGTCCTTCCGGTGCGCGAACGCGAACGCTTTTCCGCGCGGAAAATCATCAGTCGAGCCCATGATTCCGGCCATCCCCGGGAGTTTTCTTGCCGCGATAAGGCTCCGCGATAAGGCTAGGGAGAGCGTAGCCGGAAATTGACTTGTCCAATGGCTGGTGCCGACGGGAACATGTGGCATGGCTTTGGTACGCGAGACCGCGACGGACGACTGGCCCGTCCTGCGGGAGATCCGGCTGGCGGCGCTACGGGATGCGCCGGACGCCTTCGCCTCGACGCATGCGAAGGAGGAGACCCTCGACGAGTCGGCTTGGCGAGCCCGGATCGCCCGGGGCGGCAGCTTTCTGGCCTACGTCCCGGAAATCAGCGCTTCCGAGCCGGTCGGGCTGGTCGGCGGTTATGACACCGAGCCAGGCACCGTCGGCCTGATCTCGATGTGGGTGCGGCCACAGGCGCGCGGCCACGGTGTCGGCGAGGCGCTGATCGCCGCTGTGCTTGAGTGGGCCCAAGCCAGGCACGCCCGTTCGGTGCACCTGTGGGTGACCGAGGCCAACAAGCCCGCCCGCAGGCTCTACGAACGCTGCGGATTCAAGCCGACCGGCGAACGCCAGCCGCTGCCCTCCAACCCCGCCCTCGACGAGCTCGCCCTGGCCCGCCCGCTATGACCCGAACTCCGCCCGTACTCCCAGCAGCCGGACCGGCCGCCGCCCGGTAAAGCGAGCGAGCGCGTCGTGCGCGGCCTGCTCGATTACCGCGGCGTCCGAGCTGGGCGAGCCAAGGGGCACTCCGTGCGTCTCGGTGATGAAAGGCGCGTAGCGCACCTTCACGATCACCCGCACCGCGGGCCGCGTTTCGGCGGCCAAGTCCACGGCCAGGAGCCGGGCGATCCGCGCCACCTCGGCCTGCACCTGGGACCAGTCGGCGATGTTCTGCTGGAAGGTTTCCTCCCGTCCGTGGCCGCGGGCCACATACGGCGTGTCGTCCACGTCGGCGTCGCCCCGGCCGCGGCCGAGCAGCACCAGCCACGGCCCGGTCATCGGTCCGAACTCCGCGGCCAGCGCGTCCGGATCGGCCGCCGCCAGGTCGGCGACGGTGCCGATGCCGAGCCCGGCGAGCTTCTTGGCCGTCTTGGCGCCGATGCCCCACAGTGCGTCGGTCGGCCGGCCGCCGAGAACCTCGAACCAGTTGGCGTGGGTCAGCCGGAACACCCCGGCGGGCTTGCCGAATCCGGTCGCGATCTTGGCCTGCAGCTTGTTCTCGCCGATTCCCACCGTGCAGTCCAGCCGCGTCGCCTCCCGGACCCGGATCGCCAGCGACCGGGCGAAGCCTTCCGGGTCCTCGGTGTCGACGCCCAGGAACGCCTCGTCCCAGCCCAGCACCTCCACCACCGCGCCCGAGTCGCGCAGCACCGCCATCACCGATTCTGAGACCTCTTCGTAGGCGGCCCGGTCCACCGGCAGGAACACCGCGTCCGGCAGCCGCCGTGCCGCCGTCCGCAGCGGCAGCCCGGAGTGCACCCCGTGCTCCCGCGCCTCATACGACGCCGTGCTCACCACGCCGCGCTTGGTCGGATCCCCGTCCCCGCCCACCACCACCGCCCGCCCCCGCAGCTCGGGATGCCGTAGCACCTCGACCGCCGCGATGAACTGGTCAAGGTCCACATGCAGCACCCATCTAGTCACCCCCCACTCCTACCCCCCTCCCGCCCCTCGGATTCCCGCTCCGCCGCCCACGCCAATGGAGTCGGTGGCCCCCCGTACACGTTCTTACCGGCCCAGGGGGCCACCGACCCAGTCAGGTTGACCAAGCCTCAGGGCAAGCACCACCGCCCGTTTGGAGATAATTGACGTTGACCTGGCGTGACGGCTCCGAAACAATGACACGTGCTGTTGACCATCACCACCACGCGCACGCCCGCGACCGATCTGGGCTATCTGTTGCACAAGCATCCAGACCGGTTCCAGTCGTTCGCTGTTTCGGCTGGTGAGGCGCACGTCTTTTACCCGGAGGCGACGCCGGAGCGGTGCACGGCCGCGCTGCTGCTCGAGATCGATCCGGTGGCGCTGGTCCGCGGGAACGCCGCCGGCCGCAGCGGCGCGCACGTGGGCGCCGAACTCGCCCGGTACGTCAACGACCGGCCGTACGCCGCTTCCAGCATGTTCGCGGTGGCGATCAAGGAGGCCTTCCGGACCGCGCTCACCGGCCGCTGCGACGCGCGGCCCGAGCTGGCCACGGCCCTCATCCCGCTGGCCATCAGGGTGCCGGCGCTGCGCTGCCGCGGTGGTCCTGGGCTCGCGCACCGCGTGTTCGGTCCGCTCGGCTGGAGCGTCGAGGCGGTCCCGCAGCCCTTCGCGCCGCCCGAGTGGGGCGACTCGCCCTACCTTGACCTGCGGCTGACCGGTGACCTGCGGCTCGCCGACGCCCTCAATCACCTGTACGTGCTGCTGCCCGCGCTCGACGACGCCAAGCACTACTGGGTGTCCACCGAGGAGGTGGACAAGCTGATCCGGGCGGGCGGCGACTGGCTGGCCGGCCATCCGGAGAGGGAGCTCATCACCCGGCGCTACCTATCGCACCAGCGCATGCTCACCCGGTCCGCCCTGGCCCGGCTGGCCGAAGCCGACGACACCGACCCCGACGAGCTCGACAACGCCATCACCGACCCGGAAGCGCCGGGCGCCGACCCGGCCAGCGAAGCCGCACCCGCGCGTGAAGCCACACCGGCGCGCGGAGCCGCACCGGCCCAGGCCAAGCCGCTCGCGACGCTGCGCCGCGAGGCCGTCCTGGCCGTCCTGCGAACCGAAGGCGCGCGCCGGATCGGCGACTTCGGCTGCGGCGAGGGCACGCTGGTCAGGGACCTGCTCGCGGACTCCCGCGTCGAGCACGTGCTCGCCGTCGACGTGTCCGTGCGGGCTCTGCAGCTGGCCGCGCGCACCCTCAACCTGGACCGGATGTCTGGCCCGCAGCGCGACCGGCTGAAGATCTTCCAGTCCTCGCTCCTCTACCGCGACGAGCGGCTGGTCGGCCTAGACGCCGCCGTGCTGTTGGAGGTCATCGAGCACGTCGATCCCGGTCGGCTGGCCGCGCTCGAGCGGGCCGTCTTCGGCTTCGCCGCGCCCGCAGCCGTGCTCGTGACGACGCCCAACGCCGAGTACAACGAGCACTTTCCCGCGCTGGCCGCCGGCGCGATGCGGCACCGCGATCATCGGTTCGAGTGGACCAGGGCCGAGTTCGGCGGCTGGGCCGAACGCGTGGCCGGCGACTTCGGCTACCAGGTCCGCTTCGCGCCTGTCGGCCCCGAACACCCCGCCCACGGCCCGCCCACCCAGCTGGCCGTCTTCACCCGGCCGGCGACCCCGTGACCGGCGACCCCGTGACCGGCGACCCCGCGGCCAGCACCCCGCTCACCGTCCCCGAACTAAGCCTGGTTGTCCTGGTCGGCGTCACCGGCTCAGGCAAGTCGACGTTCGCCCGCACGCACTTCAAGCCCACCGAGGTGATCTCCTCGGACTTCTGCCGGGGTCTGGTCGCCGACGACGAGAACGACCAGTCGGCCACCCCGGCCGCGTTCGAGCTGCTGCACTACATCGTGGGTAAGCGCCTGGCCGGCGGCCGGCTCACCGTGGTGGACGCGACGAACGTGCAGCCGGAAGCGCGCCGCGAGCTGGTGGCGCTGGCCCGCGAGCACGACGTGCTCCCGGTGGCGATCGTCCTGGACCTGCCGGAGAAGCTGTGCGCCGAGCGCAACGCAGGCCGCAAAGACCGCGATTTCGGCCCGCACGTGCTCCGCCGCCAGCGCGACCAGCTACGCCGGGGCCGCAGCGGTCTGCGCCGCGAGGGCTTCCGGGCCGTGCACGTGCTGCGCAGCCCGGAGGAGGTCGCCGCCGCCGTCATCACCCGCACCAGGCTGTTCAACGACCTGCGGCACGAAACCGGCCCGTTCGACGTCATCGGCGACGTGCACGGCTGCCGCGCCGAACTCGAGCAGCTGCTCACCACCATGGGCTATGAGATCGAGCGCGACGGCGCCGCGCGGCCGGTCAACGCCCGGCACCCGGACCGGCGCGCCATCTTCGTCGGCGACCTGGTGGACCGGGGTCCCGATACCCCTGGCGTGCTGCGCCTGGTCATGGGCATGGTGAAAGCCGGCACCGCGCTCTGCGTGTCGGGCAACCACGAGGCCAAGCTGAACAAGGCCCTGCAGGGCCGGAACGTCCGGCTCAACCACGGCCTGCCCGAGACGATGGAGCAGCTGGCCAGCGAGCCCGAGGCGTTCCGGGCCGAGGTGGCGCGGTTCATCGACGGCTTGATCAGCCACTACGTCCTGGACGGCGGCCGCCTGGTGGTCGCGCACGCGGGCCTGATCGAGCGCTACCAGGGCCGCGCGTCCGGCCGGGTCCGGGAGTTCTGCCTGTACGGGCAGACGACCGGGGAGACCGACGAATACGGCCTGCCCATCCGCTACCCGTGGGCGCAGGAGTACCGCGGCCGGGCCATGGTGGTCTACGGCCACACCCCGGTGCCGCGGGCAGAATGGCTGAACAACACCCTGTGCCTGGATACCGGCTGTGTCTTCGGCGGCCGTCTGACCGCTCTGAATTATCCAGAACGGACCCTGGTTCATGTTCCGGCCGCACGCGTCTACTACACCCCGGCGAAGCCCTTCCCGGCGGCTTCGACGCCCGGCCGGGAGCCGGACGTGCTCGACATCGGCGATGTCAGCGGCTCACGCGTCATCGAGACCGGGTACCTGCCACGAGTGGGGGTGCGCGAGGCCCACGCCGCGGCCGCGCTCGAGGTGATGAGCCGGTTCGCGATCGACCCGCGCTGGCTGCTCTACCTGCCGCCCACGATGAGCCCGGTCACCACCTCGCAGCGGCCCGGCACGCTCGAGCATCCGGAGCAGGCGTTCGCCGCCTACCGCGCCGACGGCGTGACCTCCGTGCTGTGCGAGGAGAAGCACATGGGCTCGCGCGCCGTCCTGCTGGTGTGCCGCTCCCCGGACGTACCGCCCGCCCGCTTCAGCCTGCCCGCCGACCCTGCCTGCGGGACGATCTGGACCCGTACCGGGCGGCCGTTCTTCTCGCCCGCGCTGACCGCGTCGCTGATCGACCGGATCCGCGCGGCGGCGGAAAAGGCCGGGTTGTTCGCCGAGCTCGGCACGTCCTGGCTGCTGTTCGACGCCGAACTGCTGCCGTGGAACCTCAAGGCCGGCCCGCTCGTCCGAGACCAGTACGCCACGGTCGGCGCCGCCGCCGCGGCCTCGCTTCCGGCCGCCTCGGCGGTGCTCGAGCAGGCCAGCGCCCGCACGCTGCCCGGCGACGGCGTCCGGCTTGACGCGCTGGTTGACCGGACCCGGTCCAGGTCCGCGAACGCGGCCGCGTTTACCGCCGCCTACCTGCGCTATTGCTGGCCCACCGCCGAACTGGCCGGGGTGCGCGTCGCCCCGTTCCAGCTCCTCGCCTCCGAGGGCGCGGTTTACCACGAACGCCCGCACCTGTGGCACCTCGACGTCGCCGACAGGCTGGCCGCCGCCTGCCCGGAGCTGATTGCCACCACCCGCCGCATTGCCGTCCGGACCGACGACCCCGCCGCGGTCGCCGCGGCCACCCAGTGGTGGCAGGAACTGACCGACGCCGGCGGCGAGGGCATGGTGGTCAAGCCCGCCGCGAACCTGACCCGCGGCGATGCCCCCGTCCAGCCCGCCCCCGTCCAGCCCGCCCTGGTCCAGCCCGGTCTAAAGGTGCGCGGCCGCGAGTACCTGCGCATCATCTACGGCCCCGACTACACCGAGCCCGCCAACCTGGCCCAGCTGCGCCAGCGCGCCGTCGGCCACAAGCGCTCGCTCGCGCTGCGCGAGTACGCCCTCGGCCTGGAAGCCCTGGACCGCGTCGCGCGCGGCGAGCCGCTCTGGCGCGTCCACGAATGCGTCTTCGCCGTCCTAGCCCTGGAGTCGGAGCCCGTCGACCCCCGCCTATGACCGGGCAGAGTAAACCAAAAGCACGATCAGGCTGACCGCCGTTGAGCACTGCCGGAGCCGCTCGGCCGTTTCTGGCTTGCTCGCTGAGCCGGAACTGGTCTGGCGCCGCTAGCCTGAGCCGGGCAGGATCCTGGTCATGACAATCAACCTGGACCGGGTCAATCGTCATCGTGAACGCGCCCGGCACGAACGGGCGGACCTTGATGCGGTGCTGGATGCGGGGCATCACGTGGGGACGCTGAGCACGGTCGTGGGCGGGAAGCCGTGGGTGGTGCCGATGCTCTACGGCCGGGCAGGTGACCGGATCTTGTTGCACGGTTCGGTCGGGGCAGGTGCGCTACGGCACGTGGAGGCAGGCGCTCCGGCGGCGCTGTGCGTCACCCATATCGACGGCTGGGTCTACGCCCACACGCTTTTCGACTCCAGCGCCAACTACCGTTCGGCTGTGGTGCATGGTGAGCTGGTCCAACTGGACGGCGATGATGCCGCCGAGGCGCTGACGCTGATCGCAGAATGTCTTACGCCGGGCCGTTCGGCGGAAGTGCCGCGCCATACCCGCAAGCAGCTCGCGGCCACGGCGGCACTGGCGATGGATATCACCGACGGTCGGTGGACGGTCAAGGTCCGGGACGGCGGCCCAGCCGAGCCCAAGACAGGCGAGGCCGAACCCGGGCTGTGGACTGGGGTGCTGCCGATCGTCAGCGCCTATCAGGCCCCGCGGACCGCGGCGCATGTCCAGCAAGATACGCCCGTGTCAGCATCGGTGATCAACGTGCTGCGCAGCGCGGGTCACCCGGTGACGACCTAGGTCAGCCCGGTGACGGCGCGGGCGATGACGGTCGCGGCGGCGCGTGCGCTCGTCTCGGTGAGACGGGAGTATCCGCAGACCAGACCGGTACGCCCGGCTGAGAGTGGCTCCGCGTAGTAGGCCGACAAGGGCGTGCAGGCGAGCCCGGACCCCGCGAGACGCTCGGCCGCCGCGACATCGTCGATGCGGGTCCTGAAGGTCAGTACCACGTGCAGCCCGGCCTCGATGCCGAGCGGCCGGACCCCAGGGATCATCTCGCGGCACGCGGCGACGAACCTGGCCTGGCGCGCGCTGTAGGTACGCATCGCTCTGGCCTGGTGCCTGGTGAGCGCGCCGGTGGAGATATAGGCAGCAAGCAAGGCGGCCGAGACACCGCTGAAGGACTCGCCCGACCGTTGCAGATGCTGCCGCATCCCATCCCGGTACCGGGCCGGCACGACAGCCCAGGACAGTCGCAGCGCGGGTGACAGAACTTTTGCGCTGGTCCCGAAGTACACCACCCGGCCGGCCCCGGCCGGCATGCTCCGCAGCGGCGTCAACGGCGGCACGCCATAGCGGAACTCGCCGTCGTAGTCGTCTTCCAGTACGAGCGCGCCGCTGGACTCCGCCCAGGCCAGCAAGGCGGCCCGGCGGTGCGCGGGCATTCTGCCGCCCAGAGGGAACTGATGGGCCGGGGTGACATAGACGCCGCGATCTGCTGCCCGCAGATCCTGGGCCCGGATTCCGTCTTCGTCGACGGCGACAGGCCGGATGCGCGTACCCACGCCGCCCAAGGCCAGCCGGGCCTTGGTGTAGCCGGGATCTTCGAACGCGACCTGGCCGCCCGTCAGGTCGCAGACGACGGCCACGGCGGCCAGGGCTGCCGTGACGCTCGGAAACAGGAACACATCGGCCGGGTCGGCGGCCAGCGCGCGGGCTCGGCGCAGGTGCCCGCTTAGCAGGCGCCGCAAGTCCTCATGAGACGGTGGCATCGGGTCGCCGGTGTCGCCGGCACGGGCAGGCTGCGCCGCCAGCCGCATCGACCGTGTCCAGTCGCGCACGGAGATCAGCTCGGTATCGGCCAGGCCCGGCCTCAGATCGTAAGCGATCCGGCTCGCGCGTCCCGGCTGCCGCGCGGCCGGAGGAGGAAGCGAAGCGCCCAACGCTCCAGCCAGCGCGGCTGCCCTCGCGCCATGCTCAACGAAAGTGTGCCCGCCCGGCCTGGCGACCAGAAACCCCGCTGCGATGAGCTCCTCGTAGGCGCTTACGACAGCCGACCGGGCCAGTCCGAAAGTCAGGGCAAGCGTCCGGGTCGACGGCAGCCGGTCACCATCGCTGATCTGGCCGCCGGCCATCGCCTCGATCAGGGCACGGGACACCTGGCTGGCCCTGGGGCCCGCCGCTTCGGCCAGGTTCAACGAGAAATTCACCGGTGTGGCCACGCGGGTCACTGAAGACCACCCATCACAGTGGACTAGCCTCCTGCTGAAGTTCTCGGCATGCCATCAGACCAGTATCAGCCAAGACCCGTGCGGAGTTCCGCGGCTGGTCGACGTTCGCCCGCGGCCACGGGACCTGGTTACGGTCCGGTGGCGGTGGCGAGTTCGGCGAGCAGGGCCCGGGTGCGGCGTCGGCTGCCGGCGGCGTCGTCACCGACACCGAAGATGATGGGCCACAGTTCGGTCACGCCAAGATCGGATAGCCGTCTGATCTGTTCCTCGAGACCGGCCTCGGTCCCCGCGATGGCCACGCCTCCCGGCGTGGACACGCCCTCCCGGTCAAGCAGCCGACGGTAGTTGGGGAAGCCGGCATAGCGGGCGAACAACTCGTCCGCGGTATGCCGGGCCAGGGGGGCGTCGGCGCAGACCGCCACCGGCAGCGCGGCCACGACCCGCGGCGCCCGCCGCCCGGCTGCCGCCGCGTGCAGCTGCGGGACAATCTGATCGCCTAGGCTGCGCGGCCCGGCCAGCCAGGTCACCACGCCGTCGGCTAGTTCTCCCGCGGCCTGCACCATCAGCGGCGAGAGCGCACCGACCAGCACTGGCACCGGGCTGGTGCCGGGTACCACGAACCCCCCGTCGACCTGGTAGAACTCGCCGCGGTAACGGACGCTGCCCTCGCGGAGCAGGGGCACGAGGACCGAAAGGTAGTCGCGCATGTGGGCGGCGGGCCGCGTGTATTCCAGGCCATGGAGGTCCTCGATCACCGGCCGGTGCGACACGCCCACGCCGAGCGTCAGCCTGCCGTCGCTGAACGCCTGGGTGGTGGCCACCTGCTGCGCCAGGGCCAGCGGATGCCGCGGGTAAGTCGGCACGATCCCCACGCCAAGCTCGATGCGGCTGGTCCGCGTGCCTGCCACGGCCAGGATGTCAAGCGCGTCGACGCCACGCGAGAAATGCACGCTCCAGGCCGCGCCGAACCCGTCGGCTTCGGCGCGGACCGCCTCGTCCACGATGTCCGGCGGGGACATCGGGGTGCCCGTCGCCTCGCCGCCGATCCCGATCGCAATACGCATGCCTATCGTCTCTCCCTCGTGACCGGACCGGACCGGGACCCGCTCAGCCTGCGCCCGCGATCTCCTTGGCCGCAGCGGTTAGCTGTGCTTCGGCCTCGGCGATGTGTGCCCGGCGGGCGGCATTCCAGCGCCGGGCGGCGGCCGCGCGTCGCCGTACCCGCTGGGCGTGCTCTTGGACCCGCCTCGGACTCGCGCCGCCAGGAACGTCGCGGGCCGCTACCGCCGAGACCGGTTCGATGGCCGCGGCCAGCAGGTCCGCGGTGACGGGAAGGGCGGTCCCGGTGATGTCCTCGGCGGCGGCCTGGACCGCTGGCACCGTCAGTTCGGTGCCGGCATCGGCCAGCGTGGCGGCGACGGCCCGCCCGACCACCCGGTAAGCGGTGCGGTAATCGAGCCGGAACCGCTGTGCCAGCTCCTCCGCGAGGTCGGCGGCCGCGGTGAAATGCCGGGCGGCCTGCTCAGCGAGGACATCGGTGTGCACGGTCAGCCCGGTCACCACGGCGGTGCCGAGGCGGACCAGCCGGCCGGCCAGGTCGATCGCCCCGGCCACCTCGCCGTAGGCGTACAGCCAGTTGTCGGTCCGCGCCGACGGGGTGAGGCCGGTAGCGAGCAGCCCGGTGAGCCGGCCGAGCAGCGTGCCCGCTCCGCCGCGCAGCACCGGCAGCGCGTAGGGGTTGCGTTTCTGCGGCATGAGCACGCTGGCCCGGCACATGGACGCGTCCAGGGCCAGGTACCCGAACGCGGGGCTGGCGAAGATCTCCAGGTCGCTGGCCAGCTGGCTGAGGGTCGCGACCGCCTGAGCCGCCGCGGTGACCGCGTCGGCCAGCGCATCGGCGGACCACATCGCATCGCGGGTGTGCGGGCCCACCGAGCCGAAGCCGAGCCGCCGGGCCAGCCGGTCCCGGTCCATCGGCAGCCGGGTGCCGCCTGCTCCGCCCGCCCCTGCGGGTGAGGCGTCGGCCCGGCCGTAGGCGGTTTCGATCCGGTCCAGGTGGCGGATCGCCTGCTCGGCGAACCCGCCGAGGTAATGCCCGAAAGTGGACGGCTGCGCGGGCTGTAGATAGGTGGTGTCGGCCCAGAGTGTGGCGGCGTGCGCGGTGGCCTGGTCCGCCGCGGCGGCCGCGAACGCGGCGACATCGGCGTGCAGGCCGAGCAGCTTGTCCCTGAGCGCCAGCCGAAAGGCGATCCGGCCCGCCTCCCGCCGGGTGCGGCCCAGGTGCAGCCGGCCGGCCGCCGGGCCGAGGGCGCGTTCCAGCTCCCGCTCCCGGCTGTTGTACGCGTCGCCGTACACCGGGTCGTAGGGGAACTCGGCGGCCGGTGTGTCGAGCAGGTCGAGCAACGCGGCGCACAGCGGCGCCGCCTCGTCCTGGCGGAGCACCCCGCAGTCGGTCAACTCGACCAAATGAGCCAGGTCGGCGAGGGTCAGCCCGCGGTGCAGCAACGGCGCGTCGCGGGTCTCCAGCGCGTATCCGGCCTCGACCAGTTCGGGAGCGGGCCCGCTGGTGATCCGGCCCGCGGTGCCCAGGTAGCCTTCCGGCGGCGGCGAGGTCACAGTCCGGCCCCGGCGAACAGGGTCGGGGCGCCCCCGCCGACCAGGAAGATCTGGGGACCGCGGACCCGCTCCGCCCGGCATTCCGCGATCAGCGCGGCCATCGCCTTCGCCCCGAAGACCGGGTCGAGGAACACGCCCTCGGTCTGCGCGACCAACCGTGCGGCAGCCTGGCCTTCGGCGGACGGGACGCCGTACCCGGGCCCGATCCACCCGCCGAGCACCTCTGGCTCGCTGATCGCGGCTCCCTCCCCGGCGGCTCCCTCCCCGGCGGCTCCCTCCCCGGCGGCTCCCTCCCCGGCGGCCCCCTCCCCGGCGGCCCCCTCCCCGGCAGACAGCGCGGCCGCGTCAGCCGCCAGCGCCCGGACCCGGTCCAGGCATTCCGGTACGGGCCGGCTGACCGTGACGCCCCGGACCCGGTACGGAGCATCGGTCAGCGCCGCGCCGGCCTGCAGGCCCGCCTGGGTTCCGCACGAACCCGCGGCCAGCCACAGCCCGGCGGGTTGCTCGCCCAGCGCGGCTAGCTGATCGGCCAGTTCGGTACTCGCGCGTACGTAGCCGAGCGCGCCGAGCGGTGTGGCCCCGCCCCGCGGCACCAGGTACGGGTGCCGCCCGGCGGCCCGCAGTTCGGCCCCGGCCGCTTCGATGCCCGCGTCCACCGAGGACCGGTCCGGTGAGCCAGTGAACCGCACGTCGACGCCGAGCCAGCGGTGCAGCCGCATGTTGCCCTCGCTGGTCTTGCCCTCGCTGGCCTCCTCGGTGCCGTAGCAGACGACGTGCGGCTCGATCTGGCAGCGCAGGCAGGACAGAGCGGCCAGCATCGTCCAGTTCGACTGCGGGCCGGCGCCGGTCACCAGGCAATCACAGCCCTGCCCGAGTGCGTCGGCGAGGATGTACTCCAGCCCGCGCAGCTTGTTGCCGCCAAGACCCCGGCCGGTCAGGTCATCCCTTTTGAACAGCACCGGCACGCCTAGTTCCCGCGACAGCCGCGGCGCCGGATGCAGCGGGGTCGGCCCGAGGACGAGATCCACCCGCGGGCGGCTGGCCAGGTTGGCCAGGCCGCCGCGGTGGCCTGCCCGGGCCGGCGCGGTCACCGGCGCGCTTCTTCCGCCGGGCAGCCCGGCCTGCTGGCGCAGGCCAGCCGGACCCGGTCGACGAAGGCGGCGCACGAGCCGAGCGACGCTCGCACCTCAAGCAGCCCGTCAAGTTCGTCGTCGGGGATCGGGTCGAGCCGGGGATCCCCGCGCAACGCCGCGCGGAAGTCCTGGCCCAGGTCCAGACCCGTCATCGCGGCCGCGTACACCGCGTCATGGGCGGTGTGCTTGCCGAGCCGGTCGGCCAGCGCCCGCAGCACCGGCTCGGAGAGCAGGTAACCGCGATGGCTGTCGATGTTGCGGCGCATCCGGCCGGGGTCCGCCTGCAGGCCGTCCAGCATCCGGGCCGCCGCGTCCGCGCAGGCCGCGAACGTCATCGCGGTCTCCGGTACCACCAGCCACTCGGTCTTCCAGGCCCGGCCATCTCGCTCGTGCTCGGCGAGCATCCCTTCCAGGGCCAGGCCGGCCTGCGCCCGGATCACCTTGGACAAGGTGACCAGGTGTTCGGAGATCTCCGGGTTCCGCTTGTGCGGCATCGTGATCGAGCCGACCGTGCCGGGGGCGAAGGTCTCCCGCAGCTCCCCGATTTCCGGCCGCTGCAGCTCGTACACCTCGTTGCCGATCTTTCCCGCCGTCGCGGAGATCGCCGCGAGCAGCCAGATGAACTCGGCGACCCCGTCCCGGGCGGTGAGCCAGGGAATGTCGGGGACGCCCAGGCCCAGCTGGGCGGCGAACCCGTCCAGCACGTCGAGCGCGCGCTCACCCCAGAATTCCATCGTGCCGAGCGCCCCGCCGAGCTGGACTACCTCCCAGCGGGCCCGGCCCTGCCGCAGCCGGGTCAGATGCCGGTCGAGTTCGGCGGCCCACACCGCGGCCTTGAAGCCGAAGGTGATCGGCAGGCCGGGCTGCCCGTGGGTCCGGCCGCACATCGGGGTGTCACGGTACTGCGCGGCGAGGGCGAGCGCGCGGTCCCGGATCCGGGTCACATCCCGTTCGGCGATGTCGCCGACCGCCCGGAAGGTCAGCGCGAACCAGGTGTCGGAAAGGTCCTGCACGGTCGCGCCGTAGTACACCCACTCCCGCGCCTGGACCGGCAGGACCTCGCGCAGCGCCTGGATCAGGCCCATCGTCGAGTGGCCGGTCAGCCGGGTCTGCTCGGCCACCAGGTCCAGGTCGAGCCGGGACACGTCCGCGTACGCCGCGATCGTCTCCGCGGCGGCCGCCGGTATCAGGCCGGCCCGCGCCTGCGCCCGCGCCAGCGCGGCCAGGATCAGCAGCCACGCCTGAGTCCGACCCTCGTCTGAGAACAGGGCGGAGGCCTCCGGCGTGCTCCACAGATGACCGAAGATGGCTGAGTCGGCCGGGTGCGCGCCGCTCATCGCACCGGGCTCACGGTCGCTCCGCGGCTCCCGGGCGGTTCGGGGTTCACAGGCGGTTCGGGGTTCACGGGCGGTCCGGGGTTCACCGGAGTTGCCGCGGGGAGGCCGCAGAGCGCCCGCAGCGCGGCCCGTACCTCGTCCAGGTTGGCCCCCCAGGGCACCACCGCGGTATTGCCGCGCACCTCGATCCCCCGTTCCAGCAGGCAGCACTTGGTGAGTACGCGCACGCCGGGCGGCCCGGCGGCCCTGGCCTTCGGGCACAGGTCGACCCGTTCGGGCTGGGTTCCGTAGAAGTGCTGGTGGAACTGGCGCGATCGCTCGCAGCCGACAAGCAGCCAGTCCGGGTGGTAGGGCGGGTGGGTGTCCAGGAAGCTGACCTCCTGGCCGGCGGGCATGCCGCTGCCCCGGCACGGCAGCAGGTAATGCGGAGCTGGGTGGGCCGCCACCAGGTCATGGACATCCACCGCGTCCAGGGTCAGGTCGACAGGCGGCAGATCCTCGTCGTAACGGACCACCTGCTCGGCCATGGCCAGGAGCTTGGGCGGATACGGCGGGATCACCTCGGTGACCACGACCGGAAGCGGTTCCGGGCGCCAGATGAAGTTCACGTGCTCGAACCGGCCCTGCACCACGTAGGCGAGCACCCCGCCGCGGTCCGCGGCCGCCGACGCCAACGCCACCGCGGCGAGCGAGGTGGCGTTGCCCACGTCCGCGTCCGGCTCCTCGATCCAGGCCGTGCTCTCCGGGCCGGACAGCAGCCGCATCTCCGCCACCGGCGAGAACAACGGACCGGGGTCTTCCGGCCGGACCGCGACCAGGGCCGTCTGGCCGCCGTTGCGCAGCACCAGGAACGCGGTCCGCCGGTAGATCTCCCGGCCCCGCAGCAGCCGCCCGATCCCGGCCGCGGTGAGCGGGACGTCGGCTTCGGCCACCGACAGTCCCCGGTAGGGACGGGTGATCGTGTTGGGTTCCGGGTCGGCGAGCACGTCAGAATCCGCTCACGTCAGCGCGCCGACCGAGACGGTATCGGCGCGCAGCCCGAGTCGCAGCGTCTCCAGCGCCAGGACGCTGGCCGGGGCGACATTGCCGATGTTGACATCGGCGCCGAGCTGCCGGACGAACCAGGCCTGCTGGCTCTTGCCCGGTGCCTCGAAGATCACCTTGTCCGCCGGGACCCAGGCCAGGATGGCCGAGACCAGGTCCTCGCGTATTCCCTGGTCAGAATGGTAGAGGCCGACGGTGCCGCTTTCCCGGCCCTCGGCTATCACCCAGCTGGCGCCCGCGTCGAGGTCGCGGGCCATCTCCTCGCCCCACTCCGCTGGGGTCGGCGGGTAGTTGCCTTCCTTGGCGCCGGTTTCCGCGAGAACGACGAAGTCGGCAGCGAGTTCGCGGACCAGACCCTGCTTGCGGCTGGCCGACAGGGCGCGCAGGCCATTCGACACCTCGATATGGGTCATCCCGACGCTGAGCGCCCAGTCCCGGAGCTCACTGACCCGATCCTGCAGTGCGGCCACTTCGAGCAGCGTCCCGCCGACGGATACCGGGCAGCCGTGGTCGGTGCAGATGCCGACCCGGGTGCTCAGCGCCGGGTCGACGTACCCGATGCCCCAGCCGACCTTCACGATGTCGACCAGGTGCCCCGTCTGGCCGAGGAAGGCCCGCGTCGCATCGGGAGTGAGCCCGCTGTCCAGGACGTGGGTGAGCCCGCGCGAGCGTGGCTTAACCGCCCGTGCGGGGAGTTCGAGGAAGCTGGGACACTCGGGCACGCTGCGCCTCCCGCTCTATGGTGTGATCGCACCATAGGCACGCGGGTCACTGAGTTTCGCTGTCCTGGCAGGGTGAGGTTCCGAGGATCTATTGACCTTGACGCACGTGAGTGCGTAAAGGTCCGGCAGGCCCCGCGTTTGGGGGCGCGGGACCTGCCGGACGAACGTCGCGGCTTATCCGGGGCGACCGGCTAGCCAGATATTTCCGCCCGGACCAGCGCCGCCCCGTCGTTGAGCGCGCGCAGCTTGCTTGCGGCGATCATGCGAGGCAGGTTGATCAGGCCACAGTCAGTGGACAGCCCGAGCCGGTCCGCCGGGACGTACTCAAGCACCTGCCTGATCCGGTCGGCGACCTCATCCGCGCTCTCGGTGACGGTGGACTTCACGTCGATGACGCCCGCCACGAACGGCTTCGTCCAGTTGTTATCGGTCAGCGGCTTCAGGTCGTCCGGCCCGGTCCGGCCCACCTCGTAGTTCAATGCGTCGATGTTGGCGTCAAGCACGTGCGGGAAGATGGCGTGCGCCCGCTCCGGCGCTGGGGCGTCGGAGGCCCGCTTGTCCAGCACGAACGCACCGAACTCGGTCGTCGTCTCGTCCGGGAAGTAGGCGGGTGTGCCGGAGTAGTTACCCCAGCAGGTGTGCACCCAGAACTGGCAGTTGACGCCCTCGACCGCGGCGTTGAGGGCCTCGATCTCCCAGTCGCCCATACCGTATGGCCAGACGAACTCATCCAGCTGGATGATGTCGCAGCCGTTGTCTGCGAGTTCTTTGAAGTCCTCGTTGAACGCCTTGGCCAGCGCCATGGCCACTTCCCTGGTGTCCTTGTAGTGCAGGTTCGTGGTGGCTGCCGCGATCACGCCCAGGCCGGTGTAGGACACCTTGACCGGCTTCGTGGTGGCCTTGCGCACCGCTCGGAGGTTGACCAGGTGGAACGGGACTTCCCTGCGGACCTCGCCGATACAGGTGGGGGAGTAGAGGGTGGAGTAGATGGGCAGGCCGATCGGCGGGCCGGAGAGCCGGTAGCCGGACACCCGCTCGAGGTAGTAGTACAGGATCGTGCCGTACGGGGAATCGCCCCCGTATACCTTGCCGTCGCTGATCACGTCCAGGCCCGCTGCCTCCTGGTCGTGCACGATGGAGCCGACGGCGTCCTCGAACGCCTCCTTGCTGATGGAGTCGTGGATGAACTCGCCCTTGGGCAGGGTGGCGAACCCGTGTCCGTCGTACCACCGGGGATTGGGGTAATTGCCGACCATGGTGGTGGGCAACAAGATGTCCTGACTGCCGATGAGCATCGTCGCTCCTTCCGATCGCGAGATCGCGGTTGTGTGCCAGGAGCGTAGGCCGGCCGCGGAGCTGGATTCTTCCCTCCCGGGGGACCGTTCTTTTCGCGCTGGTGCACACGACGGGGCCAAATTCGCACCGGCCGCGGCGACCGCTGGCTTCCTTAGCCGACCCGGATCCGCCAGTCCACCGCCGTGCACCCGTCCGGGCCAGCCAGCACGGGGTTGAGGTCCAGCTCGGCGATCTGCGGGTTATCCGCCATCAGCTCGCTGACCGCCGCGATGAGGTCCGCGACGGGCCCGAGGTCGACCGGCGGGCTGCCCCGCAGCCCGCCGAAGACCGCCGCCCCGCGCAGCGCCCGCAGCATGGCGGTGGCCTGCCCGGTGTCCACCGGCGCCACCGCCAGCTGCACGTCACGCTGAGTCTCGACCAGCACGCCGCCGAAACCGGCGGCCACCATCGCTCCGAACTCCGGATCGCGGACTCCCCCGATGAGAAGCTCGATCCCCTGGTGCTGAGGCTGGACCAGCACGGCCGCGCCGTCGGCCAGGGCAAGCAGATCCGCCGCGGCCGCTCGGACGGCGTCCGCGCCGGTCAGGCCGAGCCGGACGCCGCCCGCATCGCTCTTGTGCGTCAGCTCCGGATGATCGACCTTCGCCACGGCCGGGTACCCGAGCCGGTCCGCGGCCGCCTGCGCTTCCGCCGGGCTGGTGCACCGGACCGTCTCGATCACCGGGACCCCGGCCGCCGCGAGCAGCGATCGTGCCGCCCCGGCGGCCAGCAGTCCGTCGGCGGCCGTGAGTGCGTCGCCTGGACAAGCCCGCGGCGGCGTCCGGCGGCGCATCGGCGCCGGGGCATCCCCCGATTCGCGCACCAGGACCCCGCACCGCACCGCCGCCCCCACGGCTTGCGCGGTCCGCTGCGGCCAGGCGAAGCACGGTATGCCGGCCTCCTGCAACAGGCTGGTGTGGGCGTCGGCGGAACGCGGCGCCACCCAGCAGACGTAAACCGGCACGGTGTTGCCGTCCGCCCGGAGCCGGGCTACCGCGTCCCGGACCGCTGCCGCTACCTCCGGCGACGCGGACCGCTGCAGCAGCACGGGCACCACCACGTCGACCTCGCCCGACCGGGCCAGGAGCTCGATCGCGGCGGGGTATACGGCGGTGAACAGGCTCCACGCGGGCGTCATGTCCACCGGGTTGACCGCGCTGGCGTAGCCGGGCAGCAGCGCGCGTAGTTCCTCCTGCAGGGCCGGGCCCAGTTCGGGGACCGCCAGGCCCTCGTCGGCCAGTAGGTCGGCCAGTTCCACTCCGGTGCCGCCGGAATTGGTGACCACGGCGACCCGCGGCCCGCGCGGCATCGGCTGGCCGGACAGCGCCCGGGCCGCATCCAGGACCTGCAGGCCGGTGCGCACCCGGACGACCCCGGCCTGCCGTAGCGCCGCGTCGCGGACGGCGTCGTCGGCGGCCAGCGCGGCCGTGTGCGAGACGGCCGCCCGCTGCCCGGCGCCGGTGCGGCCGCCGACGACCGCGATGACCGGCTTGACCGCAGTGGTGCGGCAGGCCTCGGTGAAGAACCCGCGGGCGTCGGTGATCGATTCAAGCAGCAGGCAGATCACCCTCGTCTCGGGGTCCTGCCGCAGGTAGCCGAGCACTTCCGCGTCGGTGACGTCCGCCTTGTTGCCGGCCGCGAACACCTTGGCCACGCGCAGCCCCTCGTCCTGGCCGAGGGCGTGCACGGCCATGCCGTACGACCCGGACTGGGTGACGATGCTGACCCCGCCGCCGCCGCGCGGCGGGCCGGCCGCGATGGAGGCGTTCAGCGGGAGGTCGGCGTTCTGCACGCCGAAGCAGTTAGGGCCGATCAGGCGGACGCCGCCCGCGCGGGCCGCGTGCACCGCTTCGGCCTGGAGTTTCGCCCCGGCCGGGCCGGTCTCGGCGAATCCCGCGCTGAGCACCACAACCGCGCTGACCTTGCGGGCGGCCGAGCGGATGATGTCGGGTACGGTGGCGGCCGGCGTCACCACGATCGCGAGGTCCACCGTCCCGGGGACGTGCCGCAGGTCGGGGTACGCGGGCCGGCCGCCGACCGTGGCGGCCTGGCAGACCGGCAGTACCTCACCGGGAAAATCGGCCAGGTTGTCCCAGAGCAGACGGCCGACGGAGCCTGGCCGGTCGGAGGCGCCGACCAGGGCGACGCGCCGCGGCGCGAACACGGCGGCCAGCCCGGCCTGCCTCAGCATGCGCAGTCCTGGCCATCCCCGCGGGTGAAGACCCGGGTGAGCTCGCGGGCGGAGAACTCGGACTTGCGCACGCCGAGCGGGTCCACCGAGCGGACCGCGGCCAGTTCGGACACTGACGGCGGCGGTACCGTGCGGAGGTCTCCGGCCGCCTGCAGCCCGAAGCCGGTGACGGCCCGGATCTCCGTCACGCTGACGTCGGGGAAGACCTGCACCAGCCGCGCCTGGCCGTCGGGGAAATCGAACACGCCCAGCTCGGTGACCAGCCACTGCGGGCCGCCGCCGGTGAAGCCGAGGTCGGCCCGGCGGCCCAGCGGGGTACGGTGCCCGATGTCGGTGATGAAGTCGCACGCCTCGACCAGGGTCCGGCCGGACCGATGCCTGGTCGTCCACTCCGTGAGATGGCCGATCGTGGCCGACAGGTTGCAGCCGCCGCCCCCGCCGCCGAGTTTGACCTTCGGCTTACCGGCCGGGCCGATCGCGGTGACGTTGGTGTTGCCTGAGCCGTCGATCTGGCCGCCGGACAGGAACATCCGGTCCACGTCGCCGCGGATCGCGGCGTCGAAGAACTCCTCGAACCGCATGCTGTAGACGGCACCCTGCCGGAGGCTGGCGTCGTTGCTCGTCGGCGGGATGAACGGCGGATCGGGATTGATCGCGTACATCGCGCCCTCGACCAGGACGATATCGGGCGCATGAGTGTGCCGGGCCACGTGCATCGCGACCTGGGCGCAGGGGCTGCCGAAGCCGTGGAACACGGTCTCCCGCGGCCGGATGGTCCGGGCCAGCGCGATCACGAACCACTCGTCGATCGTCCAGCTCACCGGAACAGCTCCTGCCATGCGGTGACGGACTGCGACCAGCCGTCCAGAGCGGCGAGCCGGTCAGCGCCGACCGCCTCCCGGTAGTCTTCCTCGCTGCCCCTGACGTAGGCGGCGAGGTATTTCTCCACGCCGTCGGGCCCGGACTCGGCGGCGGACACGTAGTCGCGCAGGTGAGCGCGATCGTAGGCGTACCGCGGGTAGCAGGAAGATGGGTGCGCGCCGTACGGCACCTCCACCACCGTGGCCACCAGGTGCGCCGGGATGGTAATGCCGGACCGCGCCACCTCCTCGGTGGAGACCAGCTCGTCGACGGTCGCGATCACCAGCCGGGACGCCGAGGCGAACCGCTCGTCGAGCACATAGGGCTGCTCTAGGTGCAGGTTGCCGTACCGGTCGCCGGAAGGCGCGTGCAGCAGCGCGACGTCCGGGCGCAGCGCCGGCACCGCGACCAGGGTCTCGCCGGTGAACGGGCAGGTGATCTCGCGGTACTCCGGGTGCAGTCGGCCGATGTCCGAGCCG
>Ga0302181_10000411_pt1 | contig 35865 bp, 37 predicted proteins | sample I_Palsa_E3_3_FD_198786 | JGI IMG/M metagenome (GOLD analysis project Ga0302181, IMG submission 198786) | Peat permafrost microbial communities from Stordalen Mire near Abisko, Sweden - I_Palsa_E3_3 | ecosystem: Environmental > Terrestrial > Soil > Palsa > Peat permafrost | place: Sweden...
GATGTCGTCGGCGAACTGAAGTCGCCGTCCGAACTTGTCGCTCAGCGCCGGCGCCGAGAGGTAAGTGATGTGGCCGATCATCCGGGCTACGCCCATGCCCGCGTTCGGGGCGTCGTTCGTGCCGTGGTAGTGCCCGCCTTGCCACGCCGGGTCGCGCATGATGGCGTCCCGCGCGATCGCGTTCCAGGCGACGCCCTGGGGCTGGAGGGCGTGCGTGCTGGCGATCGCCACGACGGCGCCGACCTGGTCGGGGAACAGGATCGCCCACTCGAACGCCTGCATCCCCCCGAGCGATCCACCGGCCACCGCCGCGAGCCGCTCGATCCCGAGCTCGTCGAGGAACGCGCGCTCCGTCCTCACCATGTCGGCGACGGTGATGACGGGGAAGTCCGAGCCGTACGGCCGGTCGGTGGCCGGATCGAGCGAAGCGGGTCCCGTGGTCCCGCGGCAGCCGCCGAGCAGGTTCGTGGAGATGACGAAGTACTGGTTGGTGTCGAAGGCCTTGCCGGGGCCGATCATCCCGTCCCACCAGCCCAGTCCCTTGCCGGCCGCGCCGTCGCGATCGTCGGCCCCGAACCCGTCGCGGGTGCTCTGGCTCGCCGCCGCCTTGGAGAAGCCGGCCGCATGGGCGTCGCCGCTGAGCGCGTGGCAGACCATGATCACATTGTCGCGCCGGGGCGAAAGCGTGCCGTAGGTCTCGTAGGCCACGCGGACCGGGTGCAGGTCCTGCCCGCAGTCGAGCGCCACCGGATCCGGCAGGTCGACATATTGGGTCTCGACGGTTCCGACCGAGGCGGCTGCGGGCGTCGACGCTGGCGCCATGGGCGCGGTCATCTCTCTGTTCCTCCGGGACTTGGTATTGTCCTGATTCCTGATCGGGAAACTACATTACGTAAGGAAGGGGCGGTGGGCAAGATGACAACGATCGACAACGGAGTCAACGTTCAAGCGCTGCTCGATGCGCGGGGCGTCCTGGTCGACGCGCCGGAGGCGGCCCAGTTCACGTGGCGGGCATCGTCCAAGTGGCAGCACGGCGTTCACAGCACGACGAAGATCCAGAACTTCTTCGGCTTGGGCGAGGAGCAGAGCCACAAGACCGAGAGCGTGTTCGACGCTGATCACCCGGAGGTCTTCGCGGCCCCGGACGGCGGAATCACGCCGATCGAGTACCTCCTCGTCGGGCTGGCGAGTTGCCTGACGGCCGGGGTGGCCTCGGTGGCCCAGAATCGCGGGATCCAGCTGCGCTCGGTCGAGTCAACGGTCGAGGGCCACCATGACATCCGCGGGATCCTCGGCGCCGACAGCGACGTTCGCAACGGGTTCAACGACATCAAGGTGACGTTCGCGATCGACGCTGACGCCACCAAGCAGGAGATCGAAGCGTTGGTCGCCCAGTCCCAGAAGCGCTCGGCGGTGTTCGACGCCCTCTCAAATCCGACCGAGGTCGCCGTCGAGGTCGTCTGAGGGGCCTCGACATAGAGCGCGTCACCACCGTCGTCATCGGCGCCGGGCACGCCGGCCTCGCGGCCAGTCATTTCCTCAGCGAGCGGTCGCTCGAGCACGTGGTGCTCGAGCGCGGAGAGGTGGCGAACTCCTGGCGGCGCGAGCGCTGGGACTCGCTGCGGCTGCTCACTCCCAACTGGCAGAGCCGCCTGCCAGGAGGCGTTCGCTACGAGGGCCCGGACCCCGACGGCTACATGACAACCGCCGAGGTGGTCGAACTGATCGACCGCTTCGCGGAGCGTGCTCGCGCTCGCGCTCGCGTCCTGACCGACACGAACGTCACCTCGATGCGGCGCGTCGACGACGGCTACCACGTCACGACCAGCCGCGGCGAGATCCGGGCGCGCGCCGTGGTCGTGGCCAGCGGAGCCTGCAACCTGCCGACTGTTCCGGGCTTTGCGCCTACGGTGCCGCCGAACGTCGAGCAGCTGACGCCGTTTCACTACCGCGGCCCGGCCCAACTCCCCGACGGCGGCGTGCTCGTCGTGGGGGCATCGGCGACCGGTGTGCAGCTGGCGGCCGAGGTGAGGCGATCGGGCCGGCCGGTGACCCTCTCGATCGGGGAGCACGTGCGGCTGCCGCGAACGTATCGTGGCCGCGATGTCCTGTGGTGGATGGACGCGTCCGGTGTGTGGGACCAGCGGCTCGACGAGATCGACGATCTCACGCGGGCGCGGCGGCTGCCCTCGCCGCAGCTCGTCGGGACGCCCGAGCGAACGACGCTCGATCTCAACGCGCTGGCCGCGATGGGCGTCGAGCTGGTGGGCCGCTGGTCGGCCGTCCGTGAGGGGCGTGCGCTGTTCTCCGGCGGTTTGCGCAACGTCTGCTCGCTCGCGGACCTGAAGCAGAAACGGCTGCTCGATGGGTTCGACGAGTGGGGTCGGACCGAGGATTTGGATGCTGAGGTCGACGCTCCCGAGCGCTTCGCACCGACACGCGTGCCCGGGTCGCCGCGGTTGCAACTTGACCTCCGAAGCGGCGAGATCCGCGCGATCATCTGGGCAACCGGGTTTCGCCCCGACTACCGGTGGCTCGACGTGCCCGTCGTCGACGCGAAGGGCCAGCTCCGCCACGACGGCGGCGTCGTCGTCGACAGCCCCGGCCTGTACGCCCTCGGACTGCCGGTGCTCAGGCGGCGCAAGTCCACGTTCATCTGCGGTATTGAAGACGACGCGCGAGAGGTGATCGATCACCTCACCGGGTTCCTGGCGGGCGACCCGCGGGTCTCCATCAGGCCCAGCCCGGCCTGGTCGTAGTCCAAGGTCGCCCGCCAATCGGACAGGCGCGGCTTCGCGCGGAGCACGGCGCCACGCACGTCCGCCCAATAACCGGGACATATCGGGTTCACCCCGCCTGTCCACCGACGCTATCTTCCTGCGTTGATCACGGTGGCAAACACGGCGGTGGCGGACGGGGCGTTGACTGTTTGCCAGTTGGTGGCGAGCACAAGCTGGGTCCCGTCGACTGTCGAGGCGGTGTTCAGAGCAGCGCCGTACCCGGGTGGCGTCTGGGTGAGGATCGGGCTGCCGCCCGAGCCGGTCGGGTCTCCGAGCTTGGCGAGCAGACGGCTGCTGTGAGGCTCGGACCAGGCGACCCATAGCCGCCCGTCGGTGGTGTAGGCGGCGGTCGGGTCGCTGAATCCTTGGCTGTCGGCGGCGATTGCGGTCGGGCGCGCTCGCGACCAGCGTCCGACCTCGCCACAGGGAAAACCCTGATCCGCAACACCAAGCCGGCTGCTTGCCCGCGCCTGACCAGCTGACTACTGTCCTCCTATGAGCACCGTTCCCGCGGGCGATACGTCGGCCGGCCCCGCCGGGAGTGGCCCGCTCTGGCGCAGGATTGTCGCGCTGTTTCGCCCGTACCGGGCGCGTGTCGGGCTGATTGTCGCCGTGATCGTGGTCAGCTCAGGACTGAGCGTGGTCGGGGCGCTTCTGATCAAGGTCGTGTTCGACAAGGCGCTGTTCCCGCCAGGCGGCCCGAACTTGCCGCTCCTGTTCGAGCTTGTCGGGGTGCTGATCGCGATCCCGATCGTCACCGGCGTACTGAACGTCGTTCAGACCTACTACACCAACTGGGTTGGTAACCGGGTGATGCGCGACCTGCGCGACCGGCTGTTCGGGCACCTGGAGCGGATGTCGCTGGCGTTCTTCACCGGGACGCGCACCGGCGAGGTGCAGTCGCGGCTGGCCAACGACGTCGGCGGCGTGCAGACGACGATCACCGAGACGGCGTCGTCGGTCGTCTCGAATGTCGTCGTGGTCGCGTCGGCGGTCGTGGCGATGCTGATCCTGTCACCGACGCTGACGCTGCTGTCGGTCGCGATCGTGCCCGTGTTCGTCCTGCTCAGCAACCGCGTCGGGCGTACCCGCCGCGAGGCGCGGCGAAAGACACAGGTCTCGCTCGCGGAGATGAGCGCGATCACGCAGGAGAGCCTGTCGGTGTCCGGGATGCTTTTGTCCAAGGTGTTCGGCCGCCAGGATCGCGAGATCGATCGCTACGGTGCCGAGAACGCCCGGCAGGCCGATCTCCAGGTGCGCCAGGCGATGACCGGCCGTGGCTTCTTCGCCGTCACACAGGCGTTTTTCGGGATCGCCCCGGCGCTGCTGTACCTGGTCGCCGGCCTCGAGCTCCACGGCGGCGATAGCGGCCTGAGCGCCGGCACGATCGTCGCCTTCACCACCCTGCAGACGCGGCTGTTGCAGCCGATCAACCAGCTGCTGCAAGTCTCGGTCGACGTACAGTCCTCGGTGGCGCTGTTCGCACGCGTGTTCGAGTACCTCGACCTCACGCCCGAGATCACCGACCGCCCCGGCGCCGAGCAGCTGCCGGCCGCCGAGGTCAGGGGCGAGGTCGAGCTCGACCATGTCTCCTTCGCCTACGGGCCCGGTGAGGGCTCCGTGCAGAACGGCGACACGCCGCGACATTGGGCGCTTCGGGACGTGAGCCTGCGCGTCGAGCCCGGGCAGCTCGCCGCGCTCGTGGGTCCCAGCGGCGCTGGCAAGACGACGATCTCCTACCTGATCCCGCGGCTCTACGACGCGAGCGAGGGCGCGGTGAGGATCGACGGGCACGACGTGCGCGACCTGCCGCTCGCGTCGATCGCCGAGATCTGTGGGGTCGTCACCCAGGAGAGCTACCTGTTCCACGCCTCCGTGCGCGACAACCTGCGCTACGGACGCCCCGACGCGACCGATGCAGAGGTCGAGCGGGCCGCGCGTGCGGCGTACATCCATGACCGGATCGTCGAGCTCGACCACGGCTATGACACGATCGTCGGCGAGCGCGGCTACCGCTTCTCCGGCGGCGAGCGCCAGCGACTCGCGATCGCCCGCGTGATCCTCAAAGACCCCAAGGTGCTGGTGCTCGACGAGGCGACCTCGGCGCTGGACACCGAGAGTGAACGGATCGTCCAGCGCGCGCTCGAGTCGGTCATGCGCGGGCGGACCACGATCGCGATCGCGCACCGGCTCTCCACGATCCGCGCCGCCGAGGTGATCTTCGTCGTTGACCGAGGGCAGATCGCCGAGCGAGGCGCCCACGACGAGCTCGTCGAACAGGGCGGCCTCTACGCGCGGCTCTACGAAGAGCAGTTCGGCTCCGGCGCAGTCCAGGCGTTCTGCTCGGATGGAATCGTCCTCGCCGACGGGCGCTGTGTGCGCCCCGCGGTCTCATCCGCCCAGCCGCCGCCCGCAGAAATACACCGCGAACCGCAGCCCGCCGCGCGCGCGTGACCACGCCCGCGTTCTCATGCAAAGATCATCCTTTACAGCAAGGTAGGTCACGGCATCCTGTTCCAGCCCGCCGATGGCATCAGCCCGGAGGGGCTGGATCTGCCGCGGAGCGAGAGATAGGTTTAGCCCGCCAGTTCGCAGGCTTCGGCGTCAACGTCCTACCAATGGAGGCAGCAGCGCATGGGCACGATCACTACGACCGATGGAATAGAGATCTTCTTCAAGGACTGGGGCTCAGGCCAACCGATCGTTTTTAGCCACGGCTGGCCGCTTTCGGCCGACGATTGGGACACCCAACTGCTGTTCTTCTTGCAGAACGGTTACCGCGTGATCGCCCATGATCGGCGCGGGCACGGACGCTCCACGCAGACCAGCGACGGTCACGACATGGACCACTACGCCGACGACCTGGCTGCGCTGACCGCGCATCTCGATCTCCAGGACGCCGTGCACGTCGGGCACTCCACCGGCGGCGGCGAAGTCGTGCGCTACATCGCCCGGCACGGTGAGAGCCGCGTGGCGAAGGCGGTACTGATCAGCTCGGTGCCACCGCTGATGGTCAAGACCGACGCCAACCCCGGCGGACTGCCCAAGAGCGTGTTCGACGACCTTCAGGCCCAGCTCGCCGCCAACCGGTCCGTGTTCTACCGGGCCCTGCCGTCGGGCCCCTTCTACGGCTTCAACCGGCCCGGCGTGGAGCCCTCCGAAGCGATCATCGAGAACTGGTGGCGCCAGGGAATGATGGGCGGAGCGAAGGCACACTACGACGGCATCGTCGCCTTCTCCCAGACCGATTTCAGCGACGACCTCAAGCAGATCACGGTCCCGGTCCTCGTGATGCACGGCGACGATGACCAGATCGTTCCCTACGCCGACTCCGGACCACTGTCAGCCGAGCTGGTGCAGAACGGGACGCTGAAGACCTACCAGGGATTCCCGCACGGCATGCCCACCACCCAGGCCGAAACCATCAACGCTGACCTGCTGGACTTCCTCCAGTCCTGACCGACTCGCGACCGCGCATCGGCTGAGGCCCAGCCGGAGGCGTCCACGCCATGATGATCACAAGACAGGTTCCGGCGTGAACTGAAGTCGCCGCTCACGCGCCGAGGCGATCGTGGCCGACGATCGGCATCCTTTTGGAGTACGCCAATTACTATCTCCGGGCTCGCGACGGGACGCTGGCCGGCGAGCCCGAGCCGGAGTACTGGTGAGCACACACGAGGCCAACGCGCCACAGGCCGCCGCCGGGCGTGTGCGGTGCGTCGTGGTCGGCGGCAGCCTGGTCGGCCTCTCGACGGCGATCGCCCTCTCGCGCCGGAGGTTCGAGGTGACCGTGGCTGAGCGCAGCCCCGCGCGGGCGCTCGACGGCGGTGGCGGGCTCGGCGTCGATAGTGCCCTGCTGCGCGAGGTCACCGGGATCGACGCGGACCCGCCGGTTCTGCATGGGATCGACCGCGACGGCACGGCGTGGCACCTGCTGCAGGAATGGCTCGAGGAGCACGCGACGCGCCTTCCGGGCCTGACCGTGCTGCGCGGCAGACAGGTGAGCACCGTGATGGCCGGCGGGCGGGACCGCAGCGCGACGGTCCGCACAGCAACCGGCGACACGTTCGCGGCCGATCTGGTGGTCGGCGCCGACGGCGCGCGCAGCACGGTGCGCGCCACGGTGGACCCGCAGCATCCCACCGCCCGCTACGCCGGCGTGCTGTTGTGGCGCACCTTGGTCGATGAGCAGGCGATACCACGCGCCGTCGCGCTGCCGGAAGCGGGCGAGCCCGCCCGCGCGGTGTACGCCGGACCGTACCGCCTGGTGACCTACCCCGTCCCGGGGCCGAATGGCGAAACCGCAGTCGGGCACCGCCGCCTCAACCTGGTCTGGTATGACCCCGAACAGCGCGAACTGCTGCACGAGGCGGGCCTGCTCGAGGGCCACACCGTGCACGGCAGCCTGGCGCCCGGCGCGCTGCCCGCCCCCGTGCGCCAGCGCCTCGCCGCCTTCGCGGCCGCCAGGTGGCCCAGCCCGTGGCGCGAGGCGCTCAGCATCGGGCTGGACACCGGGACGGTGTTCGGCACCCCGATCGTGCACTACAAGCCGGCGCGGCTGGCCACCGGGCGCGTCGCGTTGGCCGGGGACGCCGCACACTCGGCGAGCCCGATGGTCGGCGGCGGATTCCGCCAGGGTTTACATGACGTGCAGGCTCTGGCCCAGGCGATGCCCGCAGCCGGCTCGCCAAACGAGGTACCGGATGCGCTGGCTCGCTACCAGGAAGCGCGGCTGGCGGCCGCGATCCAACATGTGACACGCAGCGAGCAGGAAACCGCCGCCTACCTCGCGCACGCGGCAAGCCGGGCTGACCGATGAGCACACCTCTCGCCACACTCGGGCGTACCACCCGCTCCTCATCGCCGCGGCCGTGATCATCCTCGCCGCGACAGCGACCCGGAGGCTAGGCAGGCCAGACCTGGCATGGGTACGCGCGCCGGGACTCACACCTCCACACCGCAACCGAGACCGCTCCCTCGTCCCCTCCATGACGCCCATCATCGGCGGCGACCATGCCGCCGAACTCGCCCACGCCGTCGATGCCGCACCGCCGCCGACCGCCGGCTGGAGACAGGAAGATAGCCACAATGAGTGACCGCGCTGTCGCGTCGTCCGCCGAGACCGCGCGCCGCGAGGTTGGCTATGCGGGTACCACGGTGATTGCGCACCGGACACCGGGCGCCCGACTCAACCGGGCGTCGGCGGTGAGCAGATCGCACCCCAAGAGCTCGGCCAGCGCGACGTAACAGGCGTCGTATGCGGACAGGTTGTCGCGTAGGTCCCACACGCGCTCCAGCAGGGCTGAGCCGGGATACCTCGTCATTCCGAGGCGCCGGAAGGTATCCAGAGCGGCCCACCCGGCGTCCGCGCTCAGTCTCTCAGCCCGAACGTTACGGCGAAGCCCGCTCGCGACTTCGGTGTCGATCAGGTGTGGGGCGTGCAACTGTTGATCGGCCAGGGCGCGGCGCGCAGTCCCTGCATTCAGCAGCGCCGACAGGGCGGCGGACGCGTCGACGACGATCACCGACCAGCTCGTTCGGCCTCGACGTCGCTGACGAGCGTGGCGACGTCGAGGCCGAAATCGGGCAGCGCACCAAGCAGCGCAGGGTTATCCGCCCTCCGAGATACATCGGCCAGCTCACGCACCGCCACCGCCCCAACCGACGTTGCGTCCTTCGCCGCCAAGCGCTCAAGACGCTCAACGACGTCATCGGGCACATTGCGCAGATAGAGAGTCCTCATGTCGCAGAATGCTAGCAGGCAGCTTGCATAACGCCTAGGGAGTGTTTCGATTGAGGTTCCGCACCACGGGAACGCGACGATCGAACCGATCTGGGTACACACCCAGGTGGGTGCTAAGGCCGGGGCTCGTTGCCAGCGGCTGCTGTGGTTCCGATGGTGGTGGGCGCGACTTCAGCGATGAGGTCGGCGAGCAGGCTCCGGAGGCGCCGGCGGGTGGCGCCCCGGGCCAGGCGCCCGTCGTCCTTGAAGGCTTCGTGAGCGGTCGGAACCGCGAGCTCTTGATCGAGTACGCGGGCGCCGGCGTGGCCGAGCGCTTTACGCAGCTCGGCTTGGGCCCAGACGGCGCCGAACATGCCGGTGCTCGCGCCGATCACCGCCACGGGCTTGTTGGCCAGCGCGGAGGTGGCAGGGGTGGGACGGGAGGCCCAGTCGACGGCGTTCTTCAGCACGCCGGGGATCGACCCGTTGTATTCGGGGGTGACAAACAGAACGGCGTCGGCCTGGCGGATGGCGGCAATGAGCCTGTCGGCTCCGGGCATTCCGCCGCCGGTCTCTCGCTCGTCGGTCTCGTCAAACGGCTCGACCGCCTTGAGATCCTCGAACGTGATCAGCTCGACGCCGGGCGGCAGCTCGTCCGCTGCCGCCCGGAGCAGACTGCGATTATGTGAAGCCTCGCGCAGGGAGCCCGCGATGCCCAGTACCCGCATGGTCCTAGTCCTCGTCGTCGACCAGCGCGAGTTCGAGCGTCACCGAAATGGTCACGTCCTTGCCCAGCACGACTCCACCCTTCGGCAGCGGCGCGTTCCAGCTCAGTCCGACCGCGTCGCGGTCAACGGTGGTCTCGAGGTCGATGCCGATCTTCTCGACGTCGCCGAGGGTGACGGTCGGTCCGGCGAAGCGGCCCGTGGCCGTGGCCGGCGTGGTCTTGCCCTTCAGGGTCAGGGTGCCTTCGCTGGTCAGGACGCCGTCGTTGACGGTCAGCGACGACGACTCGTAGACGATCTCCGGATAGCGCTCGACGTCGAAGAAGTCAGGTGAGAACAGATGGCCCTTGAGGTTCTCATCCTTGATTTGCAGCGAGGCGACCTTGACCTTGCCGACCAGCTTGCCGTCGGTCAGCGTGGCGTCGATCTCGCTGAACTCGCCGCGGAACGTCCCCACCATCATGTGGCGCACGGCGAACCCGGCGACCGAATGAACCGGGTCGACGGTCCACGAGCCGGCGGGGATCTCGGTGGCGCCCTGGGCCTCAGTATCAGTGGCCATGTGAAAGCTCCTTTTCGCGATGTTTGATTCGGACTACAGTCCGCTTGTAGGATGGACGGTACCACGAACCGCGAGTCGTGGCCTGACCGCGAACATGACCAGCCCGATAGAACCTCTCGAGCTCCCCATGCTCGGCGCCCCCGCCGAGCGGGTTGACGCCGCGCGCAACCGTCAGCGGATCCTGGCCGCAGCCGAGAAATTGTTCGCTCGCGATGGCGTCGCTGCCACGTCGATGGACGCGATCGCGCTTGAGGCGGGCGTCGGCAAGGGAACGCTCTTTCGCCGCTTCGGTGACCGCGCGTCACTTGCCCTCGCGCTCCTGGAGTCCTCCGAACGAGACTTCCAGGAGAGCTTCATCCGCGGCCCGTCCCCGCTCGGCCCAGGAGCGCCCCCGTGCGAGCGGGTGATCGCGTTCGGCCGAGCGCTCCTCTCACACCTCGCCCACCACGGTGACCTCTTACTCGCCGCACAGACCTCAGGCACACCCGGACAGCGATTCAACGCCGGCCCCCACGGTGCCTACCGCGCGCACCTCATCGCCCTCATCCGCGAAGCCGCCCCCGACCTCGACGCCGAATACACCGCCGAGGCGCTGCTCGCCCAGCTCGGCGCCGAGGTCGTGCTGCATCAGTTACGCGGACGGGGTATCACGCTCAGCCGCCTGGCCGACGGCTGGGAGGCCGTGGCCCGGCGCGTCTTCGCCGCCCCGACCACCTGACTCAGGACACCCGCATCGCGCGGTGGGGTCGCCGGGAAGAGAAGGGTGGCTACCAGTCCTAACCCGCGGGCCAACCCGCGCGATCGATTAGTGGAACCGGGCTGTCTCGGTCGCCGTGAACGTGTGCGATCCGGTGCAGTCACCGAGAGAAACGATGCCTTCCGAGTCGCTCAACTTCACGGTCGCGTCGCGGCCAGAAATCGTCCCCTTCACCGTCGTGACGCCGGTATTGAGTCCGAGTGGCGAGTCACCAAACGTGTAGTGAACCGTCCGGGAGAAATGCCCACGCTTGATCGAAGCACTGAGCTTAGGGATCCCGGGGGTGAAACTATCGCTGCCGTCGTCGCAACGCTCGCGGATGTCCCAGCGAACCTTCGTGACCGTGCCGCGTGACACCGTCAAGAACAGGTATGGCGGCTTGGCACGTGAGCCAGCTTCGTAGGAAACGCTCCCGGATGCCAGCGCTACAGCTGCTCCGGCCATGACAAAGACTGCGACAGTCACGCCGATAATGCCAATCGCAGAACGACACCTGCTCATCTGATCCCCCTTCCACTCAAGCGCAAAGCTCCTCATCGGGCAATGAAGCGGCGCTACCGTGACAGCTTGCCCCGGCAAAGTCAAGCATCCGCAGAGACCGCACAATCCGCAAGGGGCGCCAGCTCGGCGTGGACATCTGAAGTGGCCCCAGTGTGGACGTGGGCTAAGCGCGTCTGAGGCGAAGGTCGAACTCCATCGTCGCTCGGTTGGTGACCGACACGAAACCGCCCACGCTGGGCGCTGTCATGTTGAACTCGCTCCAAGGAAAGGTCAGCGATCCAGCCGCTTGGATCTCGGAGTTTGACAAGCGCATCTCCACCGGCACGGTCTCGCGCCGAGACGCCCCGTGGATCGTGAACACGCCGGTTACCGATGAGCGCACGACATCGCCGTCGAGCGCAGTCGCGGGGAGCGCGAGCGGAGACGAGAGCCTGAACGTCGCCGTCGGGTATGTCGCGCTCTGGATGCCGATCGTCTGGATGTGCTGGTCACGCATCGCCTCGTTGCTCTTGAGCTTGAGCACATCCACGGTGAACGATGCCGCTCTGATGCTCACGACCCGTCCGGACTGGGCAAATGTCGCCAAGCCGGTGATCGCGGACGTTCGGCCCACGGCATCGCTCTCAGCCGGGAGGAACCCGAGTTTCTCGCGGACCCGGTAGCCGGCCAACGAGCCCGCGGCAATCGTCCACCGTCCGGCGAACGTGGTGCCCGCGGAGACCGGGGCAGCAGCTACCGACGAGCTCAACGAGAGCGGTTTGGGGGACGAGGTCGGGAACAGCACGAAGTAGATGAGCAGGAAGCCGACGACGGCAACGAGCACGACGCTTCCGCCAACGGCCAGGAGCGCCCCCCGCTTGGTTCTGGGACGCCTCAAGGCCCGAGCCACCTGCCCGGCGCAGCGCCACGGAATGGCTTCCGATCAGTCACGGTCCGCATTCGACAGCACGGTCGCAGATCCGCGTAAGCAAAACGTATGGGCCTCGCAACCAGGGCCGGCGTTCGGTTGGCGTTCCTGTGTGAGCCGGCTGCGCCTGCCTGCCCAGAGCGCCCACAGCCGGTCGGTCCGGCGCGTGGTGTCCCGACGCATTGGGTGCTCTGTAGGTCAGTTTTCTGACAGATTTTGCTTGTATAACGTCCGCCAGCGCGTGCGAGGTTGGTGACGCGTTGAATGAGGAAGTTCCGCGTTACTTTCGTCGCTTCCGGCGCGGTGAGCAGAACATGAGCCAAAGGAGCGTGATGAGGATCATCGCCATCGAGGAGCACTGGACCACCGAGAGGATTGACCGGGCGCTGCGAGCGCAGCCGGCGGGGACGCGAGACGAGAGCGTGGCGTTGAACGACCGAGGGGACATCCCCGCGCGTCTACTCGACATCGGCGAGCAACGGGTCGAGGCGATGGACGCGGCGGGCGTCGACATGCAGATCATCTCGCTCGCGCCGCCGGGGACCCACGGGCTCCCGGCCCGCGAGGCGGTTGCGCTGAGCCGCGACGCGAACGACCGGGCCAGCGAGGCCGTTGACCGCTATCCGACCCGTCTGAGGGCGATGACGACGTTGCCGATGTCAGACCCGGACGCAGCGGTGGCCGAGCTTCAGCGGACTGCGAACGCGCCCGCGCATGTTGGGATCATGTCCTATGGGCGCAGCGGCGAGCGCTTGCTGGATGACCCTGTCTACGACGATCTGCTCGCGGCCGCCGCCAGCCTGCGGCGGCCGGTGTTCATCCATCCCCAGATCCCTGCGAACGCGGTCCGAGAGGCGTCCTACCGCGGGTTTGACCCAGTCACCGACCTTGCGCTGGCCACCTTCGGCTGGGGTTGGCATATCGAGGCGGGACTCGGGGCGCTTCGCCTCATCGTGCGCGGCGCCTTCGACCGCCATCCGGACCTGCAGATCGTCCTGGGTCACTGGGGCGAGATGCTCCTGTTCGCGCTCGACCGGATCGACAGCCTCTCCAACGTCGCAACCCACCTCGAGCGTCGAGTCGCCGAGTACTTCGCAACCAACGTTCACGTCGCGACCAGCGGCATGCTGACCCCGCGTCTGCTCCGACACGCGCTGGACTTCACGAGCGTCGATCGCATCCTGCTCTCAGGGGACTATCCCTTCCACCGACTCGACGCCGCGACCGTCACCGAGTTCCTACAAACGCTTCCCGACGGCGAAGATCAACAGAAGATCGCTCACGCCAACGCCGAGGTGCTGTACGGCCTTCAGCTGTCGCCCCCGGGGCCAGCAGAGCAGGCAGCCCAACGATAGGAGCAGTCATGAGCTCGGTCTCAGAGAACGCGACTGTTCTCCTGATCGGTGCGTCTCGCGGCCTGGGCTACGCGATCGCCGCTGAGTACCTCGAGCGGGGGTCCCAGGTCGTGGGGACCGTTCGCGGCCCGGAGCGCACTGCGCTGCACCACCTCCAAGAAACCGTCGGCGGGCGGCTGGAGATCGAGACCGTCGACATCAACGCGCCCGAGCAGGTCCAAGCCCTCCACGACCGGCTCGGCGCCCGCAGGTTCGATCTCCTCTTCGTCAACGCGGGCGTGACCAACGACCCAGATGAGACCACCGCGGAGGTCACGACCGAGGAGTTCACCCGCCTGACTCATGCGCAGCTACGCCGCCCGTCACCACGACGACAACCGGACGTTGCTTCTGATGGCGCCTGGCTGGGTGAAGACCGAGCTCGGCGGCCCCAACGCTCGCCTCACCATCAGCGAGAGCATCCCCAACCTCGTCACGACCATCGACGCCCAACGCGGCCGCACCGGCCTCCACTATCTCGACTACCTGGGCCAGACCGTCGCCTGGTGAGGACCAGGCCGCCGCCGCGTGCAGGCGAATCCGCCCTCGCCGGAGTAGGTCTGCTCATAAACCGAATTCCTGCCTTCGTGATCCTGGGACCAAATCCACGAACTCGCGATGCTCCGCGATGAATGAATTCACGAACGGACAGAACGGGAGAACCTCAAAGCCTCGCCGACGGGCATCGTCGAGCGCGTCGCGGATGAGGATCGATCCGACTCCGTGTCCCTCGAACCCATCCTTGACCTCCGTGTGCACGAACACGATCAGTCCGGGCTGCGTGCTGTAGGCGGCGAAGCCTGCCAACTCGCCGTCTACCACGGCCTCGTAACGCTGCTCGTCTGGGTTGTCGTGGACCTCCACGGTCACGACCACGATGCTACGCCGCGCCCGACCCCGGGGGGAACACTGCGACGACGCCGAACCAGCACCGCAAGGAGATCCTGCCTCGGACGACCACTGACGCTGGCGAGGCGGTTGGCGGCCGGCCGGAGCCCTCAGCCGATCTGCTCCGCCAATTCGACGAAGATCCCCTCGGGGCCGCGGACGTAGCAGAGCCGATAGCTGTCCTCGTATTGCTCCACCTCGCCAACCAGCTCCGCGCCGCGGGCTGGCAAGCTAGCGACGACGGCGTCGATGTCGTCGACTGCGAATGCGAGATGGCGGATACCCGGGGTGTTCGCCGGCGCGTGCCGGTCCCCGGCCCGGCCCGACGGGGTGTGAAACTTCGTCAGCTCGAGCCGTCCGTGGCCGTCCGGGGTCTTCATCATCGCAATCTCCGCCCGGACGCCCTCGAGGCCCACCACGCGGTCGACCCAACCGCCCTCGACCTTCGTCTCGCCCTGCAGCTTGAGTCCGAGCTCGGCGAAGAATGCCGTCGCGGCCGCGAGGTCGTCGACCACGATGCCCACGTGGTCCATGCGTTGGATCGTCATGCGCTCGACGGTACCGACCATACTTCCAATCGTGCCCGCCGCCGTTGGCAAAGTCCCCCACCGAACGCTCCGAGCATCCGCCGAGGGCGTTTGGCACCGCGGCGGTCATCTCACCCTTGGGCACCGAGTCGCGCTGCCTGCCCCGGTGTCGATCCGTATTAGTAATAGATGGGGCCGCGGGCGCCTCCACCGGTGGCGATAGCGTCGCCGGTAATCGCGACACTCAGCGGGCTGGCCAAGAACGTCACGACAGCGGCGACCTCTTCGGCGGTGACCAGGCGCCCGATCGCGATCCCGGCCGTCAGCGCGGCCTCGGCGTCACTGACGCTCACGCCACGCGCCGCCGCCATCGCCGCCAAGGTCTCGGGCGTGCGCTCGGTCCGCGTCATGCCCGGGTGCACGACGGTCACATTGATGCCCGACGGCCCGAGCTCGTCGGCCAGATTCTTGGTCATCGCCGCCACCGCGGCATTGCGCACGGAGCCAACGACCGTGCTGGCGTGGCGTGCAGCCAGCCCCGAAATGTTGATGATCCTGCCCCAGCCGAGCTCGACCATCCCCGGCGCGAATGCACGAGCACACCTCAGATAACCACGAACCTTGACGTTGACCTCACGCTCGAGATCCGCCTCTCGCAGGGGCGCACCGATGTTCGGCGTCGCCGCGGCATTGACGAGGATCTCGACCCTGCCAAGCACTGCCAGCGCCCGCGCCGCCATCGCCTTCACCGCCGCATCTGCGCCCGTATCCGCGGGCAGCGCGACGACCCGCCGTCCCGATTCATCAGCCAGCTCGACGGCCGTCGCCTCCGTGACCACGGCGTCCCGCGCGACGAGCCCGACATCACAACCCTCAGCCGCCAGCGCCCGGGCGATCGCCTTGCCAATGCCTCTGCTCCCTCCGGTCACCACGGCGCGGCGGCCGGTCAGCTCCAGATCCATGGGCAGACTCTACGGCTGTCGCCCGCCCGATGGACATCGATTGTGGCCGGGTTCGTCGACCTCGTCCCAACGCGAACCGCGACGTTCGTTTCGGGCACGCCTGATCATGCGGTCCGCGACGCGGGGTCCTTCGCGTGTGCCGGACGAGCGGCAGCCAGCACTCTCCCTCGAATCCATATCGACCATCCACGCTGACCTACGGGTCCGCGTCTGAGCACGGAGAAACCTGATGCTGTTGACCAAGAAGCCAAGGGACCTCACTCCCGAGGACGCCTCCGCGGCGTGCGCTGCGGCGCCGCACGGGGACCAGGCGCTGAGCGTTCGCGGCGGGATGCTCGCCTGGGAGAAGGCCGGCCTGGCGACCGAACGCGCTGGAGGGGGCGCATGATCTTTCGCCAGATCACTCACGATGACCTGGGGTGCGCCAGCTATCTGATCGGCGATGAGGACGCCGGCGTGGCTGCTGTCATCGACCCCAAGCTCGAGATCGACGAGTACCTGCGCTTGGCGCGCTACTTCGGCGTGCGGATCGAGCACATCCTCGAGACCCACAACCACGCTGACCACGTCTCCGGGCACGGCACCCTGGCGGCCGCGACCGACGCGACCATTCACATACACCAGGACGCTGGGGTTGACTATCCGCACGAGCCGTTCACCGACGCTTGGGAGTTGGGGCTCGGCGCGATTGCGCTGCGGGCGTTGCACACGCCGGGTCACCGGCCCGAGCACACCGCCTTCGCGCTCGCTGACACCTCCCGTGGTCAGGAGCCGTGGGCGGTGCTGAGCGGCGACAGCCTGTTCGTCGGGGACATCGCCCGCCCGGACTTGGCCGTCGATAGGCGGGAGGGCGCGGAGGGGATGTTTCACTCGCTGCGCGACACGCTGCTTGAGCTTCCGGATGACTGTGAGGTGTGGCCCGGGCATCTGGGCGGATCGCTGTGCGGTGGTCCGGGCATGGACATGAAAGTCGCCTCGACGATCGGCTACGAGCGCCGCCACCAGGAACTGCTCACGATCGAGGTTAAGGACGAGTTCGTCGCGCGGACCACGGCAGCGCTCGGCCCGCAGCCGCCGAACTTCGAGAACATCGTCGCGCTCAATCGAGGCCCCCTGCGCTACGAAATTGCCATTGCACCTGCGGTCGCTCCCGGTCAGCTCGCTCAGCATCTACGCGGCGGGGCGCTGGTCGTGGATGTGCGGACCGAGTTGCAATTCGACGAGGCGCATATCCCCGGCTCGGTCTGCCTGACCGCGCTGCGGGCGGGATTCGGCTCAAAGCTCGCCTGGCTGGCCGATCCCGACACCGCGGTTCTGATCGTCGGGCGCGATGACCAGGACGCGCGCGAGGCCGTCACGCTCGCCGCCGCGGTCGGCGTCACCAACCTCGCCGGCTATCTGGCCGGGGGCATGACCTCCTGGCGCGAGGAACAGCGCGACATTCACCAGCTCCAACGGCTCGCGCTCACCGATCTGCATGTTCGCTGGCAGGACGAGGACGGCAAGCTGCAGGTGCTCGATGTGCGCGAGCGGCCTGAATGGAACGCCGGTCACATCCCCGGCTCGGTCCACCAGCCCTACCACGACATCCGCGAGGTTCCTGACGGCATCGACCCCAGCAGGCCCGTGGCGGTGGTGTGCGGGTCAGGACAACGCGCCGCCGTCGCCGCGAGCCTGCTGCAGCGCCACGGGGCCGAGCAGGTCATCCACGTCGTGCACGGCGGTGTACCTCGCTGGAAGCGAGAGGGCTGGCCGATCGACGGGCCGACCCCGGCCGCCCACTGAGCGATGCCCAGCAGGCCTCTGACGCCTCGGAGCTGGAAGGCGCCCCACGCTGGGATCGGTCCCCGTACGCTCGTCGCATGAGTCGGTACGGAAAGCGCCGGGACATGATTGTGCACGAGCAGGAGCCGTTCAACGCCGAGACCGGGTTGGCGGCGCTCGCGCAGGGCCCGGTGACCGCCACGGATGCCTTTTACGTGCGCGGGCACGGCGCGGTGCCGGAGATCGACCCCGTCGCATGGCGGCTGCACGTGCACGGCGTTGTGGAGCGGGAGCTGGACCTCTCCCTGGAGACGTTGCGTGAGGCGCTACCTGAGCGCGAAGTGACCGCGACACTCCAGTGCGCGGGCAACCGGCGGGCCGGCTTGAGCGCGATTCGCGACATTCCCGGCGAGGCGCCATGGGGTCCGGGCGCGACTGGTACCGCGACGTGGACCGGTGTGGCGCTCGCTGACGTGCTGGCGCTCGCCGGCCCGCACGCCGGGCACGTCGGCTTCGAGGGCGCGGACGTCAGTCCGGAGGCGAAGCCCGCGCAGCAGTTCGGCGGTTCGATCCCGCTGGAAAAGGCGTGTCGCCCCGAGGTGCTGCTCGCCTGGGCGATGAACGGGGAGCCATTGCCCGTCGTTCACGGCGCCCCGCTGCGTGTGGTGGTGCCCGGCTACATCGGGGCGCGCAGCGTCAAGTGGCTAGAGCGCATCGAGGTCCGCTCAGAGCCGTGGCACGGCTACTTTCAGCACGTCGTCTACCGACTGTTACCCGAGGACGGGACGGTGGGACCGGGCGCCGGGATGCCGCTCGGACTGATCGCGCTGAACTGCGACGTACTGTCCCCCGCGAACGGCGAGACTGTCGCTGCCGGCCCGGTCCAGGTGCGCGGCTACGCGTTCGCTGGCGGGGAACGCCACGTCACGCGCGTCGACGTCTCGCTCGACGGCGGCACGCACTGGTCACAGGCGCAGCTACTCGACGATCTCGGGCCATGGGCCTGGCGCCACTGGCAGATCACCATCGACCTCCCACCCGGAGATCACGAGATCCTCGTTCGAGCCTGGGACTCCTCGGCAGCGACCCAGCCCGAAGACGCAGCCGGCCTCTGGAATCCCAAGGGGTATGTGAACAATGCCCGCCCCAGGGTCCTGGTACGAGCCGCCCCGCATGACCCGTAGCAAAAACGGCAGACACCCGGTGGGTAGAGTTCGGCGAGGGTGGCGTGGCGCGTGTGGTGACCTCGATTGCGGCGCGTAGAGTGATCAGGATGCGACTCCGGTTCTCGCCCGCAGGTGTGGTCACGCTGTCAGTGGCGACCGTGACGCTGCTCCTCATCAGTCCGCCTGTCGGCTTCGCACGTTCGCCGCAGGGCGCCTATGTCCGCTGCAAACGGGAGCACCTGAGCGCCCGCGGCATAACGGGAGGTTCGCTGACCGTCACGAGTCTGCGCGTGATCAGGATCTCGTGCGCTCGAGCGGCTGTCGCTGTGCGCGCCAGCCGCTACGAGGCGACTCCGGGTGGCCCGCTGTTCACCTCACCCGGGTTCAGCTGCGGCGGACCGGTGGGCCTACCGCCGCCCGGGGCAAAGCCACGCTATTACCACTGTGAGCATCGGCGCCAGAGCTTCGAGTTTCTGGTGCCCGGATTCTCCTGACCGCGATCCGATTGCCACGGCTGGATCCGTTGGCCCATAAGAGCCAGCGACCGCCCGGCGTCATCGTTCACACCGGAGAAGCTCGCGGCTAGGCAGGGCAAGAATGATCGGAGTGCGATCGGAGCTCGGCCGCTGTAGTGGCCGGCAAGCCTCCCGTGCTGCGGACCATCCAGGAGGCACGCGTCAGTCGCCGGCGGGCTCCGGTCGTCGGGCGACGCGCGTGGCGCTGCGCAGGCTCATGACCAGCTCTGCATTCTGATTGTGCATCGTCCCCAGCACGACCATCGTCCCGCGGTCGGGCTTACGGGGCGAGGGACGCGCCTCGAGGATCTCAACCGCGCCGGTGAGAATGTCGCCGGCCCGGACGGGGGCGGGGAAACGCAGCTCGTCGATGCCCAGGCCACCGAGGTTCGCGATGTCCCCGAGTACCCGCTCGACGTACAGGCGCATCCACATCGAGCCGGTGTGCCAGCCGCTCGCGATGATCCTGCCGAACGGCAACCCGGCGGCGGCCGCCTCGTCGGTGTGCATGAGCTGCGGGTCAAATCGGTCGGCGAACGCGACCAACTCTCCGCGGTCAACCACCACGCTGCCCAGTTCGGTGACCGAACCGACGACGAGGTCCTCGAGATACAGCATGTCAGGCCCCGGCCACCGGGAACGAGTGCCGATCGCCGTGAAACAGGGTCAGCGGATGGATCGCGCCCATGGCAGCCCAATCGCCGGCTCGGCGGGACGGACGCTCTGAACGGCACGGTTCCCAGCGGCTACCGAAGCTCGCTCTCTCACGCTGAGATCGTACGAAACGTCCGGGACGCAGCGACTGATCGGCCCGATGCTGGCGCCAGGTGGCGCAAACATGACTCTCGCGTGGCCTTGCCGAGCGACTCCCAGCAGCTATAAGGTGCAGCGCCGATGCTCGACTTCGACGCCTACTTGGAGCGCATCCGCCTCCGGGGTACCGACTCATCGACCTGGCAGACGATACATCGCGCTCACGCGACGTCGATTCCGTTCGAGAATCTCGATTCGCATCGGGGCATTCCGGTCTCGCTCACGCAGGAGGACCTCGAACGCAAGATGGTCGCCGACCGGCGCGGCGGGTACTGCTTCGAGCACAACCTCCTGCTGGCCTCGGCACTTGAGCACCTCGGGCTGCAGGTCGAGCCGATGCTCGCGCGCGTTCGGGTCGGCGGCGCGCCCCCCGAAGCGCGGCCGCTTGGGCACCTGGTGCTGCGCGTCACCGAGGGCGACGGCCAGGTCTGGCACGCGGACGTCGGCTTTGGCCACGGCACGCTGCTCGAGCCGATCCCGTTCGGCCCGGATCCCGACACCGTGCACGAGCAGTTGGGCTGGAGCTTCCGCGTCATCGAGGACGGGCCCGAGCTCGTGCTGCAGACCCGCGGCGCCGAAGGCTGGACGGACGTCTACGGGTTTGTGCCGCACCCCGTTTCGCGGATCGACATCGACGTGAGCAACTGGTGGATCTGCACCAACCCGCGCTCCCCGTTCGTATTCGGGCTGATCGCCTCGGTCAACCACGCCGACGGTCGGCGCGAGGCCATCTCAGACTGGAGCGGGCCCCTCCAGGTGATGCAGATGGCGCCCGACGGTGTCGAATCCTCCGAGCAGCCGCGCACCGTGATCCCGCGCAAGCTCGAGGAGTTCGGGCTAGCCGGGTTCGCGCTCGGCAACGACGGCCGGGTCCGCTAGCGCGACCAAGGTCGCGGATGTCACGGCAGGTGTCTCGGATGGCACGGCAGGTGTCTCGGGCAACTCCTGTCCCGCTCATCGCCGTGCAGCGGGCCGAGCGCGGGCGCCGGGCGCCGTGGCGGCAACGTCTTCTCTGCTGCGCGCTTGGAGCATCGCGTCGGCGTCGTGGTCCTCGCTCTGATCGCCTCGAGCATGAATATCAGTGTCACCGAGACGGAAGCGGGGTCGCGTCGGACGGGATTCGTGTCCCGCCCGACGCGAGTACCGCTGGCCGACCATCAGGTCGGCATTGGTGTGCTGTGGCTTAGACGATGAAGCCGGTGCTCTTGACTGCGGCGAGTACCTTGGCGGCGCTGAAGCCGGTGTCGAACGAGCCGCTGGGAGCGATCGCCGCGTTGTTGATCGACGCGATCGCGCCTGCGTGACGGGCTTCGATCGTGACGATCGAAGCGGCGGCGAGCAGGTAGGCCGGCAGTTTGATGTTGCCTGCCTGACCGAGGTAGGCGTGCACGCCGGTGTTCTCGAGCACGTAGGCTGTGGCGGCGAACTTGGCTGGGTCGCTGGGGATGCCCATGAAGTTGAACTTGGGCTCCTTGACGGCTTTGCTCCCGAGTGCCTTCTTGAGGAATGTGACATGTGCGCGCTCGTCGCGAGTCACGGTCTTCAGGAACGCCTTGAGCTTGGTGTCGGTGATCTTGCCCTTCGCGGTCGCCTCGTTGTAGAACGCCCGCTCGAGGTATTCGAGTGTCAGCGCGTAGTTGAGGATGCCGACGTCACCGGGACCGAACGATGCCGGTGGACGGCCGCTGCCAGCGGCCATCGCCGGGGCGGCGAGCACGCCGAGCACTGCGCTGCCGCTGAGTGCGGCTCCGCCGGCGAGGCCGGCCTTGCGCAGGAAGCTGAGCCGGGTGTCCCCGGAAACTGCGTCTGCTGCTTCGCGAACGGCGCCGTCGGCGTCGACCGCTTCGAGATTGATACGAGCCATGTGGAGAATCTCCCTTGATTGATGTTTCCGCCGGACACGTGTACCCTGCTCGAGCCAGCGAAGTTAAGGACTGTCATCCTGCATTCGTGCCAGAGGCGCGAACGGATCACCGGGCAGGTCAGACAAGTCGCTCTTTGCTTGATCTTGACACTGTCCGAGGCGCGTCGCTCCGAGATGGAGGCGAACAGGACGCTGGCTTCGAAGAGTACGTAGAGCGGCGCTAGACGCGCCAGACCGGAACCCGCTCGCGAACCGGCTCGCCCGTAACAACCGGCTCGGGCGTAACAACCCGGACGGGCGTGATAGTCGGCTCGGCCGTGACGACCGGCGTGACAACACTCGTGATGCTGGGCTGAGAAACTTGGACGTGTGTGGGCTCGGTGACCGTCGGCGTCGCGACGGGCTGGGTGGCGGTCATCGGCATCGCGCTGGGAGTGGTGGTGAGGTGTGCGCTGGGGTCATGCTCGCCGCTGAGTGACTCCTTGAAACCCCGCAGGCCGGTACCCAGCGAGCGGCCCATCTCCGGCAGCCGCTTCGCGCCGAACACGAGTAGCAGCAGCACCAGGATGAAAGCGATGTGAATTGGGTTATCAAATCCCAGCAAGTGACGGCTCCGATCAGATTGGTTTGCGTCCGCACAGCTCATACGAGCCCCGCACCGGTTTAGATCACTCCGAGCGCCACACCCGTACACGTCGCGACGAGGTCGTCACCCCCGCGGCCCCGCCATCACTGCGCTCAGCTCAGCGGCGGGGTAACCACCGGCGCGCGATGGAGCGCACGGCTCCACAGCATCGTCGTCTCGTACTGCTTGGACATCGCGATCCGGCCGTCGAGCTTCAGCGTCTTCGGCTCAGTTCATTGTCGGCGGACGCGTCATCGCAGACGAGCCAGCGGTCCTTCCCGAGGTCATTGAGGCGCGACACGTCTAGCAATACTCAACTGCTGGAACAGGCGCAGTTCCGTTGGTGCAGTCGTGCAGTGGCGCCCGAGCGGTCGGCTGGCGGGTTCAACTCGGCGATGTCGAACGCGATGACGTTCGGCCACGAGCGTTGCGCTCACGGCGAGGCTGGCGGCTGGGGGGTTGGGGTTTGGAGGCGCTCGCTGATTGCGTGGCGGGCTCGTTCGAACGCGGTCCGGTCGTCGAGGAGGATGAACGCGTTGTTGGCCGCGACGAGTAGGGCTTTGAGTTCGAAGGCGAGTTGGGCGGGGTCGGCGTTGGGCTTGAGTTCACCGAGTGCGATCGCCTCGCGGGCGAGTCGCTCGAGCAGCGTCAGCCATTCGCGTTGCTGCGTGGCGATCGCGTTGCGGACGGGGCCGGGCCGCGTGCCGACGTCAGCCGCGGCGGCGGAGAAGAAGCAGCCCCCAGGGAACACGCGACGTTCGATATGTGAGAGGTACGCGTCGCACGCCGCGAGCAGTCGCCTGATCCCTTTGGGTGCGCGGAGTGCAGGGCGCAGGACCTCGTCCACGAATGTTGCGCGGGCGGCGTCGATCGTTGCCAGTTGGAGTTCCTGCTTGGATCCGAAGTGGGCGTAGAGGCCGCTCTTGCTCATGCTGGTCGCGAGCGCGAGGTGCCCGATCGTGAGGCCCTCGAGACCGTCGACCGTCGCCAGGCGCGCGGCGTGGTCGAGGATCGCCGTGCGGGTTCGCTCGCCCTTGGTCTGCTCGTCGGTCTCGACCGCCATGGAACGAAGCATAGAAGAACGATCGTGCTATTCTTCCTGACGGAATAGAACGACCGTGCTTTTCAGCTCGGGTGACAGGGAGGAGCGGGGACGTGCTGGTGAGCACGGATTATCTGGTCGTAGGAGCGGGCGCGAGCGCCCTGGCGTTCGTCGACGCACTGGTGGCTGAGGCGGATGTGGAGGTGACCGCGATCGACCGCCGCCAGGCTCCCGGAGGTCACTGGCAGGATGCGTATCCGTTCGTTCGACTGCACACCCCTTCCGCCTATTACGGCGTGAACTCGCTGCCGCTCGGTCGCGATCGGATCGAGACCAACGGCGAGAACGCCGGGTTCTACGAGCGGGCGGCCGGAGCTGACGTCTGCGAATACTTTGCGCAGGTGGCGGCGCGGCTCGCGCAGACGGGCCGGGTGCGGGTGCTCACCGGTCACGAGCACCTGGGCGCCACGGGCACCGGGGAGCAGGTCAGAGACGTGGCCACCGGAGAGCTTCACGAGATCGAGGTTCGGCGCAAGGTGGTCGACGCGCGGTATCTGGAGGCGTCGATCCCCGCTACCCACCGCACTCCGTTTGATGTGGCCCCGTCGGCACGGGTCGTCCCCGTAGGCGACCTGCCGGCGGCCATCGGGTCGGCCGCCTCCTATGTCGTCCTCGGCGCCGGCAAGACCGCGGTCGACGCGTGCGTCTGGCTGCTGGATAACGACGTTCAGCCGGATCGGATTCGCTGGATCAGGCCTCGCGACGCGTGGTTCTACGACCGCCGCCACTTTCAGCCGCTCGAGCGGGTCGCGTCGATCATCGAGGGGATCTCCCTCGATGCCGAGGCGGGCGCCCAGGCGGCGAGCGTCGAGGAGCTCTTCGCGCGGCTCGAGGCCTCAGGGCGGCTCGTGCGGATCGACCCCTCCTACCCGGCCGCGATGTACCGCGGCACGATGCTAAGCGCCGGCGAGCTCGGCGCGCTGCGACAGATCGAGGACGTCGTCAGGCTCGGCCGGGTGCTGCGCGTCGACGCTGACCGGATCGTGCTCGAGCGCGGCGAGACCACGACCAGCACCGACGTGCTTCACGTCGACTGCACGGCGCTCGGCCTGCGCGATGCCCCCGCCACCCCGATCTTCACTCCCGAGCGGATCGTGCTCCAGCAGGTACGCCACCTCTCGCCCTGCTTCAACGCCGCCCTCATCGGCGTCGTCGAAGCCCACCGCGAACAGGACGCCGACAAGAACCGGCTCTGCCCACCCAACCCCTACCCCTCGAGCATCTGGGACTGGCCGCGGATGATGAGCCGAACCTGGAGAACCGAGGCCAGGTGGCTGACCGAGCCCGACCTCTCCGCCTGGGTGGCCAACAGCCGGCTCAACCTCCTGCGCGCGCTCCCAGACCACGCCACCGAACCGCCAGCGCAAACGGCGATCAACCGGTACCTCACCCACGTCGGCAACGCAATCCAGAACCTCACGCACCTACACGCGGGCCGGCCGTCAGGCCCGCAACTACGGGCGCACTGAAATCCAAACCCAACCAACGGAGGTATCCATGCCACTGATCAACGTCAAGCTCATCGAGGGCGTGTTCACGCCCGAGCAGAAGACGCAGATCGCCGAGCGGCTCACCGATGCGCTGGTCAGCATCGAGGGCGAGAACATGCGCCAGGTCACCTGGTGCGTGATCGAGGAGGTCAACAGCGGCGACTGGGCGATCGGCGGTCAATGCCTGACAACGGAGGCCGTGCACGCACTCGCGGCCGGGGTCCCCGCCACGGCATAAGACCAATCACCGCGAGCAGGCCCGGCGGCTTTCTGGCGCCGGGCCTGCACTTGAAGGAACAGCGAAACCGTGACCCAATCCAATTCACCAGAGATCCCATGCCAGGTCAGGGCCCCAACCTGCGATCTCATTCCTCGTGCCCTGGCTACCCCGAACGGGCCATTCCCTGCAAACCACAGGATGCCGGAGGAGGGACTCGAACCCCGACACGCGGATTATGATTCCGCCCGTTTTCCCAGTGTTTACAGGCGATTCAGCCGATTTTGGACGGCAAATTGGACTGTTTTGTCAGCGGACATGCACACAACATGCCTCTCGGGGACGCCCCGAGCGGGTGCTTTTCACGGCACGTTTTCAGACGACCGGCGCCTCGACGGCGATTCCGTGGTGCTGGCAGCCGGCTTGAAGCTGGTGGTCGTAGGTCAGGACCGCACCGATATCGCCGGTCGCGCGGAGGTCAATGGCGGTCGCTAGGTGGATGCTGTCGAGGGCACGCACCTCGACCGGGTCGAGCCGCGAGGCGTGCTCAAGCCCTGCACGAGTGAGGGGAGTAAGCGTGATCAGCGCCAGGAGTTGCTCCGCTGTGGTTTGTACGCCCTCCCGTGTTCCGAGCCGGCGCAGCTCGACGACCAACAGCTCGCTCGCATGCCATGGATCGAATTGCGCGAGTGTCGTACGGATGAGGCGGGCGTCTGCCTCACCAAGGGCAACTCGGCCGAGCGCCGACGTGTCAACGTAGATGCCCGGCACGCGCCGTTAGCGTTCGCGGTCGGCCGCTAGCCAGCGATCGGTGGTTCCCGCTGGGTGCGGCGACGCGGTGGCGATGATCTCGTCTATGACCGCTAAACGATCCTCCAGCGGGCGTGGCCCGGTGCCAAGCCGCCGCAGGACGATCTCATCACGGTTGAGGTCAGCGGGATCGACATCTACCCGGACCTCCTCACCGCTGTCGAGCCTCAATGTCGCTCCTTCACGCATGCCCTAAGTGTCGCAGCCCAGTGGCGCCGTGTCACGCGCTGGCACCCGGCGGCGGAGGTAGGCGTTCAGCCGCTCTGCTGGGTCGGTCTCGTCGAGCGGCGGGAGCAGCTTCACGTAGCGCTCGGTCGCCTGGAGTGAGCTGTGTCCCATGTACTCCATCAGTTCCCGGAGCGTGTAGCCCGCGGCCATGAGGAAGCTCGCGTACGTGTGCCGGCACTCATGGAGCGTGATCGGCTCGAGCCCAGCGGCGGCCCAGCGCTGGCGGGCTCGCTCGGCGATCTTGCCTGACATCACCGAGACAGCGCTCACCGCTCCGCCTTCCCGCCGCCCCTGCCGCATGAACTCACCAAGCAGGATCGGCCGCAGCGGCTCCGCGATCGGCGGCCGACGTCCGGTCCCGTCCTGACTCTTGGCCTTCCGGACGACGAGGCGGTAGCCCTCGAGCTCGACATCGGGCCAATCGAGTCGTTTGATCTCGGCGCGCCGCAGGCCGGCGTAGAACGCGAGGGCGTACGGAACCCTGTCGCCGGGATCCAAGGCGGCAATGAGGGCGGCTGCCTCGTCGGCGTTGGCGACTCTTGTGCGAGGCTTCTCGTCGTTCGGCGGCAACTCGACTCCGAGAAGCGGGCTGCGTTCGACGAGGCGCCGCGTCGGGCGGCTGGCCCAGCCATAGATGGCGCGCGCCACGGCCAGGTGGTTCGCGATGCGTGAGCGCGAGAGGCCCTCACGGCTCAGTCGATCGACCCACGTCTGCCATTCGCGATCGTCGATCTCGCCCGCCGGCCTGGCTCCGAACTCGGGGGTCAGGACGTAGCGCAGCGATCGCTCGTAGCCCTCCAGCGTGGTCGGGGAGTACCCGATGCCCTTTTTCCCACGGCGGCGCCCGACGGCGCCGGTGCGCACACCGTCGAGCCATTGAGTGGCCAGCTCGCGGAACGTGGGGCCCGCCGCCTCGGCCTCCTCGACGGCCTCCTGACCCTTCAGCGTTGCCGCCAGCCAGCTGAGAACCTCGGCGCGCTGCTTAAACGTGTCCGACCACACCATCCGGTGTTGTTGGGGCTCCCAGCGGCGGCCACGGTAGGACGGGTGGCAGCGGCACCGTGCCCCGTCGGTGGGAGCGGCCGGGCACCGCGCCTGATGGCGCACGTAGACACCGGCAGTCGTGGTCTTGCGGTACTCCGGCACAGCGATCTCCCGATCCAGGTCTGTGCAGCCTACGCCCGCGTCAGGCGGCATCACGCAGTCTTTTGAAAGAACGAGCGAGCATTCTCAGCGGCCCAGCGCCGAAGCTCCTCAGGCGGCACCCTCGCGCGTGTAAAGGATCCTCTCCACGGCGGCTACCGGCCGTTGTGCGCGACGCCGCGCGGTCATGGCCGGGCCACCAGTGTTGCGTCGGTCCGCGCGAGCGAATGGGTGGATGACCTGGGCACTTCGCTTCTCCCGGCTTCGATCTGAGGGAACCAACGAGTGGTCCCTACGGTATCTTAATCACGGTAATTGCGCTACTGCTCTTACGAAGAGGAGGACTTGTTGGCCGATTTAGATCCGGACCCACCCGACGATGATCCGTGGCTGACGTTGGCGGAGATTGCTGAGGAATTGCGCATGAGTCCAGCGACGATTCGGTCGTGGATCTCCCAGGGGACGTTGCGCGCGATGCGTCCGGGCAAGCGCAAGTTGTTGGTGCGACGTTCCGAGCTCGATCGGATGCTGGCGGGTGAGGACATGGCCGAACCCGATAACCCGCCCGGGAAGCCGGACTGGCGGGAGCACGACACGATCGCTCCGCCAGGCCGCTCTCCGCACTGGCCGGATGAAGCGGTTAAGCACGTGACCCGGAAAGGGTGGTTGTGGCTGGCTGAGTCGGAGTGGCGCGATGCGTTGCGCGCGAGCGCGATGGCGCCCCCCGATGTTGAGTTCGGGCGGCGGGTGCGGGGGATCGCGGAGGCCGCGGCGCGCAAGGCCGCGGCGCTGGCGAATCTCGAGGACGAGCCGGCGGGGTGGCGGCAGCGTGAGTCGGACGTGCCCAACGGGACGCTCTCGTATGAGTTGCGCCCGGGCGGGAACCGTCCAGGCCCGGCCGCCCTATGGGCAAGGGTTGACACGGCGGTGGAGCGGCTCGGCGGCGCGATGGAGAGTCATTCAGCTTCGGCGGAACAGCACGCGCTTGAAGAGCTGTCGTTGGTGTTACACGAGATCGTCGATGCGCTGGCTGACCGCAGAATCTATCCCTGGCCTGAGGACTGGGAAGGCGAGACCGACGAGGTCGACAATGGGTTCTCTGGTGGCGGGGAAAGTGTGGAGTGATGTGTTTCGCGAATCCTTGTCTGGGGCGAAACGGCAGGCCCGCCTCCGCCCCCGCCGCCACTGGGTTTGGTGCCTCTGGTGCGCATGACTACCCGCCCCCCACGTCGGAAGAGAAGGGGGGAGGTGGCGGGTAGTCATGCGCACTGAGTTGACTTATCAATACCGGGGGCGGAGGCGGGCCTGTGACGGTCAGGGTGAGCGTGGTCGGTCGTATCAACGTTGGTGTGTGAGTGGTGGTGGTAGGCGGTTGAACATCGGGCATCGAAGGGGGGAGAGGGTGTCGGGTGGTCCGGGAGTGTGCAGTGGGGCTGAGGGGTTGCCGGGGCGGATACTTCGTCCTGGTCCAGCGTCTTTGGAGGGGTTGAGGTGGTTGGCGAGGGTGGGGCCGGCGCCGTTGGACGCCTGGCGGTGTGCGATGGGGTGCAGCGAGGTGGCCGCGCGTAGTCATGCTCGCCGGCTGGAACGCGAAGGGTGGCTGGTGCGGTTCCCGATGACTCGCGGCGAGGGCTCGCTGTTCGTCGCCACGCGGACCGGCACCAGCGTGCTCGGCCTCCGGCTCCGAGCCGCCGGCTCGCCAGCGCCGACCTGGTGGGCCCATCACTGCGGATGTGCGTGGGTGGCGGCCTGGTTGACGCTGCGCGGCCACCAGTTCCTCGGCGACCGCGAGCTGCTCGACGACCGGGGCTGGTCGGGCGAGATATCGTGGCGCGATCACAAGGGCGCTCACGTGTCACGGCATCGGCCTGACCTGATTGCGATCGCCAGCACGGGTGCGCGTATCGCCGTTGAGGTCGAACTCGCCCAGAAATCGGTTGAGCGCCTGCGAGCGATCATCACCATGCACGCCTGCTGGAGAGCTGCCGGAACGACCGGTGGCGTGATATACGTGTGTCGAGATCAGGATGGCTGCGATCGGGTGAACCGCGTCGCGGAGCAGACCGGGCTCATCGCAACCGACGGCAGAGGACTACGCATCGAGCTGGTCGAGACCATCAAGAGGCAGACGATCGAAGCCTGCGAGCGAGTCCGGGCGGACCGTGCGGGCGCCGTGAACATCGATGCGCGAGAGGCCGCCACCGGTTGACGCGGCGCGGTCTGGAGATCGTCCGGTTCTGAGCTCCACCTGGCGACAGTTGCGATGTTTCACGTGGTGGCATTCCGAGGCCGCGTCACCCCCGGGGCAGTTGACGAAGCATCGGTCACCCACGACGTTCGTATAAGCCCGGTGACTGCGAAAAGCACGCGAACACCCTAAATGCCAATCACATCGTCCCTCTGGCTCTACGCCCCGAAGGACGGCTTCCGCCACGGCCGGCGTGCGCAGATGGATCCCAAATGAGACGCTCGAGCGGCCGACCTTCGAACCGGGAGCGTCGGCCGTTTGGTCGGAGCGTGGGCTGGCCCGGTTCGCGGTTATGCCGGCCGTCTCGGATCGAGCGTGGGCGGCGCTGTCCCTGCTGAATCTGGGCACTCCGGGCGTCGTCGCCGGATCGGCACCGCAGGAGTCGCGTCGTTCGCCTGTGGGCGATCGCTCCGCAGCGGCCACGTCCTTTGGCTGTATTTGGGTATAGGAGCGACGATGGTTGAGATCGCGGCGGAGCTCGGCGTCGGTCGCTTGCCACCGAACCGCCAGCTCGCGCGCTACCGCGCCGAGTACGGACACCAGCTGGCCGGGCGAGCCCACCCCGGACGGGGTTCGCAGCGCTCGACCGCTCGCGTTGTGAGCGTGGCTGGCGTCTGTCGTCGAGTGGCGAGAAACACTCACCGTTTGATTCGCGACCGCTAATTCAATTTGCTGTTTACGTAGAGGTACGCCTCGCCCTGCCCGGTATGTGTGCCGATCGTGTGGCCGTATGCGCCGACGACGGCCGTGTTGCCCGACACCGCGACCGCATAGCCGAACTGGTCGCCCTCGCCGCCGTTTGAGGCGTACAACTTGGTCGTCTCGGTCGGGCGGGCGGGCCACCCCGCTGCCGGCTTCACGTACACGTACGCCTCTCCCTGGTTAGTGCTCGTGCCGACCGAGTGGTCGTATGCGCCGACGACGACCGTGTTGCCCGACACCGCGACGGCCCCACCGAACTCGTCGTCTCCGGCGCCGTTTGAGGCGTACAGCCTGGTCGTCTGGTTCACGCTGGCGGGCCACCCCGCTGCCGGCTCCACGTAGACGTACGCCTCACCCTGCTCATTGCTCGTGCCGAGCGCGTGGTGGGGAGCGCCGACGACGACCGTGTTGCCCGACACCGCAACCGCCGCGCCGAAGTAGTCGCCTGCAGCGCCGTTTGAGGAGTACAGCTTGGCCGTCTGGGTCGTGCTGGCGGGCCACCCCGCTGCCGGCTTCACGTATACGTACGCCTCACCCTGGTAGGGGCTCGTGCCGACCCAGTGGCGGGGAGCGCCGACGACGACCGTGTTGCCCGATACCGCGACCGCCCCGCCGAACACTTCCATCTTGCCGCTGTTTGAGGGGTACAGCTTGGTCGTCTGGGTCATGCTGGCGGGCCACCCCGCTGCCGGCTTCACATACAGGTACGCCTCCCCCTGCTGGGTGCTCGTGCCGACCGAGTGGGCGGCTGCACCGACGACGACCGTGTTGCCCGACACCGCGACCGCATAGCCGAACACGTCGCCTGCAGCGCCGTTTGAGGAGTACAGCTTGCCCGTCTCGGTCATGCTGGCGGGCCACCCAGCTGCGGGCTTCACGTACACGTACGCCTCACCCTGGTTGGCGCTCTTGCCGACCGAGTGGTCGTATGCGCCGACGACGACCGTGTTGCCCGACACCGCGACCGCCGCGCCGAAATGGTCGATCGCGGCGCCGTTTGAGGCGTACAGCTTGGTCGTCTGGTTCGTGTTCGCCCACCCCGAGGCGGGCTCCACGAACACGTACGCCTCGCCCTGCTGGGTGCTCGTGCCGACCGAGTGGTTGGGAGCGCCGACGACGACCGTGTTGCCCGACACCGCGACCGACACGCCGAACGCGTCTTCCGCGGCGCCGTTTGAGCTGTACAGACGGGCCTGCTGGATGAACGGGTCGATCCGCAGCGGGTAGGCCGCGCCCCGGTCATCGACCTCGATCAGCACCCCGCGCTTGACCAGCCGCAACGCCGAGCGCAGCACCCGGCCGCGCGCGTCGGTGACGACCAGCCCGCCGTAGGAAAGCGAGACACCCCGACCGGAGAGCAACACCGACCCACCGTCCATCCGCGCGGCCCAGCCGCCCGAGATCCGCAGCGACAGCAGCAAAGGGCCGCTGCCGGCCGCCGGACGCGCCGCGAGCGCAAAGCCCTGCTCCAGTCCCAGCGGGCCGTTGGCATACCACTCCGTCAGCGACCCGAACCGATAGCTGACCCGGTTAGCGCTCACCCGCGGCGCAGCCGATCCCAGCTCGCGCAGCGCGCTCTCATACCCAAACCCCGACAGTCCGACCGACAGCTTCACCCCGCGGTCAAGGACGCTCGCGCCCGCGGGCGAGAAGCTGACCCCGAAGCGCTGCGCCGGGTTACCCGCGCTCAGCCCGGCCACGCGGTACCCCGACAGATCACGCCCCAGCGCCGCGGACACCGGGCCGCGCGCAGCCGCCGGCAACCCCGCCAGCCCCCGTTCGGCCGCGACGCCCCGCGCAGCCCGATCGCGTCCCGGCACCCCGAGCCCGACGACCAGCGCCAACACCATGCCCGCCGCCACGGCCGCCCACCAGCCACGCCCCGCGCGCCTCCGCCCCGCCTGACCGGCCGTCGCCGGACCGGCCGCGCCGGCCAATGCCGCAGCGCCCGCCAGCAACAACGGCTGACCCAAGCCGCCGCGTCCTGTTGGCCCGAAACAGTTCCTCTCCATCGTCGGTCCCTTCGCTGTGGTGGCTACCGGGCAGGCTCGTGCGAACGCGCTCGCAAGCTGCGCCACTCGTCCTCGCACGAGCGACTCTTGCACCGTTCCCGGGCTCGCAAGGTGACCTTCGTCACACACACCGGCCGCGCGGGTCTCACCACCGAATCTCGCACCGCTGGCCCCAGGGAAGCGGCACATAATCGCTAGCGCCACGCTGACAGAGCTCGGCCCGCTTCGCGTCTGTAACGACTATCTATGTTTGGTGCCAATGTCGTTTCGATCAACGGGTTGCGACTGCCGCGGCGAGCTGTTGCCCGAGTTGACCTTCAGCTTCCAGTAGGCCTGTTGGAGGTGCACGTCGCTCACCGCGCACGACAAGCGATCGGGACAAGCGAGTCGCGGGTACCCAGCTCGACCTTGCGCGGTGGCGACGCGAAGCGGCTGTCTGTTCCTTCGGCGCTTCACCCGCCCGCTTCGCCGCTCAGGCAGTCCCCTCGTCCGGCTAGCCGGGACAACTGCTCCGGGCGGGATCCAGCAACGAGATCACCCCGACCACCGTTCGCAAGCCGTTCCCTACTGCGAAGCGCTGCCGACCGGAAAACGACGTTCCAAGCGGCCGACGGAACGTCCGCTAGTCGATCGGGTTACGAACGCTGAGGGCCACGGCGCTGGATGCACGCTTTCCGCAGGGAGGTTGGCGGCGCGCATGAGATGCCCGCGGCCGAAGCAGAGCAGGTCTCTCTGGACCGATTACTTGCGTCCCAGCGCGACTGACGGAGTGCTTCTGCTTGACGCCTCAGTGACCGCCTCCCTTTTGCGACTCGAAAGCGACCCAGTCGAGTCATCAGACGCTCGTTGTTGTGCTTTCGACAGAATCGGGACCGCGCAGGTCGGTGCCGCCTATCGGTTTGGCCGATGGTTGGGGCTGACGATGCCGGTTTCGTATGCATAGATGACGGCTTGGACGCGGTCGCGTGCTCCGAGTTTCATCAGGATGCGGGTGACGTGAGTCTTGATTGTTGTTTCGCCGACGATGAGCTTGGTGGCGATCTCGGTGTTGGTCATCCCGGTCGCGAGCAGGCGGAAGACCTCGAGTTCGCGGGGCGTCAGCTCGTCGAGTCGTGCTGAGCTGTTGACGGGTTTTCGGGGGGCGGCGAACTCTTCGATCAGGCGCCGGGTGATGCTGGGGGCGAGTAGGGCGTCGCCCTCGCCGACGGTGCGGATTGCGGTGGCGAGCTGGTGTGCGGGCGCGTCTTTGAGCAGGAATCCGCTTGCACCGGCGCGAAGCGCGTCGTAGACGTATTCGTCGAGATCGAAGGTGGTCAGGATCAGGACGCGCGTCTTGGGCTCGTGGTTGTGGGCGAGGATTTGGCGGGTGGCCTCGATGCCGTCGAGTTCGGGCATGCGGATGTCCATCAGCACGACGTCTGGGTGCATTTCGTTGGTGACCGTGACTGCTTCGGTGCCGGTCGTTGCCTCTCCGACGACGTCGATGCCCGGTTGAGCGGTGAGGATCATCCGGAACCCGGTCCGGACGAGCTGCTGGTCGTCGGCGATCACGACGCGGAGGGTCATGCGAGCGCTCCTTGGAGTGCGCGTGGCATCCGCGCGGCGAACTGCCAGCCATCATCGTCTGTCGCGTTCCCATTCAGCTCCCCGCCGCACAGCGCAACGCGTTCGCGCATCGTGAGCGTCGGCCAACCTGTTGGTCCAGGGCAGCGAGCGGTGAGGTGCAGCTCAAGGTCTTCCTCGCTGAACCGTAGGCTCACACCAATGTGTGTGCCCTGGTCGGGGACGGCTGTGAGCGCGTCCTCGAGGATTCGGTAGATGCCGAGGTCGACCCCTGCGGCGAGTGTTCCGGGTTCACCGTCGACGCTCAACTCGACGGTCTGTCCATGTTCGCGGGCGTGCTGGATCAGGGTGTAGATCTGGTCGATGCCGGGTTGGGGCTCGAGTTGGCTGGTCGGGTCGTCGTGGCGTAGGACACCGGGGATGCGGCGCATTTCGATGAGCGCCTGACGGCCGGTGGTCTCGATCTCGCTCATCGCTCGATCAGCTTGCGACTGGTCGCTGGCGAGCATCGTTCGGGCTGCTTCGGTCTGGATCACCATCCCGGCGACACTATGCGCGACGAGGGCGTGCAGTTCACGCGCGATCCGTGAGCGTTCGCCGGCGACAGCGAGGCGCTCACGGTCCTCACGCTTGGCCACGAGCCGATCTGCCCGTCTGATGACGTCGGATGTGAGCGCGTGGCGAGCGCGGATCGCACGGCCCGCTGCCCATGCCGCTCCCATCATGAACGCCGCGCCGGCGAAATCGCCGACGGTGCCGTGGGTTGCGATCACGTTGTTGAGCGCTGCTCCGGAGAACATGATCGCGAGTCCGAGCAACGCTTTCGGTCGCTGCTGCCATGCGGCAATCGTGTACGTCGGCACCACTGCCACATAAAGCCCGACCGGCGGCAGGTTGTTCAACGAGGTGAGCATCGCGGTGAGCGCGATCGCGAGCGCGCCGACCACGATCAAAAACAACAGCGGCGACCGGCGCCGCCCGATCGTCACGAGCGCCATCGCAGCCACAGCGATCATGTTCGCGGCAAGCGGTCCGCGACGGTGGCTGGTGCTGAGCACCGCCAGCTCGAACGCGACCAGCAGCACGCCCGCCAGCACCGGATCCAGCCACGGCCAACGGAGACCTCCCCGGTCGCTGGCGATCACGCTGGCCCTGCCAGGCGCCGTCGCGTGAACATGGGTTGGGGACGCGATCCCGTCCAGCGGGATTCGCGCGCGGACTTCAAACCCGCCGGCGTGCCTTCGTCCAGCGTGCAGCTCGCCGCTGTAGATTGCGACGCGTTCGCGCATCCCGACCAGGCCGTGGCCCGATCCATCGTCGACCTGCTCGCGGGCCGGCGCCTGCCCGGTGTCCACGATCAGTAGCTCGAGGTCGTCGGTGCCGAAGGTGACGGTCACGGACGCGCGCGCACGGCCGGCGTACTTGATCGCGTTGGTGAGCGCCTCCTGCACGACGCGGTAGGCCACCAGATCCAGGCCCGCGGATAACGACCGCCGCCGACCCTCGACGTTCACCTCAACCGGGAGTCCGGCGGCGCGGGCTCGGGCAGCCAGCGCATCCAACTCGGAGACCCCGGGCGCCGATGAGCTTGAGAGATCGTCGGTACCGCGGCGTAACACACCCACGATTCGCCGCAGCTCCACCAGCGCCTCTCGCCCGGACCGCTCGACCGCCCGCAGCGCCTCGAGCGCCGCATCGAGGTCGCGATGAGCGACCTCGCGCGCGGCGCTCGTCTGGATCACCATCACGCTCACGTTGTGAGCGATGACATCATGCAGCTCACGCGCCATCCGATTGCGTTCCTCAGCCGCAGCACGACGAGCCCCGACCGTCTGCTCATTCTCCAAGCGTGCGGCGCTGACCTCAAGCTCGCGCGTC
>Ga0302181_10000412_pt1 | contig 35849 bp, 29 predicted proteins | sample I_Palsa_E3_3_FD_198786 | JGI IMG/M metagenome (GOLD analysis project Ga0302181, IMG submission 198786) | Peat permafrost microbial communities from Stordalen Mire near Abisko, Sweden - I_Palsa_E3_3 | ecosystem: Environmental > Terrestrial > Soil > Palsa > Peat permafrost | place: Sweden...
GGCTCGAAGGTGAGCGAGCCCTTCCAGATGGTCGCGCACCAGTTGAACACCTTAACGCCGGTCGGAATGGCGATGAGCATGGTCGTCAGCATGAAGAAGAGCTCGCCCGCGAGCGGCATTCCCACGGTGAACATGTGATGCGCCCAGACGATGAAGGACAGGAATGCGATCGAGGCGATCGCATACACCATCGCTTCATAACCGAAGATCGGCTTTCTCGAGAAGGTCGGAATGATTTCCGAGATGATGCCGAAGGCCGGCAGGATGAGGATGTACACCTCCGGGTGACCGAAGAACCAGAAGATGTGCTGGAACATCACCGGGTCGCCGCCGCCGGCGGCGGTGAAGAACGTCGTGCCGAAGAAGTGATCGGTGAGCAGCATCGTCACGGCCCCGGCGAGCACTGGCATCACTGCGATCAGAAGATAGGCCGTGATGAGCCACGACCATACGAAGAGCGGCATGCGCAGCAGCGTCATGCCCGGCGCGCGCATGTTGAGGATGGTCACGATCACGTTCATGGCGCCGAGGATCGAGGAGGCGCCCATGAGATGGATGGCGAAGATCGTCATCGGAAACGCAGCACCGCCCTGCAGCATGAGCGGCGGGTACATCGTCCAGCCGCCTGCCGGCGCGCCGCCCGGTACGAAGAACGTCGACAGGAGAAGCAGGAAGGCGAAGGGCAGGATCCAGAAGCTGAAGTTGTTGAGACGCGGCAGCGCCATGTCCGGTGCGCCGACCTGCATGGGAATCTGCCAGTTCGCAAGCCCGGTCCACGCCGGCATGACGGCGCCGAAGATCATGATGAGCGCATGCATGGTCGTCAGCGAATTGAAGAACAGGGGATCAAAGAACTGCAGCCCCGGCTTGAAGAGCTCCAGCCGGATGAGCATCGCGAGGGAGCCGCCCACGAAGAACATGATGCCGGCAAACACGAGGTACATCGTGCCGATGTCTTTGTGATTGGTCGCGTAGACCCAGCGACGCCAGCCATGCGGCTTGTGGTCAGCATGCGATGAATGATCGTCGTGCGCGACGGCGACTTGTGCATAAGCCATGATCGTGATTTCTCCGTTCAGCCCGCGGGTGTAGCCGCAGGCGCTGTCGCAGCGGCGGCCTGCTTCTGCTCGGCCGCAGTCGTCTTCAGCCAGGTGCCGAAATCTTCCTTGCTGCGTACGTCGACGACGATCGGCATGAAGCCATGATCGCGTCCGCAAAGCTCCACGCACTGGCCGCGGTAGAGCCCGGTCTTGTCCGGATCGACGCGAAACCACAGCTCATTGATGAAGCCAGGAATCGCATCTTTCTTGAGCCCAAAGGCGGGCACCCACCACGAATGGATGACATCCGCACCGGTGATGAGGAGGCGTATCTTGACGCCTGCGGGGACGATGAGCGGATGATCGACGCTCAGCAGATAGTTCGGCACTGTCGTGGGATCGATGCCCGAGAGCAGCTGGCGTGCGGCGTCGCTCGCCCGATCGAGCCGCGAGAAGTAATTGACCCCGTTGTCCAGGTAATCGTAGTTCCAGCCCCATTGGAACCCGGTCACTTTGATCGTGAGCTCGGTATTGCGCGTGTCTTCGATGTCGACCAGCGTGCGCGCGGCCGGCACCGCCATGGCGATGAGGATGAATACCGGAATAGCCGTCCAGAGGATCTCTACTTTAGTGTTGTGGACAAGGGAGGTGTCGGCCACGGCGCCCTTCGACTTGCGAAAGGCAACAAGCGACCAGATCATCCAGCCGAAGACGACGACGCCGATGGCAACGCAGATCCAGAAGACCTCCATGTGCAGGGCGTAGATCTTGCGGCTGATATCGGTCACCCCCGGCGTCATGTTAAGAAGCCCCCAGCCCGAATCGGCGCGCACCGGTGCGGCGAGCGGCAGGAGGGCAGCGGCGGCGGCGAGCTTGCTGTGTGCGTAGCGCATCATCATTGCGACCTTGACGGTGCGCCGCGTCGGACGGGGGCACACCTGATTCTTCGAAAAGTTCCGAACGGTGGTTTTCGCGATTTTACAGCAGGCGGCGCGTCCACGTCACCGAACTAAAGGCGCAGGCCCATCAAAGTGAGCGCGGCGGCCTGCGGCAGCTCGAGTGCATCGGGCGCATGTGACGCGTACGGCACAACCGCCGCGGCGGGCTGCAGGCGCCTCTCGAGTTCCGCGATATTATCGGAGGCGCGCTCGAATGCGGGATCAATCGAATTGCCGATCCAGCCGGCAACGCCGGCGGCGTGCTCTGCCAGAGCGCGCGCGGTGAGAAATGCGTGGTTGAGACAGCCGAGCCTGAGACCGACGACGAGCACCACGGGCAGCGCCAGCGCCGCTGCCACGTCGGCCATGCTTGCGCCGGCGCCGATCGGCGTAAGCCAGCCGCCGGCGCCCTCGACGACGACGCAATCGGCATCTCTTGCGAGCTCAGCGAAACGCAGGCGCAGGAGTTCGATGTCGATGACGACACGCGCGTCGCGTGCGGCGATGTGCGGGGAAACCGGCGCGGCAAGACAATAGGGATTCACCGTCTCGTACGGCGCCGCGACATTTGCCGCCTGGATGAGCGCAAGCGCGTCCGCATTGCGTAGACCCGACGGCGTCATGCTGGCGCCAGCGGCGACGGGCTTCATTGCCGCAACGCGTACGCCCGCGCGCGCGAGCGCTTTGATGAGAGCCGCGGCAATGACCGTCTTGCCGACCCCGGTGTCCGTGCCGGCTATGAACACGCCGCGCTTGACGGCCCGCGTCATGGGCGGCGGCGGATTGCAGCGACCGAGATGCGCGCTTCGCCTGCGATGAGGGGCGCGGCGGCACGGTCCGTGCCGCCCCATGCAGTGGCGTAGACCACCTCGAAGCTTGCCGGGAGGAGCCCGTCGCGCCTGAACTCTTCGTACGCGGCACGCATCCTTTGCATGCGCGCAGGTCCTGTCAAAGAGCGGGGCCGCCCGCGGGTCGCGTTATGCGCGCCGATCGACTTCAGATCGCGCATCAGCGCCACGGTGTCGGGGTAGGTGAGCACGACGCGCTCGACATCGAGCACCGGTTCGGCAAATCCTGCACGCATGAGCGCGTCCCCAACGTCATGCAGATCGAGAAAGCGGTTGACGTGGCTGTCGCCATCCACGGCCGCCCACGATTCGCGCAGCTCATGCAGCGTGTCAGGGCCGAAGGTGCTCAAGGCAAAGAGGCCACCGGGTGCGAGCACGCGCCGCACCTCGGCAAGCGGAGCCGCAAGATCGTCGCACCATTGCAGCATCAGGCTGCTCAACACCAGATCCACGCTCGCGGTGGCGAGCGGCAACTGCGCCGCATCCGCCTGAATACGCTCGAATCTTCGGAACAAACCACTGCGGCGGCGCGCTTCGCGCAGCATGCCCGGTGCGCTGTCGAGCGCGAGGATGAGGGCGCGGCGATAGGCGCCGCGCAGCGCCTGCGCGCCGCCCCCGGTGCCGGTGCCAAGATCAAGCGCGACCCGCGGCGCGAGCTTGAAAAGTGCAAGGCGCTCGAGCAATTCAGCGCGCACGCGCGCCTGCAGCGCCGCGGCGAGGTCGTAGCCACTGCTTGCCCGGTCGAAGGAGGCGCGCACGCGGTGCGTGTCGAGGCGTGCAGCGTCGCTGTTGTGCGGGTCGCTCATGGCGGGAGCCGCGCAACGATCCTGCCCAGTACTTCAACTAGGGCGTCCACCTGATCCTCGGTATGGCCGGCGGAGAGTGTGACGCGCAGGCGCGAGCTTCCTGGCGCCACCGTCGGCGGCCGAATCGCGACGACCCAGAAGCCCGCCTGCAAGAGCTCTTCCTGAGCACGCAGCACGCGCGCGGTGCTGCCCAGGAGCACGGGCTGGATGGGTGTGGCGGAGGCCATGACCGGCAGACCCAGTTGTTGCGCCGCCTGCGAGAATCGGCGCGCCAGATAGAGCACCCGCTCGCGGCGCCAGGGTTCGCGCGCGGCGATGACAAGCGCCTGGCGGGTCGCGGCGGCGATCGGCTGCGGCAGCGCCGTGGTATACGCATACGGGCGACCCTTCTGCAGCAGGAGCTCGATGACATCCGCCGGCCCCGCAGCGAATGCGCCGAAGGTACCGAAGGCCTTGCCGAGCGTGCCCACGAGCACCGGCACGGCTGACTCATCGAGCCCGCAGTGCTCAAGGCAGCCGCGACCCGTGGCGCCGAGAACTCCCAGGCCGTGCGCATCATCGACCACGAGCCAGCAGTTGTGGGCGCGGCTTGCGCGCGCAAGTTCGGCGAGCGGCGCAAGGTCGCCATCCATGCTGAAGACGCCGTCGGTTGCGACGAGCGCTGCAGTGCCAGCCGCGCGTGCAAGCGCGCGTTCCGCGGCGGCCGCATCCGCGTGGGCGAAGCGCTGCAGCCGCGCGCGGCACAGCAGCGCCGCATCGATGAGCGAGGCATGGCTGAGCCGGTCGAGGAGCACCTGCTCGCCCCGCCCGGCCAGCGCCCCGAGCACGGCAAGATTCGCCATGTAGCCGGTGGAAAAGAGAAGCGCGCGGCCACGGCCGGTGAAGAGCGCGAGCTCTTCCTCGAGCCTTGCGTGCTCGACGCCGTGTCCGGCCACGAGGTGCGAGGCGCCGCTGCCCGCGCCGTAACGCAGGGCGGCGGCGGCCATTGCCGCTGCGATGTCCGGATGGCGCGCCAGCGCCAGGTAGTCGTTGCTGCAGAAGTCGAGCGCTCGCCTCCCGTCCACGGTCACGCTCGGCCACTCGGCTGCCGCGCTCAGCGTGCTGACGGTCGCGCGCCGCCGTCTTAAGAGCCCGCGATCGAGCGCGTCGAGGCTGCCCTCAAGCGCCAGCGCGTCGCGCTTCATCCACGCCTGCGTTCACGCCCAGCCGTGCGAACAGGCGCTGGTCCCGCTCCACATCGGGGTTGCCGGTCGTGAGGAGCTTCTCGCCGTAGAAAATCGAGTTGGCGCCCGCCAGAAAGCACAGCGCCTGCAGCTCGTCGCTCATCGCGCCGCGCCCGGCTGAGAGGCGCACCTGCGCCTGTGGCATGAGCAGGCGCGCGACCGCAATCGTGCGCACGAAATCGAAGGGATCCACAGGTGCGCTGCCGTCGAGGGGAGTGCCAGCAACCGGCACGAGCTGATTGATCGGCACGCTTTCGGGATGTTCGGGCAGGTTCGCAAGGGTGCGCAAGAGCTCTGCACGATCGCGCGGCGACTCGCCCATGCCGATGATCCCACCGCAGCATACCTTGAGGCCCGCGGCGCGCACCGCGGCCAGGGTATCCAGCCGGTCCTGATAGCTGCGGGTGGAAATAATCTGCGGGTAGAACTCGCGCGAGGTATCAAGATTGTGGTTGTAGTAGTCGAGGCCCGCCGCGGCAAGCTCGCTCGCCTGATCGGGGCTGAGCATCCCTAAGGTCGCGCAGGTCTCAAGCCCGAGCGCGCGCACCGCGTGGATCATGTCAATTATGAGCTTGAGATCCCTGCCTTTGGGCGAGCGGTATGCGGCGCCCATGCAAAAACGCGTGGCGCCGGCGTCGCGGGCGCGCGCCGCGGCGGCGCGCACGGCGCTGAGCTCCATCAGTGCCTCGCGTTCGATGCCGGTGTCATAACGGACGCTCTGCGGGCAATAGGCGCAGTCCTCAGGGCAGGCGCCGGTCTTGATCGACAGGAGCGTGCTCATCTGCACGGTGTTCGGCTCGTGGTGGCGGCGGTGTACCTCTTGCGCGTGGAAGACGAGGTCCGCAAACGGCGCTGCAAACAGGGTCAGCACCTCGGCAAGCGTCCAGTCATGGCGCACTGCGGCCTCGAACGAAGCGTTCATATGGAGTCCCGGGTGGAATGGCTTATGTCGCGTGACACCGATGTTCGCGATCCAATCGGCGCCTGTCAACGCAGCGTCATCGAGACAGTCGACGATTGGCTATTTTTCGAACAGGCGGGCGCTGTCCGCACCGCGCACCCGCAAAGGGCGCCGCGCACCGCCGCCGCCCCGTTCGCGGGCACCGGCTTTGGCGTCGCGCCGGATGATTAGCCTGACGCGCGGCGGCCGGGTAAAGTATGGTTGTCACCCTCGGTTCGACGATTCGGAAGGACAATATGAAGAACAGATTCCCCGGGATGGCGCGCATCGTAAGCGTCGGGTTCGTCGTGCTTTTTGCGCTGGGCGCCGTGAACTTCGCGTGCGCGCAGGGCAAGCCGCTGCCGAGCCGGGCCGCCGCGAAGTCCCTGAAGGCGGCCGAGGATGCGATCCACGCGAAGAAATTCGACGTCGCGGCGGCGAAGATCAAGGAAGTCGAGGCGCTGCCGGAGAGGTCCCCGTACGACGAGTTCCTCGTGCACGAGATGAAGGCGTTTCTCGACTTTCACAATAAGGATTACGCGGGCGCGGAAAAGGATCTCGAGGCGAACTTGAACTCGCCTTTTGCCAAACAGTCCGAGATGCCCGCGCACGTCAAGCAACTTCTCGAGCTGAACCTGCAGTTGAAGGACTACACGAAGGCGATCGATTTCGGCACTCGCGCCATCAAGGGCGGCTTTGCCGACGATGCCACCTACGAGTTTCTCGAGCAGGCCTACTACCTGAAGGGGGATCACAAGGCGACCCTGCACTTCGTGAACGACTACGTCGACGCGCAGATCAAGGCCGGCAAGACTCCGAAGGAGCGCTCGCTGAAGACCATCATGGCCACCTGCATCGCTATGAAGGACCAAGTGTGCGTGCAGCACGCGTTCGAGCGCCTGGTGCTGTACTACCCGAAGGGCGACTACTGGGCAAACCTCATCAATTCGCTCTTCAGCAGCGATGACTACAAGGCGGATCTGCCGCGCCTGCAGCTCCTGCGCCTGGCCGTCGACGTCAACGTATTGAAGAACCCGGCCGACTACACCGAGATGGCGCAGCTGGACATGGACCAGGGAGCCTCGAGCGAGTCGGTGCGCGTGCTGCAGAAAGGCATGGATGGCAACGTCTTCACGGAGCAGCGCGAGAAGGATAAGAACGGACGGCTGCTTGCAGCGGCGCAGAAGCGCGCGGCGGCCGACCAGGCGGCGATCGCGCAGCGCACCGCCGAGGCTACCGCATCGCCCGACGGCAATAAGGATGCGGCTCTGGGCCTGACGCTCCTCAGCCTGCAGCAGTACCCGCCGGCCATCGAAGCGTTGAATCGCGCCCTGAAGAAGGGCGGGCTGCAAAACCCGGCCGACACGCAATTGCTGCTTGGCATCGCGCAGCTCAAGGCCGGCAACAAGGACGAGGCTCTGAAGGCCTTCCATGCCATCAAGGGCGACCCGAAATACGAGCGCCTCGCGGGCCTGTGGTCGCTGCACACGCGCGCCTAGGGCGCGCGATAGATATATTCGAGCAGGATGCCGATAAAGATCGACATGCCGACGTAGTGATTGTTGAGGAAGGCGCGCAGGCACGCGTCGGGCTCGCGTGCACGGATGAGCCACTGCTGGTAGAGGAAGAACAGCGCCGCAACTCCCAGGGCGACGAGGTATGCGTTGCCAAAGGCGAGGCTCCTGCCCATGAGCAGCAAGGCCATGAGCATCGTCAGCTGCAGCGCGCCGACAATCAGCCGATCCATGTCGGCAAACACGATGGCGCTCGAATTGACACCGATCTTCAGGTCATCCTCGCGGTCGACCATCGCGTATAGCGTGTCGTAGATCGTGACCCAGATGATGGTGGCCACGAACATGACCCAGGCCACTCGCGGCAGCGCGCCGAGGAGCGCCGCAAATGCCATCGGCACTCCCCAGCTGAAGGCGAGCGCAAGATACAGCTGCGGCAGCGCGAAGAAGCGCTTCAGAAAGGGATAGGACACGGTAAGCGCGGCACCCACGCAGGCAAGACGCAGCGTAAATGGATTCAGGTACGTCGCGAGCCACAGCGCCACGGCCATGAGGCCGGCAAATAGCAGCAGCGCCTCTGTCGGCGTGACGCGCCGCGCCGCGAGCGGTCGCTCGCGAGTGCGTCTGACGTGCGGATCGACGTTACGGTCGGCGAAGTCGTTCACGATGCAGCCGGCCGAACGCATCACCGTCACGCCGAGCACGAACACTACCAGCACCTTGGGATCGGGATGCCCGTTGCCCGCCACCCACAGCGCCCACAGCGTTGGCCACAGGAGCAGCCAGATCCCGATCGGCCGGTCGAGGCGCATGAGGCGCAGGTACTGCTCGAGCCGGCGTGCGAGGCGGTGCAGGTAGGGCGCCTCCACCGGTGCGGCGTCATCCCACGCGTGCATAGCGCTCGCCGGCACCGGTCCAACGCATGGCGAGCGGCGCGATGTGATCCGGGTAAGCCCGGAGCATCAATTCGGCGGCTTCCTGCACGCGCGGCAGGAGGTCCGCATCGCGCAAGAGATCGGCAATGCGCAGCTGCGCAAGCCCGGTCTGGCGCGTGCCCAGGAGCTCTCCCGGACCGCGCAGCGCAAGGTCGCGGCGCGCGATCTGAAAACCGTCAAACGTCTCGCGAATGACCTGCAGGCGGGCGCGCGCGAGCTCGGACAGCGGCGCTCGATACAAGAGCACGCAGGTGCTCGCCGCGGCGCCGCGTCCCACGCGGCCGCGCAGCTGATGCAGCTGGGCGAGTCCCATGCGTTCGGCGTTCTCGATCACCATGAGTGTGGCGTCGGGCACGTCTACTCCCACCTCGATCACCGTGGTTGCAACCAGCAGCTGGATCTTGCCTGTCTTGAAGGCCGCCATCGCTGCATCCTTCTGCCGCCCGGGCATGCGGCCGTGCACGAGTCCGACGCGCACGTCCGGCAGCGCAGCGCCGAGGAGTGCCGCGGTTTCCTCGACCGCCTGCGCGCGCGCCTCATCTGACTCGTCAATCATCGGGCACACCCAATAGGCGAGGCGGCCGGCGCGGCAGGCATCGCGGATGCGAATCACGATCTCATCGCGGCGCTGCTCGGGGACGACGACCGTCTGCACCGGCGTGCGCCCGGGCGGCAGTTCGTCAATGACGGAGATGTCCAGATCCGCGAACGCCGTCATGGCGAGCGTGCGCGGAATGGGCGTCGCCGTCATGATGAGCTGATGCGGAAAGCGCCCGAGCTTCTTGCCCTTCTCCTGCAGACGCAGCCGTTGCTGCACGCCGAAGCGATGCTGCTCGTCGACGATGACGAGCGCGAGACCGGCAAAATCGATGCCCTCCTGGAAGAGCGCGTGCGTGCCCACGATCAGCCGCACTTCACCCGCGGCGATGGTCGCGAGCGCGCTTCTGCGCTGCCGCGCGCTCTGTGACCCCGACACGAGCGCAACCGGGACTCCGAGCGGATGAAACCAGTCGCGAAAATTTCGCCAGTGCTGCTCGGCAAGTAGCTCGGTCGGCGCCATCAGCGCGGCCTGCAAGCCGCTGCCCGCAGCACGCGCGGCCGCCGCGGCCGCCACCACCGTCTTGCCACAGCCCACGTCGCCCTGCAGGAGCCGCAGCATCGGGCGCCCGGCGCCCAAGTCGGCATCGACTTCCTGCAACGCGCGCAGCTGCGCGTTCGTCAGTTGGAAGGGCAACGCTTGGCGGAAGCGCGCCGCCAGGCCCTCGCGATCATCGACCGTACATGCGGCATCGCTCTGCACGGTCCGCTTCATGAGTTTCAAACTCAAATGATGCGCGAGCAGTTCCTCAAATGCGAGCCGCCGCTGTGCCGGATGGCGCCCGGCGGCGAGCTCGGCGAGATGCACTTCGCGCGGCGGACGGTGCATGTAGGCGAGGGCATCTTTGAGCGCCGGCAGCCCGAGTGGGGCGAGGATGTGCGGCGGAATCCAGTCGCGCACCGCGGCGCTGTCCAGCTCCCGTAACGCCTGCGTGATGAGCGCGCGCAGGCGGCCCTGCGCGACGCCCTCGGTTCCCGGATAGATTGGCGTCAGGCGTTCCTCGAGCGGCGCAGGCGCGGCGCCCAGGCGGCGGTACTCCGGATGCACCATCTCAACTCCAAAGGGCCCACGGCGCGCCTCCCCGAAGCAGCGCACGCGCGTGCCGCGTGCCAGGCCCTGCTGCTGCGCGAGCGAAAAATAGAAGAAGCGCAGGGTAAGAAAGCCGGAGCCGTCGCCGATGCGCACGATCAGCTGACGGCGTTTGCGGTACGTAACTTCGGTGAGATAGACCTCGCCCTCAACCGCCGCGCGCATACCGGGGATGAGCGTGCCGAGCGGCGCGATCTGGGTGCGATCCTCGTAGCGCAGCGGCAGTACAAAGAGCAGGTCCTGCACCTGCGTGACGCCGAGGCGCGCCAGGCGCTCGGCAAGCGCGGCGCCGACGCCCGGCAGCGCCGTCACCGGCCGCTGCTCGGGACGTGCGGCGGCGTAGCTCGTGGCGCTGTCAGCCAAGATGCAGGATGCCCTCGATTTCAACGCGTGCGCCGCGCGGCAGCTGCGCGACGCCGACGGTGACGCGTGCCGGATAGGGAGCCGTGAAGTACGCCGTCATGACTTCGCTCACCGCGGCAAAGAGCGCCATATCCGTGAGATACACGGTGAGCCTCACGGTGTTGGCGAGCGATCCGCCGGCGGCGCCGGCGACGGCTGCCAGATTGTCGAACACACGGCGGATTTCTGCGTGAATATCGCCGGTGACGAGCTGCATCGTCGCAGGATCGAGCGGAATCTGGCCGGAGAGATACACCGTATCGCCCACGTGCACGGCCTGGGAGTAGCTGCCGATCGCCTGCGGTGCGCCGGGCGTGTGGATGGTCTTGCGGGTAGTCGTCATGAGGAGCCTTTCAGGTTTTCGTGATACTTGTGATCGCGGGCGTGCGCTGCGATCGTGCGCGTGACCCGCAGCACGTCGGGCATGCGCCGGATGATGCGGACGAGGCGCGCCAAATGCTTGCGATTGCGCACCTTGATCTCAAATACCAGCACCGAGGTGTTCTCGTCGCGCGTCTCTACCGATACATGATCGATATTGGTGTCGGTGCTGGCAATGGCCGCGGCGACCGCCGCCAGCACCCCCGTGCGATTGGCCGCGTCGACGCGGATCTCGGAGCTGAAGTGCCGATCAGGCGCGCTCTGCCAGGTGACCGGCAACCATTTTTCCGGGTGCTTGCGGTAATCCTCGACGTTCACGCAGTTTTCGCGATGAATCACGATGCCGCGGCCGCTCGACAGAAAGGCGAAGATCGGATCGTCGGGAATCGGGAAACAGCAGCGCGCGGAGGTGACGAGGAGTCCCTCGGCGCCGGCGATGGCGAGCGGCAGCGGCGCGCCGGAGCCGTCATGCGTGGTAGGTCCCGTCGGCAGCAGGCGGCGCGCCACGAGCGGCGCGAGGCGTTCGCCCAGGCCGACTTTCTCGTAGAGCTCATCGAGGTCCCTGATGCCAAGCTCGCCCAACGCCGCCTGCATCGCTTCGGCGCTCACATCCTTCAGCGACAGCGTGAACTCCGCCAGCGCCTGGTCGAGGAGCCGCTGGCCGAGCCCGATCGCCTCGCTTCTCCTCAGGCTCTTCAAATAGTGCCGGATGGCGCTGCGCGCCTTCGCGGTCACGACGAAATTCACCCAGGAGGGGTTGGGCATGGCCCCCTTGGCGGTAATGATCTCGATCGTTTGCCCGTTGCGCAGCACGGTGCGCAGCGGCGTCAGGCGGCGGTCGATTTTCGCGGCCACACAGCGGTTGCCGACGTCGGTGTGCACCGCGTAGGCAAAATCGACCACGGTCGAACCGCTCGGCAGGCGCAGGATGGCGCCGCGCGGCGTGAACACGTAGACCTTGTCGGGAAAGAGGTCAACTTTGACGCTCTCGAGAAACTCCTCGGAGCTGCCGCCCTCCTGTAATGCCACCAGATGCGAGAGCCACTCGCGCGCGCGCTCCTGCTGCATGCTCTCGACATCGCCGCCGGTCTTGTACTTCCAGTGCGCCGCAATGCCCGACTCGGCAACGCGGTGCATGTCCTCGGTGCGGATCTGCACCTCGAGCGGCACGCCGTTCGGGCCGAAGAGCGTCGTATGCAGCGACTGATAGCCGTTGACGCGCGGGATGGCGATGTAATCCTTGAAGCGGTTCGGCATGGGCTTGAAGACGCCGTGCACCCATCCGACCGCGCGATAGCAGGTGTCTACGTCTTCCACGATGACACGCAGGCCATAGACGTCGACGATTTCATTCAGCAGCGCGCGCTTGCGCCGCATCTTCTTATAGATGCTGTAGAGATGCTTCTCGCGCCGCTCGACGCGCGCTGCGCTGTGGTGCTTCAGGAGCGCCGCCTGCAGCTGCCGCTCGATCTTCTGCAGAAACTCCTTCTGATTGCCGCGCGCGCGCTTCAGGGCGCGCTCGAGCACGCGGTAGCGCTGCGGGTAGAGCGCGCGAAACCCCAGGTCTTCGAGCTCGAGCTTGATGTTGTAGAGGCCGAGGCGCTCCGCGATCGGCGCATAAATGTCGATGGTTTCGCGCGCTATCGCCCGCTGGCGCGGCGGCGCCATCGCCTCGATAGTGCGCATGTTGTGCGTGCGGTCCGCAAGCTTCACCAGGATGACGCGCAGATCGCGCACCATCGCGAGCAGCATTTTGCGGAAGCTCTCGGCCTGCGCTTCCTCGCGGCTCTTGAATTTGATCTGGTCGAGCTTGGTGACGCCGTCGACGAGCTCGGCCACGTCCGCGCCGAAGCGCGCCACGAGCTGGTCCTTCGGCGTCGGGGTGTCCTCGATAACATCGTGCAGGATCGCCGCGATGATCGTGTCCGGGTCCAGATGCAGGTCCGCGAGGATCGCCGCTGCGGCCACCGGGTGGGCGATGAAGGGCTCGCCGGAGAGGCGTTTTTGGCCCTGATGGGCCGAGGCACCGAACTCGGCAGCTTCGCGGATGCGCGCTACCTGTTCCGCCGGCAGATAGGACTCGACGCTGGCGAGCAGCTCCTTCAGGCCCGGCGTGCGCCTTCCGCCGGGGAGCAGTCCCAGGAGCGAAGACGCATAGTCCATAGGTCCTTCCGCTAGAGGTCAGTCTCCGAGGCCGAACTGTGGTGCTCGGAACGTGGACTGATGCTCCATTTCAGGCAGGGGATTCTGCGCCGGCGGCTCGGGCTCACGGAGCATTTCGGCCGTGATGTTGCCAGCGGCGATCTCACGCAGGGCGACGACGGTTGCTTTGTCGTTCTCCCAGGCGAGCGTGGGCTCGGCGCCGTTCGCCAGGCGGCGGGCGCGCTGGGACGCAAGGAGGACGAGCTGAAAGAGGTTCTCGACGTTGTGCAGGCAGTCTTCGACGGTAATACGGGCCATGGTTTAAAGCTTCGGAATGAAACGCCGCGTCGGGCGCGAAAGGTCTACCACTATAAGCGAAGGGGTGGGAGTCAGGCCAGTAGCTCTGCGATGAGGGGTGTTAGGGCCGGGCGGTCTGCGCGCAGCTGCTCTGCCTGCGAGTCGACGATGCGGGTCAAGTCATCAACGGCTCTGTCGAAATCGTCGTTGACGACGATGTAATCAAATTCGTTCCAATGCGACATATCCCCCACCGCGTCGCGCAGGCGCCGTTCGATCGCCGCATCGGATTCGGTCTTCCTCGCCCGCAGCCGCTTCTCGAGCGCGCCGCGCGAAGGCGGCAGAATGAAGATGGTCACGCACTGCGGCAGCGAGGCACGCACCTGCCGCGCTCCCTGCCAGTCGATCTCGAGAATGACGCTGCGGCCGCTCGCAAGGTGATCTTCCACCGGCTCCCGTCCCGTCCCGTAGTGATTGTCGAAGACCTGCGCATGCTCGAGGAACGCGCGTCGCGCCGCCAACTTGCGAAACTCCTCGACCGGCACGAAAAAGTACTCGCGCCCCTCGACCTCATTCGGCCGCGGGGTACGGGTCGTGTGCGAGACCGACAGGCGCAGCTGCGGCCGTCGCGCCAGCAGCGCCTTGACGAGCGAGGTTTTCCCCGCCCCCGAGGGGGCGGCGATGACGAAGAGCTGTCCGCGGGGCGGGCTCTTTTCCGGATGCGCGTCACTCACGCGGCGCTCGCCTCATCTATGAGCTCGATCCAGTGTTTGACCGGAACTTCCGCCGCCGCAGCCAGATGCTGCAGGCAGCCTATGTTCGCAGTTGCGATCACGGCGGGGGCCCCTGCCTGCAGCGTCGCAAGCTTGGCGCGGCGCAGGCGCACGGCAAGCTCGCGCTGCAGGATCGAATAGGTTCCCGCCGAGCCGCAGCACAGGTGCGGATCGCGAACCGGCGTGAGCGAAAATCCGGCGGCCTCGAGCAGCGGCTCGACGCGTCCCGTGAGTTTCTGACCGTGCTGCAAAGTGCAGGGCGACTGCCAGGCAACGCGCGCGCGCAGCTCGCGGGCGCTGCTGCCGACAATGGCGGCGATATCGGCCACGCTGAGCACCTCGCACAGGTCGCGCGTCGCCGCGCTCACGCGCTCAGCGGGTGCAGCGTAGCGCGGATCGTGACGCAGAAGTTCTGCGTAGTCCTTCAGCATCAGGCCGCAGCCGCTCGCAGTCGTGACGATCGCCTCGGCGCCGGCATCGAGAAATTTCATCCAGGCATCGACGTTGCGGCGCGCCTGCGCGAGGGCGCGCTCGGTTGCGTCCAAATGGTGGCTCAACGCCCCGCAGCAGGTCTCCTCTTTGACAGTGACGAGCGCCAGCCCCAGGCGGTCGAACACGCGCGCTGCCGCGGCGTTGATATTCGGCGCAAGCGCCGGCTGTACGCAGCCCTGCAGCAGGATCATGCGGCGCGCGTGGCGCGCCATCGGCGCGGCGGCTCCGGCACGCACGCGTGCCGGGATGCGCTCAGCCAGCGCCGGCGGCAGGAGCGGTCGCAACCACTGGCCCGCACGCAAAGCGGCGGCGAACAGCGTACGGCGCGAGAGCGCGGCTCCCAACGCGCTGCGCAGCAGGCGCTCGCCGCGACCGCGGAGCGGGCGCGCCTCGAGCATTTGACGTCCGATGTCCACCAGTTTTCCGTATTGGACGCCGGAGGGACAGGTGGTCTCGCAGGCGCGACAGGTGAGACAGCGATCCAAATGCGTCACCGTGACCTGGCTTGGGTTTGCGCCTTCGAGCATCTGCTTGATGAGATAGATGCGACCGCGGGGACTGTCGAGCTCATTGCCGAGGAGCTGATAGGTCGGGCAGGTTGCGAGACAAAACCCGCAGTGCACGCACTTGCCGATGATTTCCTGCGCGCGCCGTGCCGTGCTCGAGTGCGCGTGTGCGGCGCTGAGTTCAGTATGCATGCTCAAAGATCCGCGTACAGGCGCCCCGGGTTGAGGATCGCGTACGGATCAAACGTCCTCTTGAGCTCACGGTGGATTCGCAGGAGCGCGGCCGGCAAAGCTGCGAACACCTCGCCGCCGCTTGGCTCCGCGGCGCGAAAGCGCGTGGCAAAGCCGCCGCTGCGCACGCTCTGCTCGTTGAGGTCCGCACGCGCATCGTCGCTGACTACCCAGCGCTGCGCGCCTGCCCACTCGATGAGGGTGCGCCCGGGTGCAGCAGACACGGCACTTGCGGATGGGACGCTCAGCCGCCACAGGTTTCCGGCTTGGTCAAAGAACGGATGCGTGTGCTCTTTGATGCTCGTCCAGAAAGCCTCAGCGGCATTGAGTTCCTCGCCGCCGATGCGCCGGGCGTGGGCGAGCGCCGCCGTCGAGCCCTGCAGGCGTACGTAGAGCCGCCCGTCGACCCAACAGGTTGCAGACACCGGAAGCGGTGTGCGTGCCCAGTCATGCATGCGCTCCAGCGCCTGCGCGGCGCTCAGGGCAAACGTCAGCGTCAGTTGACCCGGCGCTTGCGGCAAAACCTTCAGGGAAACCTCCAGGACGACGCCAAGCGTGCCCAAGGCGCCAACCATGAGCCGCGTCACATCATAGCCTGCGACGTTTTTCATGACGCGGCCGCCGAAATTCAGCACCTGCCCGGCGCCTGTGAGTATGCGCACGCCAAGCACGAAATCACGCACCGGGCCTGCGCTGGCACGCGCCGGCCCCGATAATCCGCTGGCAATCATGCCGCCCAGGGTCGCCCCGGGACCGAAGTGCGGAGGCTCGAAGGGTAGATGTTGGCCGCACTCGGCGAGGCGCGCCTCGACATGCGCAAGAGGTGTGCCGGCGCGCGCCGTGATCACCAGCTCCTGCGGATCGTAATCGACGACTCCCGCGTGATCCTTGAGCATCAGCGGCTCGCCGCAGACCGGGCGTCCGTAGAACGCCTTCGATCCTGAGCCGCGCAGGTGCAGCGCCGTGCGCGCGGCGGCGGCCGCTTGGACGCGGGCAGTGATTTCGGCGGTCGCATCGCGTTCCACGGCCTTCAAAACCGTGGCAAATGCGCGAACGGCATCTGTCCGCCATGCACACGCAGCGCGCCGTAGTCCGCACAGCGCGCCAGGGTCGGCACAGCCTTGCCCGGATTGAGCAGCGCGTGCGGATCGAACGCGCGTTTCACCGCGTGAAACATTTCAAGTTCAGCAGAATTGAACTGCGTGCACATGGGTCCGAGCTTCTCGACGCCGACGCCGTGCTCTCCGGTCACGGTGCCTCCCACCGCGACGCAGAGTTCGAGGATGCGATTGCCGCACTCTTCCGCACGCCGCAGCTCGTCAGGCTTGCCGGCATCAAACATGATGAGTGGATGCAGGTTGCCGTCGCCGGCGTGGAACACGTTTGCAATCGGCAGCGCGAATTCCTCCGACAGCTTGCCGATCCGGTGCAGAACCTCGGGCAGGCGCCGCCGCGGGATCGTGCCGTCCATGCAATAGTAGTCGGGCGCCAAGCGTCCCACGGCCGGAAAAGCCGCCTTGCGTCCGGACCACATGCGCAGTTGCTCGCTCGCATCCGCCGCTACGCGCAGATAGATCGCACCCGCGTCGCGCATGACGCCCATGACACGCTCGAGCTGGTGACTGACGTCGGCATCGCCACCGTCTATCTCGCACAGGAGCAGCGCCTGCGCCGCCGTCGGGTACCCGCACTTCGCGAACGCGTCCGCCGCGCAGATCGCCGCGCCGTCCATCATTTCAAGTCCGGCCGGAATGATTCCCGCGGAGAGGATGTCGCCGACGACACGAGCGCAGGCGCCGATATCGTCAAAGGCGCCGAGCACGAGCTCGACTCTCTCCGGGCGGGGCAGGAGTTTGACGGTAACCTCGACGATGATGCCCAGCATGCCTTCGGATCCGGTAAAGAGCGCGGTCAGCGCGTAGCCCGGCGCTTCGCCCATTTCCGAGCCGAGAACCAGCAGCTCGCCCGCGGCGGTCACGATCTGGATCTCCAGAATGTTGTGCAGCGTGATGCCGTATTTGAGGCAATGCACCCCGCCGGAATTCTCGGCTACGTTGCCGCCGATCGAGCAGGCAATCTGCGAAGAAGGGTCGGGCGCGTAGAAAAGACCATGCTCCGCACAGGCTTTTGAGATGGACAGATTGGTGACTCCGGGCTGCACGCGCGCCAGACGCCGCCCGGGGGCGATTTCAAGGATCTGGTTGAGGCGCGCTAGCACCAAGAGCACGGCTCCTGCGACCGGCAGGCTGCCGCCGGAAAGGCCGGTGCCGGCGCCGCGCGCGACTACCGGCACACGCAGGCGATGACAGATCGACATGACTGCCTGCACTTCGGCCGCGTTTCCGGGCAGCGCGACGACGTCGGGCACGTGGCGATAGGCGGTCAGACCGTCGCACTCAAAGGCGACGCAGGCCTCGCGCGCCGTAAGCACGTTCGCCGCGCCGACGGCGGCGCGCAGTTCCTCGGCCAAGGAAGCCATGACCAATCCTCTCGTCGCGATCAATCGCCCGTCCTGCCCGAAGTTCATCCGCAGCGCGGCTTACTTCGACGAGCGTCGATCTGAAAAGCGCCGCTCACCGAGTGGAGCTTTGCGCCCCCGGATGATAGTGCCGAATTCGTTCGCGTTGGCGAAAATCAGCCGTGGCTGAGCCTTGCAGCACCGCGCCCAGGCGCAGGGTGCCCGCTTCGGTGCCGACAAGCGCAGAGCACCTCATTGCTGCGCAAGTGCGCGCCCATTAGCGCTTGACAGGACCTGGCGGGTGACTCGGGCCGTAACTGAATGACCACTCCGCGAGTTCGGGATTTTTCTGCAGCGCATCCATCCGGAACAGCTTTGGCCGTGTCAGCTGCCCACGCGGTTGGGATCTCGCCACGCCCGCTCGAAGGGCAGCCGCCAGGCGCTCGGCGCGACGAGCTGGTGAATCGCATTCGGCCCCCACGAGCCTGGCGCGTAGAGGCGCACCGGCGGCGGTGCCTTCAACAGCGGTGTCGAAACTTCCCAAAGTCGCTCGATTCCCTCGGCGGTGGTGAAGAGGGTGCGATCGCCCTTCATGGCGTCAAGGATCAATCTCTCATAAGCCTCGAGTACGTCGCCGATCAGGCCGGTATCATGCATGGCGAACTGCAGGCTCTGCTTGTCGAGCCGCATGCCCGGGCCGGGGCGCTTGCCGTAGAACGACAGCGACATTTTTGCAGCGTCCGCCAAGTCGAATGTCAGATGGTCCGGGCCTTGTGCGCTGACGCCGGACCCGGCGGGGAACATGCTCTTGGGCGGCTCCCGAAATGCGATGGAGATGATCCGCTGGCCCTCAGCGAGACGTTTGCCGGTGCGCAGGTAGAACGGCACGCCGGCCCAGCGCCAGTTGTCGATCGAGCATTTCAAGGCGATGAAGGTCTCGGTGTCGGACTCAGAATCAACGCCTTCCTCAGTGCGGTAGCCGGTGTATTGCCCGCGCACCACGTCCGCCGGCGCGAGCGGCAGCATGCTGCGAAACACCTTGTTTTTCTCTTCGCTGATGGGCGCAGGCTCCAGCGCCGTCGGCGGCTCCATCGCCATGAACGCAAGAATCTGGAAGAGGTGAGTCACCACCATGTCGCGAAACGCACCTATCGACTCATAGAACCCCGAGCGCTTGCCCACACCCAGCGTCTCGGGGACGTCGATCTGCACGTGGTCAATGAAATTGCGATTCCAAATGGGCTCAAAGAGTCCGTTGGCGAAGCGGAACGCAAGGATGTTCTGCGCCGGCTCCTTGCCCAAAAAGTGGTCGATGCGAAAGATTTGCTGTTCGCTGAACACTTCATGCAGTTTGGCATTCAGAGACACGGCGCTCGCAAGATCAGTGCCGAACGGCTTTTCCATGATGATCCGGGAGCGCTCGACCAGGCCCGCTTCGCCGAGCAGGCGCACCGCCGATAACGCAGCGTTCGGCGGTACGCTCAGGTAGTGCAGGCGGCGGCTCTCGCCGCCGAAGGCCTGCTCCGCCTTCTCTACCGCCGCTTTGAGGGTAGCGGCGCCGGCGGCGAGCGGCACATAGTCAAGATTCTTGGCAAAGGCATCCCAGGCCGCGGCGCTTACCTTGCGGCTGGAGAATTCATCGAGTGCACTGCGCACGAATGCGCGCAAGCCCTCAACGTCCAGGTCCTCCAGAGACACGCCGATGATCCGGCAGCCCGGAATAAATCCGGCACTCGCCAAGTGGAACAGGCCCGGCCAGAGTTTGCGTCGCGCAAGGTCCCCCGTCGCGCCCACGAGCACCACGACCTGTGGATACTGCGGACCCTCGCCTGCAAGAATCTTTGCCACCGTGTACATCCTCTCGTCATGAGTCGGGCTTCTGGCCGTGCGGATTCTGGCGCATGCACACCGCGGCAGCCACCTGCGCAGGGCCAATGCGTGAGCTGTTTCCGGGAGTGACGCGCACAGCCCGGGTCGTAGCCGCGCCGCGATAGGCTCGGCGGCCGCGACCAGGGCGATGCGCCGCGCGGATGCCCTCGTGCGGTATCCTTTTCGCCATGAGTGCGCAGGTTTTGATTGTGGGGGCAGGTCCGACGGGACTCGTGCTCGCGCTGTGGCTGACGCATATGAACGTCAAGGTGCGCCTTATAGATGTGGCCGCAGAGTCCGGCACCACCACTTCGCGCGCCTTGGCGGTGCAGGCGCGCACGCTTGAGTTTTACCAGCAGCTGGGACTCGCCGCGACAGTCGTCGAACGCGGCCATAAGGTCGCGTCCGTGAATCTGTGGGTAAAGGGCACCAAGGCCGCGACCGTTCCGATCGGGGCGATGGGACAGGGACTGAGCCCCTTTCCGTTTCCGATGATTTTCCCGCAGGACGAGCACGAGCGGCTTCTGATCGAGACTCTCGGCGCGGTGGGGGTGGAAGTAGAGCGCCGCCTGCAGTTGACGGGATTCGAAGATGACGGGCGGGAAGTGCGCGCGACGCTGCGCAGAAGCGATGGCTCCGAGGAACTGTGCGCAGTCGCGTATCTCGCAGGTTGCGACGGCGCGCGCTCCAGGACCCGCGAGGTGCTCAACGTCGGCTTTCCCGGCGGCACCTACGATCACATGTTCTACGTGGCAGATGTGCAAGCCGCGGGGGCGCCGATGGACGGTAATTTGCACGTCGATCTGGACGATGCGGACTTCCTCGCCATCTTTCCCCTGAAGGGCGCCGGGCGCGCGCGCCTGATCGGCTCGGTGCGTGACACCGCGGCGCAAGGCTCCGGGCCTCTCAAATTTGAAGACGTCCAGGAGCGCGCCATTCGCAGCCTGCAGGTGCAGGTGGAGTGCGTGAACTGGTTTTCGACCTACCGAGTGCACCACCGCGTCGCGAATGCGTTCGCCAGGGGACGAGCATTCCTGCTGGGCGACGCTGCGCACATCCACAGTCCCGTCGGCGGCCAGGGCATGAATACCGGGATCGGCGACGCAGTCAATCTCGCCTGGAAGCTTGCCTCGGTGCTGAAGGAGAATTCGAGCGCAGTTCTCCTCGAGAGCTACGAGCCGGAGCGCCGCGCGTTCGCGCGGCGGCTCGTCGCCACGACGGACCGCGTGTTTGCAGGAGTGATCAATCCTGGTGCGCTCGCGCGATTCGTGCGCACTGAGGCGCTCCCTGGGATCGCGCCCGGCCTCTTTAGCTTACCGATCGTGCGCAGGTTCGCCTTTCGCACCGTCTCGCAGATTGGCGTCAACTACCGGGGCAGTGCATTGAGCTGCGGCGCGGCTGGCAAGATAAAAGGCGGGGACCGCCTGCCCTGGATTGGGACTGCGGGAACGCAGGGCAACTTCGCGCCGCTTGCGACACTCAAATGGCAGGTGCACGTCTACGGAGATCCGCATGCTGAGATCGCCGAGTTCTGCGCGCAGCGCGCTCTGCAGTTCCAGCATTTCCCCTGGCAGCAAGGTTGCCAGGAGGCCGGGCTCATGCGAAACGCAATCTATCTCGTGCGGCCGGACGGTTACGTGGCCTTGGCGGATACGGAGCCAGCAGTGCAAAGGCTCGCGCAGTATTTCGCAACCCGCGCGATTCACCTCCCGCGGCAATAGGACCGCAGCGCTTACGAACTGTACTCAGGCCGCGGGGAGCGCGCCTTCGAGCCGCCGTTTCAACCACAGCGCAAGAGTGCCGCCCGCCGCCGCGATGGCCGCATGCAGCGCCCAGAACTGCAGCGCAGTCATCCGCTCGAAGAACCCGCCGAGCCAGCCAATGGTGATATTGGCGACGAACAGGCTTAGAAACACCGTGCCCATCATGGTGGCGCGCAGACGCGGCGGTGCCGCGCGCGAGACCAGAGCAAGCAGCGTCGGCCAGTAGTAAAGAAACGCAACTCCGAGTAGCACGTTGTATAGAACCGGCACGACAAGCGGCACGCGGTTCGTGAAGGCGCAGCCCGCCACCAGCAGCAGATTCGCGCCGCACGCAAGCCACGCGCCCGTTCCGATCTTGACGATCTCACCCGGTTCGCCGCCGCGTGCCGCCTGGTAGCGCCACAGCGCGAAGAGGCAGGGCACGCCAACGATGCTGGCGAGAGGATCGATGGAGTTGAACCAGGCGACCGGCACGTGAAAGCGCAGCAGATCAAGATCAACGCTGCCATCGATCCAGACGAGCCCAACGTTGGAGTTCTGGTAGTACGCGATGGATTGAAATATGGTGATCGCCATCACCACGAGGAGCGCGGCGACGGTGCGCCACTGTGCGCGATCGAGCGCCGCTGCTGCGACTTTGGCCGCCGCAACCCGCTTGGACTCGGAGAGCTCTCGATAGCCTGCAAGGTAGGTTGCAAGACCGATCAGCATCAGGATCCCCGCAAGGCCAAATCCGGCATGCCAGCCGTAGAGCTGAGCGAGCAATCCGCACACGAGTGGCCCCGCTACGGCGCCGAAATTTATGCCGATGGAGAAGATCGAAAACCCGCGCGTGCGCCCTGCGCTATCGTTTTCGGAATAGAGGCCGCCGACCTGGGTCGAGATGTTGCCCTTCAAGAACCCGCAGCCGACGATCAGCAGCAGCAGCGCCAAGAGGAAGGACACATCGAAGGCCATCGCAATGTGGCCGGCGCTCATCAACACAGCGCCCAGCACGACAGCGCTGCGTTGGCCGATCCATCGGTCCGCAATCCACCCTCCCAACACGGGAGTGAAATAGACAAAGCCCGTATACAAACCGAAGATCTGCGAGGCGAGCGCGAGAGTGCTCATCGGCCCGAACACGCTCGTAAGGCCGTCGCGAAACGCCCGGAACCCGGCAACGTGCTCGACATGGCCGGGCAGGAGCAGTGCCTGGCTCATGTATAAAACCAGAAGTGCAGTCATTCCGTAGTAGGAAAAGCGCTCCCACGCCTCGGTGAATGCGAGGTACGCGAGCGCGCGCGGCTCGCCGAGGAATGTGCGCTCATGAACGGAGGATGGCGGCGGCACGCCGCCGTCGAGGCTGCTCATGCGCCCACCCGCCGCGCCACGGCGGGCGTCAAACGGCACGCGCGCCTCTTGCGGTAGTGCGCGCAAGACTCAAACGGCGGCAATCTACCCAAGAACTCGCGCTGGAAGCTTGTCTCTCGCGTGATCCGCGACTGATTTAATTTTCATCATTGTCAGCTACGATCCAGCCGCGCCCGCCCATGAGAAGTGTGTGGTTAAGTGCGCAGACGACTTTACAGCACCGTACGCATTTAACACCATGCCACTCGCAAATAACACCGCAGGCCGGGATATAGCACAAGCTATTGTTGCCTTGCTCGCGAATGACCGGCGATGCTCAAACCGCGCTTGGAGAGTCTGCATGCTATTCATGATTGTTGAACATTTTCGAAACGGCGACCCGTTGCCAATTTACCGACGCTTTCGTGAGAGTGGGCGGTTGGCTCCGGACGGCCTGCAGTATATTTCGAGCTGGGTCGACGAGAAATTTGAGCGCTGCTTCCAAATAATGGAAACAAGAGATCGCAAATTGGTCGATCAGTGGATCGAGAACTGGAGCGATATCGTCGAATTCGAAGTCTTTCCTGTCGTTACATCCAAAGACGCCGCCGATTTGATTGCATCGCGCCTATGACTCACACGCCACAAGCACTGCAGCCCAAAAGTCTCGCAAGCGCTCGATGCGCGACGACAAGGAGGAGTAATGACGTACCCGCAGTAGGGTCATTGCCTATGCCCGCGCTTGCGGGGAAAGTGCGCGAATTCTCTTTCGCGCACGCTCCAGTGGAGCATCCTGCAAGAGCGCCATGCGCTGCGCGCACGTGTTGCGTGGCGAAATACTGAGCCATGCTTTTGCGTCGACGTGTCGGCGTCAGTCAGAGCCGCGTATCCGCCCGACCGCCCGAAAGTCCACGCCGTGATGGCTGCTTGGGTACATAAGCGGGCGCATGCGGATTCTGCGCTTCACTGACTCGAGGAGCGGCGCCCTGCTGCAATCAAATGCGCCATAGGCGAGCCAAAGTTCAATTCATGGACTTCACGATCGGTGCAGGATCATTCGACATTCTGCACCTGTGCGTCTAGATGTCGCGTAAGCGACTGAACATAACGCATTATCGTCTTATGGCCATCGAGTCAGACTGCGCACCTAGCTACACCAGCCCAGCCGTCCGCAGCGAATGGAATGCTGCCTGTCTTAGGCGCTCCGCCGAGAACTGATTTACACAAAGATTGCGCGGGCCTTTGACCGCCGTACTCAAGCGGCGTAGAAGCTAAGCACTGGATTTCAATTAGAAATGAATGAGGCCGTGCGGGGGATTGGCGTCGCAGCCGAGGCCGCCGATTATGAGCACGGCCCGGCGACTTGGACGTCCTCTTTCGCCAAGATTCCGATTTAGCGTATGAAGGGATTCAGACGGCGCTGCGACGGTGGCCGTTAGACACGGGTGCGCGCGCAGGCAACGACCTGATGCATGAACTCGCAAGTCGCCCTGGGTATGCAGCGTCAAGCGATGCACCATTTTTCTCCAGCCCGAGATAGCCCATGAGAGCACTTCCCAATAGCTACACGCTGCCCGGTAACTACACGGGCGCCCCCGGCTATCTCGGTGCATCAGGTAATCCCGGTAACTCTTCCCATTTCAACGGCTACGCAGGCGGTAACGGCGGCGGCGGCTTTATTGGCCTCTCCTGCCCCTTCGGCGGGACATACACCAGCTACGGTCAAATCCAAGGCGGGAGCGGCGGCGCGGGCGGCAACGGCGGCGCGGGCTACAACTACTCCAGCACCGGCGGCGCCGGCGGCGCCGGCGGCACCGGGGCGGACGGCGTCGATCTCGGGGGTGTGGGCGGCGTCGCTGACTCGGCGACTACGCTGACCAACAGCGGTGAGATCACCGGCGGCGCGGGCGGGGCGGGAGGCTACGGCGGCGCGGGCGGCACGTCCCGCCTCGGCGGCGGCGGGGCCTCCAGCTCCGGCGGCAACGGTGGCAACGGCAGTGGGGGCGGAGCGGGCGTCGATCTTTTGTCGGGCACGCTGACCAACAGAGCTCAGATTAACGGCGGCGCGGGCGGCGCAGGCGGCCACGGCGGCCTCGGCAACTACGGCGTCGGCGGTGCGGGCGGCGCGGGCGGCGCGGGCGGCGCGGGTGTCCTCTTGTCAGGTACGCTGACTAACATGACCGGCGCCAGCATCATTGGCGGCAAAGGCGGCAACGGCGGTACCGGCGGCATCCCCGGCAGCGATCACGGCGGTGTGGGCGGCGGCTACTACAGCGGTGCGGGCGGCGCGGGCGGGGCAGGCGGGGCAGGCGTTGATCTGTTGTCGGGCACGCTGACCAACGGCGGCCAGATCACCGGCGGCGCGGGCGGTGCGGGCGGCAACAGCGGCTTCATCTACTACGGCCGCGGGATTGCTAGCGTTAACGGCAACGGCGGTGCGGGCGGCGCGGGCGTTGATGTGTTGTCGGGCACGCTCACCAACGGCGGCCAGATCACCGGCGGCAACGGCGGCGCTGGCGGCACCGGCTACGGCATTGGCGTTGACGGCGGAACGGGTGGAGCCGGCGTCGAGCTCTCGTCGGGTTCCGTGACTAACAACGACAGCATTACCGGCGGCAATGGCGGCGCGGGCGGCGCGGGCGGCCACGGCGTCAATGGGAGCATCCACACCTACGGCAAAGGCGGTAACGGCGGAGTGGGCGGTGCCGGCGTCGAGCTATCGTCGGGTTCCGTGACCAACCACCGCAGCATTATCGGCGGCGCGGGCGGCGCGGGCGGTGCGGGCGGGCCGGGCGGCTACGGCAACGGCGGTGCGGGCGGTGCGGGCGGTGCGGGCGTCGAGCTCTTGTCGGGTTCCGTAACCATCACCGGCATTATCGGCGGCCAGGGCGGTGCGGGCGGCGCCGCGTACCCCGGGTACTCAGGGGGCAACGGCGGTGCGGGCGGTGCGGGCACGTTTCTGAAAGGCGGCACGTTGACCACGTCGGGCACCATTTCGGGTGGTGCGGGTGGTGCGGGTGCGACGGGTGGCTTCGGCGCTGCGGGCGCCCCCGGCAGTGCGGGCGGCGCGGGCGGCGCGGGTGTCGAACTCTCGTCGGGTTCCCTGACCAACAGCGGCCAAATTTCCGGCGGCAACGGCGGCAACGGTGGCGACGGGAGGGGCGCCATGTATTACAGGGGCGCTGGCGGCGCTGGTGGTGCGGGCGGGGCGGGCGCGTTTCTGAACGGCGGCACGCTGACCACGTCGGGCACCATTTCGGGGGGTGCGGGTGGTGCGGGTGGTGCGGCGGGTCCGGGAGGCACCAATGGACCACCGAATGGCTCCGCCGGTGCTGCGGGCGATGCGGTGCAGTTCGGCACGGTGGCGAGCACGCTGGTGGTGAAGCCCCATGCGGTGTTCAACGGCCAGGTCGCGGCGAACGCCGCCGTCAATGACGTCTTGAAACTGAGCGGCATTCAATCCGGGGGCACCGCGATCACGCTCGGCACGCAGTTCACGGGTTTCTCCACGCTGACTTTCGCCTCCGCTGCCGCCTGGACGGTAGATGCCGGCACGGGAGCTGCACCGAGTAGCGGCCTCGCCGTCAACGGCTTCACGACGAGCGACACGATTGATGTCACCAATTTGACCCCAACCGAGGTGGCGTCGGATTTCAATTTCAACACGCACACGCTCACCACAGCGAGCGACGGCACGTTGAGTTTCGTGAGTGTTTCCTTCAGCGGCGACGAGTTTGTCTTCTCGAACGATGGCAGCGGCGGCACCGACATCAATCTGGTTTCGGGCAATTTCATCTCCTCGACCATCACGAGCACGGTCACGCTCGGAAGCACCGCGCATCCGAGCCCGCTGATCATCACCAATACCGGCGTCGTGGCACCCACGAGGGCGGGGGCGACCGGCGTGCTCAGCAACGCCTCAAATAATAGTTTGACGAACAACGGTGCAATTCAAGGCGCTACCGGCAGCACTGGGAGTGCGGGTATTAATAGTGCAGGCGGCAGCGGCGGAAGCGGCGGCGCCGGCGGCCACGGCGGTGTGGGCCTGAGTCTGAGCGGCGGTACGGCGACCAACAACGGCGCCGGCAGCATTTCGGGCGGCGCTGGGGGCACCGGGGGCAATGGTGGGACCGGCGGTAACGGCGGCCACGGCGGCATTGGCGCCGTCGGTGGCCACGGTGGTGTGGGCGTCGCGCTGTCCTCTTCGGGTACGCTCACCAACGCGGGCAACATTACCGGCGGCAACGGCGCCTACGGCGGCCTCAACGGTAGCCCCTCTCACCATTCGCTTAATGCCGCCAGCGGCGCGGGCGGCGTGGGCGTGACCATCAGCGGGAGCAGCCTCACCAACGAGAGCGGCGGCAGCATCACGGGCGGCGCGGGAGTCTATGGGACCGGCGCGGGCGGGGCCGGCGCTGCGGGCGTCACTCTGAACGGCGGAACCTTGACCAACAACAGCGGCGCAAGCATCACCGGTGGCGCAAGCGGCGGATGCCTTGCCGTCAACGGAGCGGTCGGCGGTGCTGGGGTCGTGGTAAGCGCCGGAACACTGACCAATGCCGGCGACATCACCGGCGGCAGCGGCGGCGACGGTTACGCATTGATAGGCAGTGTTGCGGGCGGGGCCGGTGGGGCCGGCATTTTACTGAACAGTGGCATGCTGACCACTTCCGGCACGATCTCAGGTGGTGCGGGCGGTACGGGGACCACGACCGGCGCTGCGGGCGATGCGGTGAAGTTCGGCAGCGCCGCGAGCACGCTGGTGGTGGATCCGGGTGCGGTGTTCAACGGCCACGTAGTCGCCAACGCATCTGTCAACGATGGGCTGGAACTCAGTGGCACTCAAGCCGGCGGCACCGCGATCAAGCTCGGTACCGAGTTCACCAATTTTTCGACGCTGACGTTCCTTCCCGGCGCCGCCTGGATAGTGGATGCCGGTGCGCATGCCGCGCCCAGCAGCGGCCTTGCCATCAACGGCTTCACCACCGGCGACACGATCGATATCACGAACCTGACCCCGACTCAGGTGGCAGCGGATTTCAACCCCACGACCGATGTAATCACGACAGCGAGCGACGGCAGGCTGAAATTCAACGGCATCAGCGGCGATACCTTCGTGTTCACGGCCAAGGGCGCCGGCACCGATGTCACCGTGCAAGCTACCCCGGCTGCCACCCTTGCAGCTGCAGGTCACGACATCACGAACTTCATGGGCGATGAGCACCGCGCCCTGATGGATGGTCGCTTCACGCTCGGCGCCCACAGCTTCGGTTCTGCTCCGCTGCCGCAGCCGGAGCCCGCGTTTGCGGCGTTCAGTGGTCACGGCTTCTCTGCAAATGCGTTGACCGATCATGGCATCGCTCATGCATTGAGTGTCGGGTCCCATGCGTAATGCTCGCGATGGCGTTGAGAGGCAAGCCTGAGGCTCTAAAGCTCGATGCGTCAGCGCCCGTTAGGATGTTGCGCGCCTAGTATTCATCCGCGAGCGCCCCGACCGTGAGTGCATTCTTTTGGGCTTCGATCATTGCGACGGCGGCCCGACTGCGTTCCTGCCAGGCTTAATGCAACTGCAGAGAGCGGTACGGCTGGCGTAAGACGTCATTCGACGTTTTGCACCTGTTCGCGCATCTGCTCGATGATCACCTTCATTTCCACGGCAGCGCGCGTCGTTTCCAAATCCTGCGATTTCGACGACAGCGTATTGGCTTCGCGATTGAGTTCCTGCATCAAAAAGTCAAGGCGCCGTCCGGCAGGCTCTGATCCAGCGGTCGCGCGCCGGATCTCATCGATGTGGCCGCAAAGCCGGTCAAGTTCCTCATCCACGTCGAGTCGCTGCAGAAGAATCGCAAGCTCCTGCTCCAGACGCTCGTGATCGACCTGCACGGCGAGTTCCGCGATGCGCTCATCGAGCCGCGTGCGCACGCGCTGCTGCACCTCAGGCAAACGCACACGCACTTGGGCGACCAGGGCTGTAAGGCCCGCACAGCGCTGATCAATAAGTTCGCGCAGCCGCTCACCCTCGCGGCTACGAGCGGCGACGAGCTGCGCGAGCGTCTCACCTACCAAGGCCTTGGCGACGCCCTGCAACTCCTCGCCGGCGGTGCTGTTGTCGCGTATCACTCCCGGCCAGCGCAGCACATCGAGAAGGTTCACGGTGTGCGCGGCGGGAAATGCGCCCGCCAGTTCGCGCACGCGTACGAGCAGGCGCTCGAGCGCCTCGGCGTCGAGCTCGAGCGCGCTTTGCGCGCCTTGCGCCGAGCGCAGGCTGATCGTGCAGTCAACCTTCCCGCGTTTGAGTTCGCGCATCAGGCACTGCCGCAGCTCAGGCTCCGCTGCGCGTAGCTCATCGGGCAAGCGGAAACCGCTCTCGAGGAAGCGATGGTTCACGCTGCGCAACTCGCACACAAGCGTTCCCCAGGGGCCTGCGGCTTCGCACCGCGCAAATCCGGTCATGCTCGTGATCATTGCGGGGATCTTGGCGCGCGCACAGCGGGCGCTGTTCTACGGCTTACGCTCATGTGCCGGGGGATATAGACTCGGCATCCAGTCTAACAGATGCAAAGGCGGCTTCTTGAAGGTCGAGTACGCCGATATTAGCCTTCTCGGGGCACGCGAAGAGAACCAGGACAGGGTAACGGCGGCTGTGGCGGAACACGCCGCGCTGCTGCTAGTGGTCGATGGCATGGGCGGTCACGCGGACGGCGCTCGTGCCGCCGAGGTGACGCAGCGCGTCCTCTTGGAGAGCTTCTGGCACACCCCGCAGCCGCTGTTCGATCCCCTCGGTTTTCTGCACATGACACTGGGGCGCGCACACGAGGAAGTGGTCAGGATCGGCACGCACCTGCCCCTCGAGCAACGCCCGCGAGCAACCTGTGCCATGTGTCTCGTACAGCAGCGCTCGGCGTGGTGGGCGCACGTCGGCGACAGTCGCGTTTACCACATGCGCCAAGGCGCGCTCATCGCGCGCACCCGCGATCACAGTCACGTCGAGCTGCTATTGCGCGAGGGGCTGATTACCGTTGAGCAAGTGCAGATGCATCCGATGCGCAATTTCGTCGAGTCCTGCCTGGGCGGTGATCCGATTCTGCCGGAAATGTCGATTACCGAGCGCCAGGAGATCGAACCTGGCGACGTGTTGCTTGCGTGCACGGATGGACTGTGGGGTGCATTGCGCGACACGGAGATGGCGGACCGGCTCGAGGCCCCGGGCGCAGGATTGCGTGAGGCACTGCTCGCGTTGGGCGAACTGTCGATTGCGCGCGGCGGCGCGGGCAGCGACAACACTTCCGCCGCCGCCCTGCGCTGGCTTGGCGATTGAACCGAAAGGAACCGGAGATTCCATGAGCATGCGGCCCAACGGACGCGCTGCCGATCAGCTGCGGCCCGTGCAGTTGACGCGCCGCTTCGGCAAGCACGCGGAAGGCTCCGTGCTCATCGAATGCGGCGACACTCACGTGCTGTGTACCGCGAGCGTGGAAGATGGCGTGCCGCACTTCCTGCGCGGCAAGGGTCAGGGCTGGGTGACTGCCGAGTACGGTATGTTGCCGCGCGCCACTCATTCCAGAAGTCCGCGGGAGGCGGCGCGCGGCAAGCAGAGCGGCCGGACTCAGGAGATTCAGCGTCTCATCGGGCGCGCGCTGCGTGCGGTGGTGGATCTCAAAGCCCTCGGTGAGCGAACCATCACCCTCGATTGCGACGTTCTGCAGGCGGATGGCGGGACGCGCACGGCGGCGATCACGGGCGCCTACGTTGCGCTTGCGCAGGCGTGCGAGCGCCTCGTGCGCCGGCGCGCCGTAGCCGCCAGCCCCCTGCACGGCCAGGTCGCCGCCATATCCGTCGGCATTGTCGGCGGCCTGTGCGCGCTTGATCTCGACTATGCGGAGGACTCCCAGGCTGAGACCGACATGAACGTCGTCATGAATAACGGCGGCGCCTTCATCGAAGTCCAGGGCACTGCCGAGGGGCACGCATTCCGGCGCCATGAGCTCGACGCACTGCTGAATCTCGCCGCGGGTGGCATCGGACAGTTGTTCGCGCTGCAGGCACAGAGTCTGGATGCGCCGCCGCCGTGAAGGAACGACGGGTGATCCTGGCAAGCTCCAATGCGGGCAAGCTCGCGGAGCTGCGAGCCCTGCTCGAGCCGCTCGGCTTTGATTTGACGCCGCAGCAAGAGCTTGGCATCGAGTCGCCGCCGGAAACCGGGGAGACTTTTCTCGATAACGCGTTGCTCAAGGCGCGCCATGCCGCGGCACGGCGCGGCCTGCCCGCCATCGCCGATGACTCCGGGATCGAAGTCGATGCGCTCGAGAAGGCCCCGGGAGTGCGCTCCGCGCGCTTCGCGGGGGAAGCGGCCGCGGATGAAGAGAATCTCAGGAAGCTCCTCAGTGAGATGCGCAACGTGCCTAAAGCGCGCCGCGGCGCGCGCTACCGCTGCGTCATAGCGTTCGTGCGCAGTGCGGCGGATCAGGATCCCGTCATTGCCGAGGGAGCATGGGAGGGCAGCATTGCCGCAGTCCCGCGCGGCGCGGGCGGCTTCGGCTACGACCCGATATTTGTGCCGGCCGGAGAGGAACGCACCGCCGCCGAACTTGCGCCCAGTGAAAAAAATGCCGTGAGCCACCGCGCACGCGCACTGCATGCGCTGATTGCACAGTTGCGCGCCGCGTAGCTCAACGGTACGCGCGCGTGATCTTGCCGCCGCTCTCGCTCTACGTGCACTTCCCATGGTGCGTAGCCAAGTGCCCCTACTGCGACTTCAACTCCCACGCATTGCGCGATGCGCTGCCCGAATCCCAGTACCTCGAAGCTCTGGAGCGCGACCTTGCATTCCAGAGCGTGCAGGTCGGCACGCGCAGCATCCTGAGCGTGTTCCTGGGCGGCGGCACGCCAAGCCTTTTTTCCGCGGACGCCGTCGCGCGCGTGCTGGCCGCCGCACGCCGGCATTTGAACATCGCGGCGGATGCGGAAGTCACACTCGAGGCGAATCCGGGCACGGTCGAACGCGGGCGATTCGCTGAATACCGGGCCGCAGGCATCAACCGCGTGTCCCTCGGTGGGCAAAGCTTCGATGCGCGGCAGCTGCAGGCCCTCGGACGCATCCATTCGCCGCTCGAGACGCAGCGTGCGGCGGCCGAGCTGCATGCCTGCGGTCTTGCCAACTTCAATATCGACCTCATGTACGCGCTGCCGGGCCAGGATGTGGCTGCGGCGTTGAGCGACATTGAGCAGGCACTCGCGCTTGCGCCGGCCCACCTGTCGCATTATCAGCTCACCATCGAGGCGGGCACGGCTTTGGCAGCCAATCCTCCGGCGCTGCCAAGCGATGACGGCGCCGCGCAGATCCTCGAGGCGTGCCAGCGCCGCCTCAGCGCGGCGCACTTCGCGCGCTATGAGATCTCTGCCTATGCACGCGCAGGCTTTGAGTGCCGCCACAATCTCAATTATTGGAGATTTGGCGATTACCTCGGCGTGGGTGCGGGCGCGCACGGCAAGATCTCCCTCGGGATGGACGCCGGAATCGTGCGCACGGTGCAGTGGCGCGAGCCGCGGCGCTACATGAGCGCGGCGCCAGTGGCGCAGTCGCGCTGCAGAGTCGCCGCGCGCGATTTGCCGTTCGAATTCATGCTCAATGCCCTGCGCCTCGTTGAGGGTTTTGAGATCGAAGTCTTCGCGGCGCGCACCGGCCTGCCCTGGCATGCTGTGGCCGCCGACGTCGAGGGTCTCGTGCGGCGCGGCCTCATCGAGGTAAATGGCCGGCGCTGCCGGGCGACGGCGCAGGGCTTGAGCTTCCTGAACGACGTGCTCCTTGCATTCCTGCCGGAAAGTGCGGCAACGACCGAGCTTTCGGCAATGTCAACCGCCTCGTGAGGCAGATCGAAGGGCCAAACGGCGGTCTTTATGCACAGCCGGGCGCGTGCCTCCCACAAATGAGCGAATTACGTGCTAAACCACCCAAGTCGCTGAATGAGATGCTTGTAACGCATTGAAAACACTGGGTAGATTATATTGGTCAATAATTAGCCAATGTAATAAATATGCAATTTTGCCCGGAAATCGCACCTTGAAAAACGCAAAAGTCCACAGACTTATCCACAGCTTCTGTGGATAAAGGAACCCAAGAAATGCGCAGGCCCCGCACCGATATAAAGCCGCCAGACATGTGCGCATCGCGACGCTTGAGAAGCGCCGGATGTGCCGCTAGACTTGCGCCCCCTTTTGCGTCCCCCACCCCTGTGAGCAGCCCATGAAAGCCGCGATTCATCCGGAATATAAGGACATGGCGGTAACTTGCGCCTGCGGCAATGCGTTCACCACGCGTTCGACGCTCGGCCACGATCTGCAAATCGAGGTCTGCTCCAACTGTCATCCGTTCTACACCGGCAAGCAGAAGATCGTCGATACCGCTGGCCGCGTCGACAAGTTCCGCAAGAAATACGCGCCCGCTGCTGCGCGCTGAAGTAACGGCGCACCGACGCAGCGCGAGCTTGAGGTCATTTGAACGGCCTCAAGTTCGCGTGCGCGTGCCTTGATTTCGTTGGGCGGACCCTGTATCCCTGACCGTTACTTGCCTTTGGGCTCGTGATCCTTCAGGAGCCTTCATCAGGATGCAGCAGCAGTCATGACCGCGGCGAAATTCGAGCTTCTCGACGAGGAGTCCGGCAAAAAATCCGAACTTCCGGTGCTCCGCGGCACCATCGGTCCCGCGGTCGTCGATATCTCCGCGATCCAGCGCGACTTGGGAGTCTTTACCTACGATCCGGGATTCGGCGCCACCGCCTGCACCGATAGCCGCATTACCTACATTGACGGCGAGGCCGGTGTACTCCTCTACCGCGGCTATCCGGTCGAGCAGCTCGCCGCAAAGAGCACCTTCATGGAGGTGGCGTACCTGGTGCTGCATGGAGATCTGCCGAACAAAAAGCAGCTCGACGAGTTCACCGGAAATATCCGCTACCACACGATGATCAACGAGACCCTGTTGCGCTTTTTCAACGGGTTTCACCACAACGCGCATCCCATGGCGATGGTCTCGGCGGTGGTGTCGTCGATGTCCGCGTTCTACCACGACACGATGGATATCTATAATCCACGCCATCGGGAGATCTTCTCGCATCGCATCGTCGCGAAGATCCCGACCATCGCCGCCGCCGCTCACAAGCACTCCCTCGGCCAGCCTTTTGTCTATCCGCGCAACGATCTGGACTACGGCAGCAATCTCCTGCACATGTTCTTTGCCGTGCCGTGCGAGGCCTACAAGGTTGACCCGGTGGCGGCGCAGGCACTCGATCTGCTGTTCATCCTGCACGCGGACCACGAGCAGAATGCGAGCACCTCAACGGTGCGTCTTGCCGGCAGCACCGGTGCGAACCCGTACGCCGCCATTTCCGCGGGAGTCTCGGCGCTGTGGGGCCCGGCGCACGGCGGCGCCAACGAGGCGGTGCTCGCCATGCTCGAGCAGATCGGCACGGTCGATCACATCCCGAAGTTTCTGGCGCTGGCGAAGGACAAATCCAGTCATTTTCGTCTGATGGGCTTCGGGCACCGCGTCTACAAGAACTTCGACCCGCGCGCCAAGATCATCCGCGCGATGTGCCACAAGGTTCTGGCCGCGCTCGGACGCTCGGATAACCCGCTTTTCGAGCTCGCGCTGCGCCTCGAGGAGATCGCGCTCAAGGATGACTACTTCATCGCGCGCAAGCTCTATCCAAACGTAGATTTCTACTCGGGCATCATCTACAGCGCGATCGGGATACCGCGCTCGATGTTCACCGTCATGTTCGCCATCGCGCGCACCGTGGGCTGGGTCGCCCACTGGCAGGAGATGATTGCCGATCCTGCAATGCGCATCGGGCGGCCGCGGCAGCTGTACACCGGGGCTACGCGCCGCGATTACGTCGCGATGTCACAGCGCGGCTGACTCTTCGATCAGTGCCTCGACCTCGCCGAGGTTTGCGCGGCGCATCGGTCTACCGTCCACCGGGCTCACCGGCGCCTGGCGGATCCCGTCGGCAGGAAACACCGTCGCGTCGATGGGCTGATCGTCGATCGTAAAGCGCACTGCCGGGTGGGCGATTACGCGCTCGACGCTCATTTTCACGCGCCGCTCAGTCACCTCGTGCGGAATCGAACGGTCCATGAGACTGATCAGTACCGCTTCGGCAGTGTCGGCGAACACGTGCAGCTGCACGTCACAATGGGCGGTCGCGGTGCCGCTCAGCACGGAGCCCACCAGGCGCGGCGCGAAATTCGCAAGGCAGCGCATCGCCCGCAGCGCTGCATAACGCTGGGTGCGCAGAGATTCGGCGTGGGATTCAGGAGCAAACAGCCGCTGATATTGGGCGAGCGCCGCCTCGATCTCGGTATTCTTGGGCAGCACCGCGCCATCGATGACACCAAAGCGCTCGGCGGCCTTGCGCTTTGCCGCCAGGAAGTCGCGGATGCCATGCTCCGCCATGACGCGTGCGGCTTCCTGCGCAAGCGCAAGCCGCAGATTCTCGCTACGCACCGCACGTCGCTTGCTCATCGATGCGATTCGCTCTCGTTCAGAAAATAGGCTCGGCCGGTGCAGATCCTTCCGCGCTTGCGGGGCTCGATCCTTCCTCCCCCGGCGTGCTGCCCGTGGGCAGATGATCCACCATGAATGTCTCGGCTATCGCGTCGCGATTCTCAGCGCTCGCCAGCATGCCCGTGTCGGGCGAGACGCGCAGCTGAATGAGTCCGTCGGGCATGGGACGCCGCCGCTCGGGCACGCCGCGCAATGCCTCGCGCATGAAGTGCATCCAGATCGGCAGTGCGGTCTTGGCGCCTTCCTCGCTCTCGCCAAGCGGCCGCTCCTGGTCGTAGCCGACCCACACGGTGACCACGAGATCGCGCGTAAAACCGTTGAACCAGGTGTCCTTCGCTTCGTTGGTCGTGCCCGTCTTGCCGGCGAGGTCCGCGCGGCCGAGCGCGAGCGCGCGGCGCCCGGTGCCGCGCTTGATCACATCCATCATCATGTCCGTCATGAGATAGTCATTCTGCGGGCTGATGACGCGTTCGGCGAGGCGCGCCGGCGGCAGGAAACCCGGTCCGCCGCGCAGTGAATCGGCATTGCGCAGGGCTGCTGCGGCATCGGCGCTCGGCGTGAGGTCGCTCAGGCTGACCGGCTGCGTGCATGCGTCGCACGCTATGCGTGGCGCGGCGCGCCACACCACTTGACCTGCGGCGTTCTCGATGCGGTCGATGAAGTAAGGCTGCACCCGAAAGCCGCCGTTGGCGAAGATGGCATAACCG
>Ga0302181_10000416_pt1 | contig 35752 bp, 29 predicted proteins | sample I_Palsa_E3_3_FD_198786 | JGI IMG/M metagenome (GOLD analysis project Ga0302181, IMG submission 198786) | Peat permafrost microbial communities from Stordalen Mire near Abisko, Sweden - I_Palsa_E3_3 | ecosystem: Environmental > Terrestrial > Soil > Palsa > Peat permafrost | place: Sweden...
GCCACGACACCACGCCCGGAGCGATCGCGATCGCATGGACGCTGCTGAACCCAGGCGTGAACGGGGCCATCGCCGGCTTCCGCCGAGCCGACCAGGTCGACCCCATCCTCACCGCCGCGAGCATCGAACTCGCCGGCGACGACATCGACGAAATCGAAGCACGGACCCGGTAGAGAACACCGATCGGGCTTCCCGGGCTGATGGCTTAGCCTCAGCGAACGAAACCAGCCAGGCCACCGGAGACGCCACTGCCCGGCAGCTGAGGAGGAGTGAGATGGACGGCACAAGAGTCGTGACAACCTCTGGCGAGGTGGTTTCGACCAGTCGCCGCGGCTACATCCTCACCGCTGCGGTACTGCTGGTCGTGATGACGGGCGGGACCCTGCCCATTCCGCTTTACGTGCTGTATGAGCAGCAGATGGGCTTCGGCCCACTCGGGGTCACCGTGGTCTTCGCCGCCTATGTGATCGGCACGCTGTTCGCGCTGGTGGCGTTCGGGGATCTGAGCGACCATATCGGCCGCAGAAAGCTGCTAGCGATCGCGGTGGGCTGCGCGGCGGTCAGCACCGCGCTGTTCCTGGTGGCCTCCGGTATCGGGGTCCTTATCGTGGCGCGGATCGTCAGTGGCCTGGCGGCGGGGTTTGCCACCGGGACCGCCACGGCCGCACTGGCCGAACTCCAGCCGCGCGGGGACCGCCAGGCCGCCGCGGTAGTGGCCAGCGGGACCAACATGACCGGGCTCGGTCTCGGGCCGCTGATCGCCGGGATCTTCGCCGCGTACGTGGCCATGCCGACCCGCAGCGTGTTCTGGGTCTACCTGGGCGTCTGCGCGCTGGCTTTCGTCGCGATCGCGGTCATCAACGAGACGGTCCGCGACCCCGATCGGGTGATCAGGGTCCGTCCTCGCCTGGGCGTCCCGCCCGCCATGCGGGCCGTGATGACCGGGTCGTGCCTGAGCGTGTTCGCGGCGTTCAGCATCCTCGGGACTTTCAGCAGCCTGGTGCCCACCTTCCTGCACGGAATCCTCGCCGTGCAGAATCTGGCCCTGATCGGGGCGGCGTCCTTCCTGATCTTTATTGTCGCGGCGATCAGCCAGGCGGTCTCCGTCCGGCTGCCAGCCCGCCGGAGTGTGACCGCCGGATTGCCGCTGCTGCTTATCTGTCTGGCCATGCTGGAAGCGGCGCTGTTCGCCAAAGCACTGTGGCTGTTCCTGGTCGGCACCGTCATCGGCGGCGTCGCCGTGGGGCTCATTTTCCGCGGCGGCCTGAGCGAGCTCAACCGGCTGGCCGACCCGCGGCACCGGGCCGGGGTCGTGTCCACATTCTTTGCCGCCGCCTACCTGGGCCTGGGCTTGCCCGCCGTCCTGACCGGCGTCATCTCCCAGCTGATCGGCACCGTGGACGCTAGTGCCTACACCTCCGGACTCGTGGCCGCCATCGTGGTGGCGGCCATCCTCGTCGTCCTGCGCACCTTCGGCACCGCGCCGTCCCCCAAGCCGGGGTGCACGCCCAGCGACGGCTGGTGCTCGCCGCAGGAACCGGTCACCGAGGGCGCAGGCCAGCCGAGTCAGTCCGGCCTGCACGCCGCCACGCCACCGTCCAGCCACCAAGCTGGCTCACGATGAAGGGCACAAGTTCCACGTGATCTGCCACGGTCCGCCGCGCCGGGAAGCGGCCACGGACCCTGAGCCGACCAGCCAGCAGCACCCGCGTCTGCCCCGGCACGCAGCCTAGCTGCCATGCCCTCCTCATGCGCCGAGGTCGAAGAGCTGGCGCAGTGCGTCGAGATACATAGGTCCATCCGGACCGGCGGCGAACTCCCTGGCCCGGACGGTCGGCTGGTGCAGAACCTTGCGGAGGATGCGGTGGACGGTCGCCGCCGTCTCGGCTCGTTCCTGTTCGGTCAGGCCCGGCAGCCGGTCGTGCAGCCGGTCCAGTTCGGCGTCAGCGAGCCGCCTGATCTGCGTGTGCATCGCGGCGATGACGGGCGTGGCCGCCGCTTGTTCCTGTCGCTCGATATAGGCGGTGGTCTCAGCGGCGACGATGGCACGGACCCGAGGGATCTGGCCCGGTACCGCCCCGTCCGCTAGGTGCTGGCCGAGCGCGGCGAGGTCGATCAGCGTGACCCCGGCCAGGCGCCCGACGGCGGGGTCCACGTCGGGTGGCATCCCGAGATCCAGCACGAACAGCGGCCGGCCGGCGGCCTGTGCCCGGGTCGCCTCCACCTGCGCGATGGGCAGGACGGGGACAGTGGCCCCGGTGGCCGTGACCAGAATGTCAGCGCCGGCGAGCGCGGCGGGCACGTCGCTCGTCCGCAGGGGCCTGCCATGCACCGCCGTCGCCACCTCGGCGGCTCGCGTCGCGTCGCGGCTGGCCACGGAAAGCCGCCCCACGTCGCCCTCACGGAGCAGCCGGGCCGCGAGCCTGCCCGTGGGCCCGGTCCCGAGCACCACGGCATCGCAGCCTGCCAGGCCGCCCAGGTGCGCGCCGGCGAGGTCCAGGCCGGCCCGGGCGAGCGAGATACCTTCGGTGCTGATCGTGGTCTGGGTGCGGGCGCGCTTGCTGACCCGCAGCGCCGCGTCGATCAGGCTGGTGACGGCGGGGCCGGTGGTGCCCGCCGCGGCGGCCGCCCGCGCGGCGGCCTTGATCTGGGCGACAATCTGGTCCTCGCCGACGGCCATCGAATCCAGCCCGCACGCGACCGAGAACAAGTGCTCGGCGGCCGCACCGCCGATGTGGATGCGGGCCATCCCCAGGACGTCGGCCGCCGGGATCCGGGCACGCGCCGCGACCAGGGCCGCCACCGCCCGGGTGGCCGGCCCGGTGGCCCCAGCGACGGCTGCGTAGACCTCCACCCGGTTGCAGGTGGACAGGACGGCCACCTCGTCAATGGACGGCAGAGCATGCAACCGGGCCAGCACGCCGCCCAGCTCCGCGGACGGCACGGCGATTTTCTCGAGCACTTCGGCCGGGGCGAACCGGTAGGATACCCCGACATTCACAATCGTCATCGCAGGTCCATTCGGTATGTGAATTCGGCTCGCGGATGGATGAGGGCCCGGCACCTACTGGCACCGGGCCCCCGTCTACTACCGGCTGGATCTGCCGGTCAGGACGGCCGGCTGGATCTGCCGGTCAGGACTGCCCGGCGCGGACGCCCTTCTCGACCCGGTCGCCCAGGTCCTTGTCCACGTTCCCGAGGTACCAGAAGGCGCGCTGCAGCACCGGTTCGGTCACACCGTTGAGCAGAATCCCGACGATGTTGCTGACCAGTCGGTCCCTCGCGGCGTCGTCGAGGACCTCGCGGACCAGTGTGCCGGCCTGGCCCCAGTCGTCGTCTTCGGCGTGCAGCTCGTAGGCGGTGCGCACCAGCTCGCCATCGGCGTGCCAGCTCGCGGGCTGGTAGTGCTCACTGTCGGCCTGCGGGCCGCCCTTGGAGTTCGGGAAATACACCGGGTCGCTGACGTTGTGAATCCGCATCACCCCGTCCTTGCTGTAGGCGTGCACCGGCGCGACCGGAGCATTGACCGGTATCGACGTGTAGTTCACGCCGAGCCGGGCCCGGTGCGCGTCGTTGTAGGAGAACAGCCGGCCGAGCAGCAGCCGGTCCGGGCTCGGCCCGATCCCCGGTACCAGGTTGCTGGGCGCGACGGCCAGTTGCTCGATCTCGGTGTGGTAGTCGGCCGGGTTGCGGTCGAGGGTCATCTTGCCGACCTCGATGAGCGGGTAGTCCGCGTGCGGCCAGACCTTGGTGATGTCGAACGGGTTGAACCGGTAGGTCTTGGCGTCCTCGTACGGCATGATCTGCATCTTCAGCGTCCAGCTCGGGTGGTCGCCGCGCTCGATCGCCTCGTACAGGTCCTTGGTGTGCAGGTCGGGGTCGGTGCCGGCGAGCCGGTCGCCCTCGGCCTGGGTCAGGAACTCGATGCCCTGGTCGCTGATGAAGTGGTACTTCACCCAGTGCCGGACGCCCTCAGCGTTGATCCACATGTAGGTGTGCGAGCTGTACCCGTTCATGTGCCGGAAGTCCCTCGGGAAGCCGCGGTCGCCCATCAGCCAGATCACCTGGTGCGCCGTCTGCGGCAGCAGTGTCCAGAAGTCCCACTGCATGTCGTTGGAGCGCAGGTTGACCTTGGCCAGCCGCTTCTGCGACCGGATGAAGTTCTGGAAGTGGATCGGGTCCTTCATGAAGAACACTGGCGTGTCGTTGCCGACCAGGTCGTAATTGCCCTCGGTGGTGTAGAACTTCAGCGCGAAGCCGCGCAGGTCCCGCCACATGTCGGGGCTGCCGCGTTCCCCGGCCACGGTGGAGAACCTGGCCACCATCCGGGTGGTGGTTCCCGGCTGGAACACCGCGGCTTTGGTGTAGGCGCTGACGTCGCCGGTGACCTCGAACCGGCCGAACGCGCCGCTGCCCTTGGCGTGCGGCTGCCGCTCCTTGATCCGCTCCCGGTTGAAGTTGGCCATCTGCTCGATCAGGTAACTGTCCTGCAGCAGGATCGGGCCACCCGCGCCGACGGTCAGCGAATACTGGTCGCTCTCCACCGGAATGCCGGCATCGTTCGTCTGGATCGGGTTGGGCTGGGTGCTCGTCATACTCGTGTCTCCTTTGTGAATGCCACCCCGGGCCTTAATGAGCCCAAGGCTGTTCAGGCGTTTCAGTCAGGCGGTGCTGGCACAGGGTTGGATCCGGTGTGCCTGTTGTGCCAGGTGTGGTTCGGGCCGGCCGTGTATGTGCGCGGCTCCTTGTCGCCAGGGTTGAGCGCTAGGAATGCCAGTCCCGCCGCGATGCCGGCGCCGAACTGGACGACCAGGTAGACCCAGATCGTCGACCAGGCGAACAGGCCACCCGTGGCCATGCCGAGCGAGACGGCCGGGTTGAACGCGCCACCGGAAATCCCGCCGACGGCGAACGCGCCGGCCACCACGGTGAACCCGATGGCCAGGCCGAAGAACGAGTTCCCCGTCTGGTCCTTGCTGGTGGCCACGTTGAGCACCACGTAGACCAGGGCGAACGTGAACAGCAGTTCCACGACGGCCACGGCCGCGAGGGCGTGCCCCGACGGCGTGAGGGTCTTGACCACGGCTGGGTTTACCACCGCGCGGGCCACCGCCACGGCGACCACCCCCGCAGCGAACTGGACGATCCAGTAGGCGACCGCGTCGCGGATCCCGATCCGGCCCCGCACCAGCGCCCCTACAGTCACGGCCGGGTTGAAGTGGCCGCCTGAGATGTGCCCGCCGGCGTAGATCATCACCATCAGGGCCGCGCCGGCGGCCAGCGGGGTAAAGACGCTGCCCAGGTAACTGGCCGTTGCGACCGTGAACACGAGGACGAACGTCCCGATCACCTCGACGGCATACTTCCGGCTGGCCGCCGCCCATTCGGGAACGGCCACCTCCTGCCTCTGTTCCTGGCCGATGACCACGTCTGTCATCTGTTTCCTCCTTGCTCCGGGGCGCCGATGCGGCGTGACCAAGAGGCGGAATAGCCCCCCACTTAGCCCGCAGGGACCGCGTTCTTTGCCGCTCGGCTACGTTCTGTGACACATTGACTATCTCGCCTGAGTCGCACAGCCGGCATCGCTGCCACCGGCCATTCAGAGCCCCGGCTAGCTGAAATAGCGGAATTCCCGCTAGCGGTAAATTCGCTGGTAACCCAGCTTTCCGCACATCCGGAGACACGCTCGGGCCCATTTCGGACCGCAACCGGGAAAAGTGCATAAGCATCCCGCTGAAGAGCAGCCGGAATTCGCCGCACCGCCTGAATAGCCGGAACGAGAGTGGCCGCGCCCTCAGCTGCCACGGTGTTTCCGCCGCTCCGCCTCGGTGGTACCGCCCCAGACACCAGCATCACCGGTGTTCAGCGCCCACCGCAGGCACGGCTCTCGTACCGGGCACGTTCGGCATATTCGCTTGGCTGCATCGATCTGGAGCAGGTTGGCATCCGAGGTGCCCAGGGGAAAAAACATTTCCGGATCCATGTCGCGGCAGGCGGCGCGGTGACGCCAGTCCGTGCCCTCGGGATCCGGTCGCCGGGAGAGAAGCCCCTGGCTCATGTGACTCATCGGGCTCGCCACCACTCCTGCTCGTGGATAGGAACCGCGGCTTTCCGCTGGCACGCCCCGGCCATCCAACTATGGCGCGGAAGCCATTACCTGCCATCGTTGCCAGCAGCCAACTGATACCCCCGGCTAGCCCGAATAGCCGAATTCCTGCTAGCTGGAATGGCAAAAACCGCACGACCGCCCAGACGCAGCTGTGCCGCCGCAGGGTGACGTGTTAGTAATTCAGTGCCGAGCGGACGTACGAGGGCGCAGCCCGGTGCCCGGCCTATCACGGCGTGCGGCCCAGGATCCGGTCAATCTCCCGCGCGGACAATTTCGATTTGGCCAGGAAACCGGCCGCTGGGCTTTCAGCGATCAGGTCCGCATAATCGGCTCCGGCGCGCGCCGAGATCATGATCATCGCGGCTTTGCCGTCCTGGCCGTCCTGGCCGTCCTGGCCGTCCTGAGCCAGCTGCCGGGCCAGGTCGAAGCCATTCTCCTCCCCCAGACCGACGTCGACGAGGATGACGTCCGGCCGCAGCGTGCGGGCCTGCCGGAGCGCCTCGGCGGAGTTCGAGGCCACCCCCGCGACCGTCACGCCCTCTCCCTCAAGGAGAACGCTGGCCGCCCTGAGGAAGGCATCGCTGTCGTCCACGATCAAGCACCGCAGCGGCATTCGACCAGGCTGGCAGGCATGCGCCACCGCCGCATTGCAGCTAGCAGGTACTCCGGCATGGCTCGTGCTCACTGGTCTCCCGGCTCCCCCCGGCGGTGGCGGGGCCGCTTCTCGCTCACGCGACTGGCCGATCTGCGGCCGTCGGCGCCCCACAACGATCATCAGCAAGCTTCTTGCGCCTCCCGCCACGACCGCTCAGCGGGACGGCGGATCCAGGCACCGGGACCGCGGCGGGACTCGAGCGCCCGCGCCGCGGAAACGTCGATCTCCGTGAGCTCGGCGTAGAGCCTTTTGATCTCACGCTCGCCCAGGCCAGAGACCGGAACCGGTGATGTGTGATCGCCGTCAGCATGAGGAATCGCGCCTGAGCGGAGTCGAAACCCCCCGCCAGCCAGTCCGCGCGTTCCATGTTGGCCTCCTGTCCGCTCGCAATGCGGCCTCGCTTCACCCGGCTGGCTCCAGCCGGTAACGTTGCCGGTGGATGGGCCGGTTCGGCTTTCGACCAGCATTCCCGCCCACCGGCGATCTGGCATCGCCGCCAGCGCCCGCCGGCCGTTGACGCTGGCTGCAGTTCCCGCAGTACCGCTAGCAGGGCTTCGGCCATCGTGATCAGGACGGGGGCGCGGCCGCACCGTTCACGCAATTGCCCGGTTACCTGGCGGGCCTGGGCCAGTGCGAGCGGGCTCCCGCGGGTGCCCACCCGCAGCGGACGGTGGTACGGGGAGGTCATACCCCAGCCTGTCTCGCCTCAGCACGCAATGTCAGCGCAGCCACCGCCCATGGCCATTACCAGTTAGCCGGTATTTGGCTTGGGCGCCTGCCAGGAAGACCGGGCTACGCGTATGCGCGATCGTGAGGACGGCGCGGCGTTCCGCGCCGAGCCTTCACAAGGCAAAGGAGGCAGTGATGGTTACCAACGGACAGATCGCGGCTGGGGTGACGGTCCCGGACACCAAGCTGGCCCGGGATGCGACCGAACTGGTGCGGGACAACACCACCGACCTGATCTATAACCATTCCCGCCGGGTCTTCTGGTTTGGCAGCCTGCAGGGCCAGAACCGGGGGCTCAGCTTCGACCCCGAACTCCTCTACATCGGGGCGATGTTCCACGACCTGGGCCTGAACGAGCAATTCCGCCGCAGCGGCCGCCGTTTCGAGGTGGAAAGCGCCGGCGAAGCCCGCCGTTTCCTGCAGGGCCATAACGTGCCCGAGGACAGCATCCGCCGGGTATGGACCGCCGTCGCCCTGCACACCACGCCCGGTGTACCGGAGTTCATGGAGCCTGAAGTCGCCCTGGTCACCGCGGGGGTGGAATACGACGTGCTCGGCATCGGGTACCGCGACGTGAGCGACGCCGACCGGGCGGAAATCACCGCCCTGCACCCGCGGCCGGATTTCAAGCGCCGCATCCTGCAGGCGTTCACCGAAGGCAACGTCCCCAAGCCGGAAACCACGTTCGGCAACGTCAACGCGGACGTTCTCGCGCGCTTCGTGCCCGGCTTCCGGCGGGCCAACTTTGTGGACATCATCGAGAACTCGGACTGGCCGGAGTAAGTGCCCCGCGTAGCGTGACGTCCGCCGCGAGCCCACGACCTCCAGCGTTGCCGACCCGCCAGACATAGGGCTACCGTCGGCCTCATGAACGCGCCAGAAACCGGCGCCTCTGGGAACCATGCCACCGACGCGAGGGCGGCCCGAAATCCATCCGACCACGCACGGCTCCGTCAGCTTGCCGATCAGCAGGCCGCGCTGCGGCGCGTGGCCACGCTGGTCGCTGGCGGCGCGCGGCCAGCCGAGGTGTTCACCGCGATCGCTGATGAACTCGGCCATCTGATCGGTGCCGAAGCGACGTTCGTGTCCCGGGTTGATGTTTCCGGCCCCAGCCAGGGCGGCCCGGGGCCGCCGGGCTCGCCCGCGGCTGACCCGTCCGGGGAACGCCGGGAAGCTGAACGGCATATGACCGTCGTGGGATCGTACGGCCGGGTAAGTAATGAAGTGCCCATTGGCTTCCGGGTCGGGCTGCAGCCTGGGATGGCCAGCACCGCCGCGATCCAGACCCGGGGCTCGGTCCGGATCAACGGCGAAAAGCTGGCGAACGGCCCGTTTGGCGCGATAGTCGGCAGGCTGGGCATGTGCGCCGCGATTGCCACGCCGATCGTCGTGGAGGGACGTTACTGGGGCGCGACGGTGGCCGCGACCTCGCGGGCGGACTTCCCAGCTGGCATCGAGGCTCGGATGACGGACTTCATGGAGCTCGCCGCGACAGCGATCGCCAACGCCCAGGCCGACCAGGAACTGCGCGAGCTCGCGGACACCCAGGCCGCCCTGCGGCGCCTGGCCATGCTGGTCGCACGGGGCGAACCACCTGAAGCGGTGTTCGCCGCCGCGACCAGGGAGGCGCTCCGGCATTTCGGTAACGGCACCGCCCGGATGATCCGCTACGAGCCCGACGGAACGGCGACGCTCCTCGCCAACGAAGGCACGACAGGCCCCCACGTGCGGGTCGGGAAAACCTGGGAGGGCTATCCCCCCGCCGGGCTGACCGCGACCGTCTTGCGTACCGGCCAGGCCGTCCGGGTCGATGACTACCGCGACGTTCCCGGCGGGGAACCGTATCTCCGCGAAGGACTGCGGTCGGCGGTCGGCATGCCCATACACGTCAACGGGCGGCTGTGGGGAATGATCGCCATCGGGTCCGGCGGGGGGCCGCTGCCGCCCGACACCGAGCAGCGGATGACACAGTTCACTGGCCTGGTCGCGACCGCAGTCGCGAACGCACAGAACCGGGCCGAGCTCATGACCTCCCGCGCCCGGATCGTCGCCGCCGCGGATGAGACCCGGCGGCGGATCGAGCGTGATCTGCACGACGGCACCCAGCAGCAGCTGGTGTCGCTGATCTTGGAGCTGCGGATGGTACAGGCCGCGGTGCCTGCCGGGCTCGGCGAGCTGGGCGGCGAGCTATCCCGCCTGGCTGAGCGACTGGCGGGTGTGTCTGACCAGGTGCGGGAAATCTCTCACGGCATTTACCCGGCGATCCTCTCCTCGGCCGGCCTGCAGCCGGCGCTGCACGCGCTCGGGCGCCGCTCAGCCGTCCCGGTGGATATCAATGTGCGGATTGATGGGCGCCTTCCCGAGCCGGTCGAGGTGGGCGCCTACTATGTCGTCTCGGAAATGCTCACGAACGCGGCGAAGCACGCACGGGCCTCGGTGGTCGCGGTCGACGCGGATGCCTCCGGCGGCATGCTCCGGCTGCGCGTGCGTGACGACGGAATCGGTGGCGCCGACCCCGTACGCGGCTCAGGACTGACCGGGCTGAAGGACCGCATCGAGGCGTTGGGCGGCAATATCTCCCTGCACAGCCCGCGGGGCGGCGGCACGGCGGTGTCCTGCGAGCTTCCGGTTCCGGCTGACGGGCGCGCAGCCGGACGCGGGCCATGACCAGTAGCCGGGCCCCGCAGGTTGTGCTGGCCGATGACGACGTCCTGCTGCGTGAAGGCATCGCCAGCCTGCTCGACCACTCGGGATTCGAGGTCGTCGGACAGGCGGGAAACGGCACCGAACTGCTCGCCCTGGTCCGTTCGGCCCAGCCGGAGCTGGCGATCATCGACATCCGGATGCCCCCGGGGCAAGCCACCGAGGGCCTGCAGGCGGCGCGGGTGATCCGGGAGGAACTGCCGGGTACGGCCATCATCGTGCTGTCCGCGCACGTCGAGGTCAACGAGGCGATGGACCTGCTGGCGAGCGGTGAGCGCCTCGGCTATCTGCTGAAGAGCCGGGTGACCGACCTGGCGGAGTTCATCGATACGGTCAAGCGGATCAATGGGGGCGCCTCAGTGGTCGACCCGTCCCTCGTGCAGGAACTCGTCCGGGCCCGGCGGCGGCGTGATCCGCTTGACGCCCTGTCGCCGCGGGAACGCGAGGTGCTCGCCCTGATGGCCGAGGGCGCTTCCAACGCCGGTATCTCACAGCGGATCTTCGTCACCGAGGGAACGGTGGAAAAGCACGTCCGCAGCATCCTGACCAAGCTGGACCTGCCCGAGAGCGACACCGCTCACCGGCGGGTACTGGCGGTCCTGAAGTTCCTCGAAGAGCGTTAGCATGATTTCCCCGAACCTGGGGAAATGCGCAGGTTTCCGTGTTCAAGTCCTCCGGGCACGGCTCTATACCAGCTCAGCGCGCCGAATTCATCCGGCTGGAAGCCCGGTAGGCGGACCTGCGGGCCGCCTTGGCGACCTTGCGGTCGGGATGATGCTGGCCGATCAGCGTGAGCACGTCGGCGACATCCGGGTGCGGCAGCCGTGCCATCACCCCGAATATCATCTCCTCCTGCCCGTCCGGTACCGAATCGCCCAGCTGCCGGGCAAGCTCTCCCGGTTCGAGCGCGACCGAGGCGGCGGCGAGGACATCGGTGAGCAACCAGGCCACATCCTCGGCCTCCGGCTCAAGACCCGGCAGCACCGCGACCTCCGGCGAGCCTCCCGCGAGCTCGGTGAGCGCAAACTTCGCGTAGGGGCGGAGTTCCCGCACATTCAGCGCGTCCCGCCACATCGGCTCGGCGTCCGCGCCCAGGCGGTTCACAGCCGTGATCGCGACCATCCGCTCCACCGGCCCGCCCTTCGCAGCAAGTTCGTACAGCTCACGGGCCGCTACGTCTGGCGCATGGCACGCCAGCCAGGCGTCCGTCTCGGCGGCGATCTCCTCCTCGTCCATGCCTTCCGCCGCCGCGACCAGGTCCGCGGCTGTCATCTCAGCCGACGGCGGAAGCAACGGCACCTCCACGCCCGCGCCGGTGAACTGGTCGCGTATCACCCACGATCCGAGCGGCATCAGCCGCGCCACCGCACCCCCGGATGCGGCGTCCACCGTCACGGCACCAAGCTGCGCCAGCCGGCCGAACAGCACATCCGCAGGGTCGCCGTGTGCTCGCGTCCAGGATTCCCACGCCTTCGTACCCTTGACGGCCGAAAGCTCCGCGACCGCGGCACTGCGGATCACGTCGCTCGCCTCGGTGAAAGACAGCCCTTCCCTCCCGGCAAGGAACATCAGCACCATCAGACCCATCCCGGCCTGGAAGAAATCGAGGTCACCTGCACGCCGCGGGTCGAGGTCTGCATCGATGTCAAGGCTGTGGGTCACGATAAACGTCAGCGCATCGGACCAGGCCACCAGCACTTCCGCGTCGGTCCCCGTGCGCCACCAGCGCGACGCCGCTCCACGCACGAACCTGGTGCCGCCCTCGTCCGGCTCAAGGAACCCGGTCTCAGCGGCAAGGCTCCATAGATGTACCAGCTCCGGCACGTCTCGCATGCTCGTGACATCCGGCGCGGAAGGCATACCGGGCAACGTCCCCTCGACGTCGAGATCACTGATCTCGACACCGAGCTCCCTGGCCGCTTCAGCCGTGTCCCTCGCGGTCAGCTCACCGTCCTGCGTGACGGCACGGCCCGCACCAGCCCACTCAGCGAGCCTGCTCACCCGGCCGAGCAACGGTGAGTTCCGCGCCGTGGCAGCGAGCTCATCCTCTGCCGGAAGCCGCATCGCCGGCAGCCGGTCGGGCAACCCGAACCCCTCTTTAAGGCCGTAATCGTCATCATCCTCGTCATCGAGGCCCCAGTCATCGGCGTCCCCAGCACCGGCCGGGAGCAGGTCCCGCACCGCCCCCGAGTCAATCCCCGCGTTGTAACGCGCGATCCAGCGGCCCACCGCGGCCGAGTCACCGTAATCCACGCCGTCAGCAGCCATCGCCCGCGCGAAGCTGCTGGCCATCCCCCAGCGCGCCGGGTCCATGACCGCGTCCGCAAAGCGCGGGGCCACCTCGTCCAGCTCGCCTCCCAGCCGCCTGACGGCCTGGCCCGGAACCGCCCCCGTCTCCGCGAGGAAGGCGAGTAGGTCCCGCATCGCAGGAACCGTGTCCTCGGTAGCCTCCCCGTCCAGGACCGTCACCTTGCGCGGGTAGACGGTGAGCAGCAGCTCCTCGATGTCACCCCGTCTGAGATCAGCCGGATCATCGATGCCGAGATGATTCCGCATCATTTCCAGCAGCAGCCGAAGCTCACCCAGGTCGACGACCGGGTCACCGCTGAGTTCCCGCGTCGTCTTGCCCGCCCAGCGGGAAAACCTGGCCAGCGTAGCGTCAATCGGATCCTTCGCCATGACCGACAACTCTAACGAGGCCGCGATGTGGCCCACCGCCAGATCACTTGCCCGCTATAACCATGTGATTAAGAGATCCGAACGAACAGTGATGCCGCAACTCCCGCGTTTGATCACCACTGTCGGGCCGGCCTGGGACCACGATCCGTGGTGGTTCACCCAGGCGCGCCTGATCCCTTCCGACGCTCCTCGACAGATGACACTGGTCGGCATAGCGTCTAGAATTCCAACCATGGAAACCCTACCCATTACAGAAGTGAAGACGCGGCTGACCGAGGTAGTGGTCCAGGTCGAGAAGCAGCGCGACCGGATACTGATCACTCGTAACGGCAAGCCCGCTGCCCTCCTAGTCTCCGTGGGGGAATGGGAGAGCATTAACGAAACGCTTGACGTGCTCAGTGACCCAGAAGCACTCAAAGACATTCGGGAGGCGGATGAGGCATACGCCCGGGGCGATGTCTTCGGCAACGAGGACATCGCCGAGATCCTGCGGGCCCGCAGGGACGATGTAGGGCACGTTGCGTGAGCCTACGTTTCGCCATCGCATGGTCTCCCCCAGCGCGTCGCGCGATGTCGGAACGACTTCCGGTCCAGGTAGCCGCAGCGGTATACGAACTCGTGACCGGATCACTTTCGGAAAATCCGCACCGCGTCGGCAGGCAGCTCGACCCGCCGCTTAGCGACCAGTGGTCAGCCCGTCGCGGTGATTACCGGGTGCTTTACCAGATTGACGAGGACAAGCGACTCGTATACATCACGCGCATCAGCCATCGGCGGGACGCATACCGCACCTTCTGAGCGGGTGCGGGGCCACCCCGCCCAGCCCGATGCTGCCTGGCAAGCCTGGAGCCAGCAGCCCGGCCCTGGCCCCGCCGGCCGGCCGGAACAGGGACGGCAGGGGCCGGCTGTCCCGCGGGCCCGCCCGCCGGACAGGCCAGCTAGGCCATGGCCCCCGACATAGGACGGTGAGCGCCGGCCGGCCCTACCGGAACATGGTCTGCGTTGCCTTGAGCAGCACGCGAGGATCGCGGTCGTAGCGGTTGATCTTCGTCAGCCGGCTCGCTGGCAATCCCAGGAAGTGGTAAGCGGCGACCTGGGCGCAGCGGACCGAGTACTGCTCGGTGAACACCATGTCGTACGGCAGCTCGGCGAACTGGCTGATGAAGGCGAGGTTCTTCGACCGCTTCGGCACGACCAGGGGGCGGTCACCGACGGCCCGCCGGTTGAACAAGGCGCTCGCGTAGGGCATGAGCACCGGGACGACGTTGACCACGCTGTCCAGGATCTGCTGCCGATGGCCGGCAATGCCGTCGGCTCGGGTGTCGACCGCGGCGAGCTGCCCCAGCAGCTCCCCGAGAATCTCCCGGCCGGTCATCTCGATGAACGGCTTCTTGACGAAGTCACCTGCACGACGTGGGTAGAGGCAGTAACCCCATATCACGCCCTCGTTCTCCTTCTGGGCGTGGAAATGCGGCTGCCAGGGCACCACGATCGACAGCAGCGCGTTCGAATCGACCCAAGTGTTCAGCGCGTTCCCCGGGCGCTGCCCCGTGATCGCCTCGATCTCCTCGAGCAGGAACCGGGTGTTCGTAGTGATCGTGAAGCTCATCCACTCGCTCTGCGAGCGGTCACCGAAGAATTTGTCGGGCTGGCCGAGCTCGGGGAACCGCTCAGCGCCCTGCTTCCAGAGCGCCGCGCTCGGAGCGTAACGGTGGTCCTCGGCGACAGGCGTGTCGAGATCACCGAGGGACGTGCTGTCGGTGATGCTGCCATTCGTGTCGAAGACAGCATCGTCCTCGTCCACGTCGATGATCCCCGGCTGGCCGCCGTCCGCGACATGCACGTATTTCAGGCCGGTCACCAAGATCTCGTCGCCGGAGTCCCTGAACACGAACTCGGTGACCTTGACGTCGCTGACAAGAGTCACGCCATGATCGCTGAGCCAGGCGCGCATGGGCAGGATAATGCTCTCGTACTGGTTCCACGGCGTTCGGGTGACGCCCTCGAGCGTATTGATGCGCGTGAACTCGAGAATCATGCGGTGCATGTACCGGCGCAACTCCATCGCCGAGCTGGCCTTCTGGAACGCGAACGTCGTCTGCCACATCCACCAGAAGTTCGTGGTGAAGAAGTCCGGGCTCTTCTCGAACCACCGTTCGATGCTGACGTCGTCGAGCTCATGCTCCCGTGATTCTGGGATCAGCATGAGCTTGGTCAGCAGCAGCCGGTCCTGGTTGCTGAACTGCATATGCGAGGAGTCGAGCTCGTCGCCCTTATTGCGCACGCCGTTCGTGCGATCGATGAGCCGGGCGCGGTCATGGGTGCGGTGCTCGTGGTCAAAATCGAGGATGTCATCGGTGACCGACTTGCCCGGCCGGTCGAGGGATGGAATGGTGCGCAGCACATCCCACAGGTTCTCGTAGGTCGGCTCGTTGAGCATCCGGCCACCACGGTTCAGGAAGCCCAGGCTGTTCTTCAGCGCGGAGTGGCCGTATTCACCGGCGAAATCGGCGACGGGCTGGCCATCGTTCGCCCCGTGGGTCTCGAGGCCGTAGATGGTGATGTCGGGGCCAGCCCACTTGCCGTCACGGATGAGGTAGGCCGCGGCAGCCAGATTCCCGATACCGGCACCGATCATATGCGCGTGATGCGACATGGGAAGTCCCCCTCTAACGGCTGGCTCCGGACTGTACTCACTAATGCGTGAACTCCGTTATCGGCGGAATTGCGGCCAGGCCCGCTCTACCGCGAACTAGCATGCGGGGCAATGCATAGTTATGCGAGCAGGTAGTTCACCCAATTCGGCACGACCGGCCGTCTCCGAGGGCCTCTAGCGGGTGTCGCACCGCGCCAGATCGACTTGATTCGCGGACCTCAATCGACGCGGGCGGAACGTTCCCACCTGCTACCCCGAGCGCTCGATACCAGGCCAACCCCAAAGATCAAGCGCCCGGAACGCCCCGATCTGGATGGCCGATTAAGTGGGCATGTTCGATCACCCCGTCGCCCATATTCCTATCGTCCAGTTATGGGCCCTACCGCGATGGGACCTTTCTTTATGCCTGGTCCTAGTTGTAGATGTACACCGGGGTGCCAGGCGTCTTCACCAGAGTGTGGAAGAAGGCGGCGATGTCCATCGGGACGCGGACGCAGCCGTGCGAGACCGGCTGCAGCGGCACGTCGGTGTCGCCGTGGATCGCGTAGGCGGTGCCGATGAAGAACACCGGGTTGTACATCTGGCCGAGCGGGACCGTGACCCAGCCCGGCATGAAACGAGTGGTCGCGAAATGACCGGTCGGCGTGATTGCGTAACTGCAGGAGCCGTCACTGCAGAAGTAATATCCGCCGCCGGAGGAGACGTGGCTGACCAGCGCCAGCTTGTTGTTCCGGTAGAGCTGGAGCACCCGCAGCCGGAGATTCACTTCCACCCGCAGCGCACCGCCGCGCGGATAGCGCGATTGCGGTGCGCGGGGGCTGACCAGCGCGTGCGCTGTGTGCGGGCCGACGGTGCCGTCGGCGCTCAGCCCCTGCACCTCCTGGAATGCCCAGACCGCTTCCAGCGTGCTGGAGCCGAACTGGCCGTCCGTCGCGCCCGGGTAATACGTGAGCTGCGCCAGCCGCTGCTGGAGCGCCCTGACATCGCTGCCGTGCATGCCGTACTCAAGCGTGCGCTTGGCCGGCACGTACGCGGGCGACGTCACGCGGGCCGCCGCCACCTGGACGGTGGCCGCCGCCGGCGTCTGCCCGGCCGCCGCCCCGGCCCCCGGCACCACGCCCGCGAGCGCGATGCCCACCACCGCGACGCTGCCGGCCACGGCACGGTTGATACGCAAGAACCTGGCCATGCGCCTCACACCTTCTTCGCTTCGCCTCACCTATACCCGGCAGGGAAGCTGGCCGCATGGGGTCTCACGGCCAGGCAACCGCAGACGAACGTCACGTTCTGCTCTGAGCCGCCTATCAGCTAGGCAGGTCTGCGGCCCAGGCAGGTATGAGCAGGAAGCTGCCGTCACGTGGACGGCAGTCGTGGGCCTCGTGAGCGTCAGCACCTTGCCTGGGGCATACGTCAGCCGGGAGTCACGACCCAGCCGGGGCTGATGAACACCATACCCTGCGGCCCGAAGGCCGGGCCGCTGAGCGGCACGCGGGTGATGTAGCCGGTCCATGGGTTCAGCGAGCCGAGGTAGTTGGGCGAGAAGCCGGGCGCCGGGCAGGTAGCTGGCGCGTTGTCGGCGTCACAGGGCGTAACAGCGACGAAGATAGAACCGGCTGGGAAGCGGCCGGTCACCACGTCGACGGTGTCCCCGCTGGTGTTTGCGCCGTAGAGGCGGCCGAACGGGCTCCGCGCCCAGGCGGTGTCGTCGACCGACTGCGACAGCCGCAGTATGGCGAGACGGCTCCCAAGCTTTCCACCGCGCAGGACGAAGATCTGCTCCTTGTCCCCCTGGCTGGTCAGCATGAAATCACCCGCGAAGCGCGGGCCCGAGCTGGGCACTATCTCGTTGGAGTCGGGGTCCGTCAGGGCCAGATACACCACCTTGCCCTGGTCCGGCCCCGCGTTGGCGACGGCCGCAGGGGCCTCGTCGTAGAACAACGCCGTCACCGTGGCGACGTGGGCGGAGCTGTTGAACGTCACGGAGTACACAGCCGGGTAGGTCGGCTGCGGGGCAGGCTTGCCGACCGTGCCTGGCGCGGAAGCGCTGAGCAGAATCAGGCCGTGGTAGATCGAGATGGCGTCGGTGCCGCCATTGTGCGGGAGCGGATCCTTGTTAAACCGGTAGTGCTGGACCTCCGCGCCCGCTGCGGCACCGGGCGTAATGGTATAGATGCTGGAGTTGGCGTCTTCGTTAACGGTTGCGATGACGAGATGCGCACCGGTATCCGCCGTCAGGCCGTCACAATGGCCCTTGACGTCCCACTGCCGGACGACCCGGCCGGTGGCCGTGAACTCCACGATGGTGCTCTCGGTGTTGCCGTCGGGGCTGGCCTGCCCCTGCGGGCCGATCCCATTCTGGAAAGCGGTGTAGATGTCGTGCCCCAGGACCGTGATGTCGTCCGGGCTCGCCAGTGGCTCGGACCGGCGCGTGGCCGGGCCGACCGGGACAAACGCATGCCGGAGCTGCATGCCGTTCAGGATCTGCCGCACCTGGTAGTGCGGCGCCGTGGCGTGCTGAACCGCCTGGTCGCGCGCGTTACCGCCAGCCGTGACGGGTGAGGCGGCAGCGATCGTGGTTCCGGCGAAGAGCAGGGTCGCCGGGATGGCCACCGTGGCCGCAAGCATCTTCGCGGTGCGCCGGGCAGTCGTGGGCACGGGGGCTCCTTTGGGTCACGGAAAATTGGGCACGGAGAATTGCCGACGGACCAGTGCTACTCCCGCTGGCTGGCGGGACGTCAACTGCTGTAATGCGGCCAGGCGAACGGGGACCAAACTCTGATCGCCCGCGCAGGCGGGTGGGTGACCGTAACCCTGACCGGATGCGGGCTCCGTATCCAGCTGGCGAGACTGCGGGCGATGCTGTTTCCGCAGCCGAGCGCGTCTACACGTCCAGGATGAACCGAGCGGCGGGGCTCAGGCGCGCGCGGGTTTGCGGGCGGATGTACTTTTGCTGATCGAGCTGCTGCCGGTTGCCGCGGCAAGTGAAGTAGCTGTGCAGCGCGCGGCGCGGCCGGTCGCTGCGGTTCTGGGTGCCGCCGTGCCACAGGTGGCTGTTGAAGATGACCACGGTGCCGGCCGGGCCGGTGATCAGTACCTCATCGGGGTGGGCCGCGGCCGGATCCGGCAGCGCCAGCCGCGGTGCCGTACCGGATCGGTGCGAGCCGGGGACCACCCGGGTGGCACCGTTGACGGCGGTGAAATCGTCCAGCAGCCAGATCGAGTTGCAGACCTGGTAGCTGGCGGCCGGAACCGGGCCGCCCCAGTCGGTGTGGAGGACCTGATGGCCCTGGCCCGGCCGCACGGCGCGGCTGTTGAGCGAGGAGAGCTTGAAGTCGCCAAGCACATGGGCCATGCAGGCCAGCACCCGGGAAGCTGTGAAGCAGGGCTGGAACATCGGGCCCTTGTTGACCAAATCGGCGAGCCGGTCGGTCCCGGCCTCCTGATGCACCTCGAGTCCGGCCTGGTCACCCTCGGCGGTCAGCAGCTCGGCCAGCCGGGCCCGGACCACCTGCACTTGCTCATCAGACAGCACAGCGGCCAATGCCACGTATCCGTCCCGGTCGAGGCGTTCCCTGATACCCGCGTCAAGGGTGGCCGCGGTGACGCCGAGCTCAGCCAGCGCGGTGACCATGTCCATGGGCTGCTCCCCCCGCAATCACCTGCATGCGATGGACGATGCTAGGCCGGACGATCGTTCCCAGCTTAGGGTTGCGGCTGCCAGCTGGAATCGTGCGGCGGTTCGGCATCCACGGCGGCGGCGAGGGTGGCGGCATGCCCGGCGCCCACGATGGGGGCCAGCCAGGCCCGGAGCTGCTCGCCGCCGGGCGTAAGGAGCCGCTCGGCGGCGTAGACACCTTCGGTGCCATCGGGCCCGGGGAGCAGGATCTTCCAGCTGGCCTGCTCGCGCGTGGGTCCCCCGAAGGTCAGTTCACAGACCAGCGCACCGTCATCGTGGAGCGCATACCGGGTCAGATGCCCTCCGTGGGTTCTCTCGACGGTCATCTCGCTCCTCCTCGTCCGCCGGTCAGAGTACTGGGGTCAGGGACACCCCGGGCAGATACGGCCAGGGCGGCCCAAACGATGAGATAGGTGCGCCGCGTCCTGTTCGGCTTCATGATGGCGGAGGGGCCGCCAGCGTCAGCAGCGACAGGGACATCGAGCAGAGCTGATTTTCCCGGCGCGGCGGGGATGATCCCGGCCGGGCCGGACGGCCCTGATCCGGAGCGTCATTCAGACTGACCGGGTACTTCGGACCGACCCTCCGACCGTCCTCAGGCCGGATGTCGGGCTCGGCACCGTTGTGCGGGCCGGGGTCGAGGCCCCGGTCGGGGCGGGATTACCGGTCGGGATGGGGGTCCCGGTCGGGGTGGGGGTCCCGGTCGGGGTGGGGGCCCCGGTCGGGGTGGGGGCCCCGGTCGGGGTGGGGGCCCCGGTCGGGGTGGGGGCCCCGGTCGGGGTGGGAATCCCGGTCGGGGCCGGGGTCCCGGTCGGCGCGGCGGTCCCGGTGGAGGCCTGGGTCCCGCTCGGGGCGGCCATCCCACTCTGGGTCACACTTGGCCCAAGCCGGGTCACGCTCGGTGCGGGTGACTCTTGGGTGGCTGTGGACGGGTCGCCCGGGACGGGTGTTTCGACATCGTTGGCGTTGACATTGGCGTTGCCGGTTCTGCGGGCGGGCACGACTGAGTAGGCCGCGTGGCTTCCACGGGGGCTGGGTTGCTGAGTAGCGGCGGGCAGGCCGGACTGCGGGCGCGCTGATGGCGGCCCGAGCCCACCCGCCATCACCCAGCCTCCGGTACCGATCACGGCGATGGCGGCGAGGGCCACGAAGGCACGAGCGGGGAGCCCGGCGACGACTCGCTGGTCTTGTTTTCTGCGCTGGCGGGTGGCTGTCGCGGCCAGGGCAGCCCGCAGGTGCTCAGCCCGCCCGGCGACCTCTCCGGCGCTGGCCGGCCGGGCCAGGGGGTCCTTAGCGGTCAGGCTGGCGACCAGCGCCGCAACTTCCGCAGGCACCGACGACGGCAACCGTGGCAGTGGCTGCTCCTGGTGCGCCACGGCAACCGCCAACGGCTCGCCGTCGAACGGGAGCTTGCCGGTAAGGCACTGGAAGGCCACGATGCCCAGCGCGTAAAGATCGGCCGCGGGCTTAGCGGGCGCACCCGCAACGCGTTCGGGCGCCAGGTAGGCGGGTGTTCCGATCAACATCCCCGGCTGGGTGAGTGGCGCGCAGCCTGTCGCCTGGGCGATCCCGAAGTCGGTGATCTTCACTTGCCCGCGCTGGCTGACCAGCAGGTTCCCCGGCTTGATATCGCGGTGCACCAGGCCAGCCGCATGCGCGGCCTGCAAGGCGGCGGCGGCCTGAGCGATCAGGCCCATCGTGCGCGCCGGATCAAGCGGTCCATCGTCCAGCAGCCGGGCCAGCGATGGCCCGTCGACCAGTTCCATCACCAGGTAGGGAGGATACGGTGCAGCGACCTCGCGGTAGTCGTATACCGTCGCGATGCCCGGATGGGACAGCAACCCCGTATTCCGGGCCTCGGCACGGAACCGGGCCAGGCCTTCCTCATGTCTGGCGTATCCGGGGCGCAGCAGCTTCACCGCCACCGGCCGATCCAGCACGAGGTCGGTAGCTCGCCAGACCTCGCCCATCGCGCCTGCGGCGATACGGTCGCCCAGCCGATACCGCCCCTCGAGCAGCAATCCGGGCGATACCGGGACGCCGGCCCCTGCCCCTGCCCCCATGGGCAGTTAATGCCCCGACTGAGGTGAATTTACCCACCGCACGCGGGGCCTATTTGGCTGAGCAAGCAGGCTGCAGCCGACCTGATCAATGCAGCCCCAAGATTGTGGCCTCTCCGTCCTCTTATCCCACGACTGAGTTGTTGGGCGGTGCGGTCTGCAAGGGCGCGGTCGCGGTCGCGGCGGGCAGCGATGAAGGGTTAACGAACGTGCTGCCGCCCGGCCCGGCTTCGACCGCCTCGTGCAGCGCACTGCCCTGGAGGTACTGAGGCCAGCTGAGGAACCACTCGGTCCAGCCGTTGTCCCACGTTCCGCCCCGGGGACTGCCCGCGATCGTGATGGGATCACCGGGTACGGCGAGGTTGTAGTAGGTCTCCGCGTCCGCTGGCGCCAGGTTGACGCAGCCATGGCTGACGTTTTCGAAGCCCTGCTCGCCTACGGACCAGTAGGCGTCGTGATAGTAGTCGCCGCTGAAGGTGAAGCGCACCGACCATGGAACCATCAGGTCGTATCCGGGGCCCTTCATCTCCACCGGGTTTTCCTTCTCGATGGTGAGATAGCTGCCGTCCGGAGTATCGTCGCCGGGCCTGCCGGAGCTGATCGGCCAGTCGTAGCGAAGCTTGCCGTTGTAGTAAATCTGTGTGCGGTGCGTCGCCGTGTCTCCTATCGCCACCAGTGCGGCGCCGATCATGAACGTCTGAGTCAGGGTGTGCGCGCCGTACAAGCCCGGCGCGCCTTGGACGCCGTTCAGGTGTCCGGTGAAGCTCACGGTGGTGCCGGCCGGCCAGTAGTTCCTAGGCCGGAAGGTGAGGCTCTGGTTACCGTCCCAGTACCACGCGCCGATCACAGGCTGTGACGTCGACAGCTGCAGCGAACGCTCGACGGCGGCTTTGTCGGTGATCGGCTGGCTGAACGAGAGGATGATCGGCATGCCAACGCCATAGGTCTGGTTGTACCCCTCGAAGATCTCGGTCCGAAACGTCCGGGTCGGCGTCAGCGTGCGGAATGTGCTCGTTGTGGTGACGGTACCGCGGCCGTCTCCGGTGGCCGTGGCCGTCACCGTGTAGGTCTGCGCCACGTCAAGCGCCCAACGGCTGTGCCACACCTCGTTGCGCGGGCCAAAGGTTCCGGATACGGCATCGCCTGAGGTATGCACGGTGACGTTCTTCAGCGTGCCGCGAGCTGCCGTGACGGCAATGCCCTCGGACGGGTTAACGTCCGCAACTCCGTTCGCGGGCGTTATCTTCACCGCCGAGGCAGCTACTGCGGCTTTGGCCTTAGCGTTGGCTGCCGGCTTGACCTGGAGGGTACTGTGCCCGCTGCCCGAACACCCGGCTCCGAGCAGCGCCAGCGCCAGCACGGCAGAAACACTCGCCAGCTGCCTCAGCCGCCGAACCTGCGTACCATCCCCGTGCCGGATTGTGATCCGTTCAATGGCTCGCATGTCAGCACTCGCTTCCCGGACATGCCTGTCATCCGCTGGAGACGCCCGCGTCCGCGTCGTTATCCCCTTCCAGCCCTACCATTTCCCGATGCGCACCTCAATGGGGCTATCCGATCACAAAAGGTGACGCCCGCTTGATCGGCGCTGGCCACCGTAGGCTGACCACCATGGGGAAGTCCTCCGGCCGCTCACCGCCCGGGCGCAAGTACCGGGTCATCGAGCTACGGCTGATGCGGCCGAACGACATGTTCGAGATGCCGCAGACCGACGTGTTCTCGGAGTACCGCAACTTTCTCACCGGTGTCGACTTCTGCCTGAGCGCGCTGCGCGGCAGCCTGTCCAGGCGACCGGTCCGGCTGCAGATCCAGCTGCCGGCCGAGGAAATGAGTGTTGGGCTGGACGACCGGCTGGCCCGGACACTGCGGCGGTACTGCCAGCACCGGCTCCGGTACAACCGCTGGGAGAGCCGGGCCCTGCGGCTAGGCGGCATCAGTGCGCTGCGGATCGGCGTGCCCGTGACGGCTCTGGGGCTGATACTCACGGTCCTGGCGACCGGGATGCGGCCCGCCGGAGGTGCCGCCAATGTCATCACCGATCACGTCGGCTGGGTACTGGCCTGGATCGGGCTATGGTTCCCGCTCGACGAGTTCCTGTTCTACCCGCTGAGCTATGGCCGCGAGAGCAGGGTACTGCGCCTACTTTCGGACGCCACGGTTACCTTGTCTCCCCACCAGCCCCAGACCCTGGCGGGACCGGGAGTGAGCGAGAGCCCGGACGGCGCGCCCTGGCCCGGGGGATCCGGCCTCGCGCCCAGACCCCCGAGATCCAGCCGCCGCACGCCCAGGCCCGGCAGATGATGACCGGCCGGGGTCCCTCCGCCGGCCGGAACTCAGCCGTACGGGTACCGAACAGCGACTGCGAACGGGGCCAGGATCGATGAGTATCTGGTTTCAGCACTCGGTCGTGGCCGCCGGGAAACTGCGGCTTTTCTCTTTCTTCGTCGCTTTCATTATGACGTTCCTTTTTATCCGGTTCAGCGTCCGGATGATTCGCGCGCAGGTGAGGTGGTGGCCGGGTAACGTCACGCCGGGCGGGGTGCACGTCCACCACGCGACCTTCGGCTTGATCTTTATGTGCGTCGGCGGGGTCGGTGGCCTCGTGGTACAGGAAACCCGCTCGGGCTGGGCGGTCGGCGCCGCTGCGCTGCTGGGCATCGGCATGGCCCTGGTGCTGGACGAATTCGCCCTCGTCCTGTTCCTGAAGGACGTGTACTGGAGCGAGCAGGGACGGCTGTCGGTGGAGGTCGTCTTCATCGCCGTGGCCCTGTGCGGCCTGGCCCTGCTCGGCTGGCTCCCGATGGGCATCACCCCGTCCTCAGGACGGGATACGCGCCTGGTAACTCTGCTGGGAATCGCTCTCGTCCTGGCCACCAACCTGGCCCTCACGGTTATCTGCCTGCTGAAGGGAAAGACCTGGTCTGGCATCCTCGGCATTTACATCAGCCTATTTGCGGTGATCGGTGCCATCCGGCTGGCGCGGCCCGGTTCTCCGTGGGCCCGATCGCGATACCCCCGCGACTCCCGGAAGCTGGCCAGGGCGATCGCCCGGGAGGAACGCTACAGACGGCCAGTGACCCGCTTCATGACCTGGTTCCAGGACTTTGTCGCAGGAGGTCCGGACCACAGCGGGGACTGACCACGGGGACGGGATGCCCGGCGGTCGCTCGCCGCTGGGACTACCGGGACGAGGAGCCGGGACTGCACCGGCCGCCAGTGTGGCACCGGGGTCGGTGAACGACGAGCCGGACGGCAGGCGGTCCTGGCGGACACCAGATCCCGGTGCCCGCTTACAGCCTATGCTTTCAATCTGAAACTAGCAATCTTTTTCAAGAAACGGTGATATCTTATCCACGTGGCAGAGTGGGGTTTCCTGACCAACCACGCCCGGGTCCTGCTGTATATAGCCCGCGACCCGGGCGCGAGACTGCGCGACATCGCGGCCAGCCTGGGCATCACTGAGCGCCGCACCCACGGCATCATCACCGACCTCGCCGAGGCCGGCTACGTGATCACGCAGAAGGACGGCCGGCGCAACCGCTACCAGATCCAGGCCCACCTGCCGGTACCCGAGCCCGGCACCCGGGAGCCCGCCGTCGGCGAGGTCGTCGCCCTGTTCGCGACCCGGCACCGGACCGGAACCGGACCGGAACCGGACCTGCCCAGGTCAGTGGCCCTGATGCCGGCGCCGGCCACGCGCGAAACACCCTGACCTGGCCAGCCACCAGCACCCGGACATTGCGGGCGGAAACTCAACCCGGCCCGGACTAAGCTAAGCTGGATATTTCAAGAAATATATTGCTTGTTTTCTGGGGCCGGCGTAGCGTCGATCACAGGCATCGAGATCCCGCTGTCGCCGACGGCCCGGCTGCTCGGAGTCAGCGAGGACCAGCTCATGAGCGACGACCGGCTCCACGTCGTGTTCGGCACCGGCCAGGTCGGCAACGCCCTCGCGGCGCACCTGGCCGGGCTGGGTCACCCCGTCCGGGCGGTGTCCCGGCACCGGCCGCCCGCGCTGGCCGGGGTCGACTGGCGGGCCGCCGATGCCGCCGACCCCGAAGCAGCCGCCGACGCGGCCAAGGGCGCGGCGGTCATCTACCAGTGCCTGAACGCCCCGTACAACCAATGGCCGGAACGCTTCCCGCCACTGCAGCGGGGGGTGCTGGCCGCCGCCGAACGCACCGGCGCGCTGCTGGTGAGCCTGGAGAACCTGTACGGCTACGGCCCGACCGGGGGCAGGCCGATGACCGAGGACCTGCCGCTGGCCGCCACGGGCGCCAAAGGCCGGGCCCGGGCGGCCATGACCGCCGAGCTGCTGGCCGCCGCCGAGGCCGGCCGGGTCCGCATCGCCATCGGGCGCGCCTCGGACTTCTTCGGTCCCGGCGTCACCCAGGGCTCCACGCTGGGCGAGCGGGTCTTCGGCAACGCCCTGGCCGGCCGGCGCGCCGACTTCATCGGCAACCCCGGCCTGCCGCACACCTACAGCTACGTCCCCGACATCGCCGCCGGGCTGGCCGCCCTGGGCACCGACGCCCGCGCCGTGGGGCAGGTATGGCACCTGCCCGGCCCGGCGACCGGCACCACCCGGGCGCTGCTGGACCTGGTGGCCGGCCAGGTCGGCCACCAGGTCGCCATCCGGTCGCTGCCGAAGCTGGCCGTGCGCGCCCTGGGACTGGTCAACCCGGTGCTGCGGGAGCTGGCCGAGACCTCCTACCAGTTCGACGAGCCCTTCGTCCTGGACACCAGCAAGTACCAGGCCGCGTTCGGGGCGGCCGGGACCCCGCTGGCCGACGCCATCGCCGCGACCCTGGCCTGGTACCGGACCCGGCCCGGCACGCCATGACCACCAACCCGCAGGCGGCGAGCGCCAGCACAACTCAGCCGGCCGATATCACAGCCCAACCCGAACCGATGCGCGCCGCTGACCTGACCCCGGCTGCGGCGTGGTCCAGGCGGGTGCGGCGCATCGGCGGGCTCATCCAGGCCGCCTTCGCCGCCTTCTGGCTGGCCCGGGCGAGCCTGGCCATCGGCGGCCGCCCCGGAGACGTGCTGATCGTGGTGTCCGCGGTCGCGGTGATCGGCGTGTTCGCCTACGCGATCAAGGTGACGGCCGGCACCGCCCCCCGCCCGGGCGGCCCGCAGGCCCGGCGGATCGAGCGGTCCGTGACCATCGCCACCGTCCTCGAGCTGGTCGCTGCCTTCGTGCTCCCTATCATCGTCATCGCCGCTGGCCGCTCCGACTGGGTGCTGCCCTCCATCGTGATCACCATCGGGCCGCTGCTCCTGTGGCTCGACCACCTCGTCCATATTCCCCGGTACCGCGTGGTCGGCTGGGCGCTGACCGCCGGGCCGGTCATCCTCGTCGCCACGATGTCAGGCTCCGCGCTCGCCGTGACCACCGGCATCGCCGCCGGCATCGTGCTGCTGGGCACCGCCGCCGCCGGGTTCCACGACCTCGCGGGCCTGCGGCCGCCGGGCCCGGCCGGCACAGCACGAGAGCTTGGTGACGATGTCCCAGGCTGACAGCCCCGTGACCGGCTTCCGGCCCTTCTTCAACCCCGCCACCGGCGAGTGGATCACCTACACCGCCATCGCCGAGGACAACCACGGGCAGCTGGTCCGGTTCACCTGGCGCAGCGTGCCCGGCGGGGTGATCACCGAGCACATCCATCCCCACCAGGAAGAGCGGTTCACCATCGTGGCGGGCCAAGCCCACTTCACCCTCAACGGCCAGGAACATGTGGCCGGGGCGGGCGAGACGGTCGTCGTGCCGGCCGGCGTGCCGCATTCCGAGGGCAACCCCGGACCGGCCGAGATCGAGGGCATCGTTGAGCTGCGCCCGGCGCTGCGCGCCAAGGAACTGCATGAGGCCTTCGCCGGCCTGGTCGCCGACGGCAAGACCACACCGCGGGGCGCGCCGCGCAATCCGCTCCAGCTCGGCGCCACCTTCTGGCACTTCCGCCACGAAAGCCGCGTCACCTCCCCACCCATCTGGGCGCAGAACCTCATGCTCCCGCCGCTGTGGGCGCTGGCCAAGGTCTTCGGCGTCCGCCCCTACTACGACCGCTGGGACAGCCGGATCCCAGACGCCGACTCAGGCCACTCAGAACGACCCCGCGACTGACCGGCGGCGGTGTCCGCGTCCGCCTGCCGGGCACGTCGCCGCCGCCCATCGCCACGGCCACTAGCCAATGCGGCCCGGGACGGAGGATCCCGCGACCGCCGGCCCGCGGCTGGTCGCCTCCTGGTCAGCGAGCGGGACGCTGGCCAGCAGGGCGATCCCGAGCGGCAGAGCCAGCGGCAGTGCGTTGGCAGGCACGGCGATGCCTGAGTCGTCGGCGAACCAGCCAAGCACGCAGACCAGCCACATCATGGCCAGGGTCATCGCGAGCAGTGGCTCGGCCGCATAGCCGCGGGGAACTGCCTTGACCGCGAACCAGGAGGGTCGCAGCAGGATCAGCCCCACCAGGATGATGATGGGCAGTACGGCCGGGCTCAGCGAGATGGAGCCGAGCATGGAGGTCAGCTTGCGCAGCAGCAGCCCTCCGGAGTGGCCATGGACCAGGTTCCCGGCAAACGACCCGATATCAGACTGCCCCGTGGCCGGGATGAGGTAATTGATCACCGCGAACACCGCGAACAGAGCCACCCCACTGCCCAGCACCACCGCGACCCGCCGGACTGTGATCCTGATTCCGGCCATCGCCATGAGCAGGAGCAGGGCGCAGGGGACGATGGCGATCGTGCCGCCTACCTTTGCGCCGAACTCCGGCCAGCCGCACGCGATCACCGCGAAGAGCGCGCCCGCGGACGCGGCGAGAAGCGCCCGGCCCCGGCCGTCGGGGGACGGTCGGCCATGGCCAGCGGTGCCCGCGTTCAGGCCGCCCGGGGCCCGGTCCAAGGCGGGCGGGTCCGAGGCGGACGGGTCCGGGTCCAAGGCGGGCAGGTGCGGGTCCAAGGCGGGCGAGCGGGCCGGGCGGAGCAGCGTGTTGCCCACCCAGGCGATCGCGATCACCGCGCAGACGGCATACAGCCCGATCCCGGCCCCGCCGATCCCGTAGAACCGGCCGCCCTCCAGGACGGACAGGCCGAACGGCGAACCCAGCTGCAGCCGGGAGCCGGTGATCACGTCCAGCCCGACGATCAGGACGGTCATCGCGGCGACGGCGCCCGGTGGCCCGAACGGATCCCGCCGCCAGGGCCCGGCCAGGGCGATCGCGCTCACCGCCGCCGTCCACGCCACGGTGAGCCCGTACTGCCAGATCGCCGGGTGCGACATCAGCCACCATGGCACCAGGTTGGCCAGGAACGAGCCGGCTGGTACCGCGCCCGCGATGGTGCCCGCGAGCCGCCACAGTGCCGCCCGGCGGCGGCGCCGGTCCGGCTGACCGCCCCAGAAGAGCAGCCCAATGCCGATGAACACGACCAGGTCAACCGCGACGTAGATCCAGAAGAAGATTTCGTGCGTGCTCATCCACACCTGGGCGGTGGTGTCCTGGCCGATGAGCCCGCGGAGGGTGGGAGCGAGCGCGCCGCGGCCGGCGCGGGTGACCTGCGAACCAGGCAAGCCCACCGGGCGGGGCCGGCCGCGCCAGCCGAGCACCGTGGGCGTCAGGTCGGTAAGCACTACCATCCCGGCCTGCCGCGTCGAGGGGGCATCGAGCTGACCTGACCGGTACGCCGGGCCGCTGATCACGATGGCCTGCAGGTGCGGGGGGAGCGTGGTGGACCCCAGCCCCGCCACCATCAGCGTCGTTCCGGCGGGCAGTTCGGCGGTGATGGCGGCGATCTCGGCGTCGGCGTCCCGCAACGCGGCGGCGCGGGCGCCGCCGTGGCCGGACGCGCCGGGCAGCGAACCGAGATCGACCACGGTCAGCGGGCACCGGGCCAGGACCGCCCGGCTGATGCCCGAGACGGCGGGGAGGTAGGAGCCCACGTTGCCAGCGGGGCCGGCCAGCGCCAGGGCGGCACCAGGGCCGACCGCCGTCGCGCAGCTACCCCGGCCAGCGGCCGAGGCCAGCAGTCCCCACCGGGGGCTGTAGTTCAGCGTGTGGTTGTAGGAGATCAGAGAAGGCATGCTCGCGACCCGCGCCGGGCCGGGCACGCCCGCCTGACCGGGCTGAACGGTCACGGCCGGGAGCGCCGGGCACGGGCCCGTACTGGTGTGCGGTGCCTGCGCCCGGTCCCCGCCGTTGAGCGTCAGCCACGCGTCGGCGGGGCACGTGTGCGGGCCCACGGCGAAGGTGACCAGCGACCCCGGAGAGCCCGCCCGGGCCATCGCCCAGAGCGCGGGCGTCGCCGACGCGGATACGTCGGCCCAGCGCAGCCCGGAAAGCCCGACGATGACGACGTGCGGCGAGACGGCCGGCCCGGGTTTGGCTGCCGCCTGGGCCGGGCCGGAGCCCATCCCGCTCAGGGCGGCCACCAGGGCCGCGGCCACGGCGAGGGCGCCGAGCAGCATCCGGCGGGCCCACGTCGCTTTCACGGGGCCACGTTATCTGGCCCCGCACTGTCGCGTCGCGGCCGCAGCCGACCGGGAGGCTGAAATTGACGCGACCCCCGCATGGCCGGCACCTCAGGTCTGGCTGGCGGTGAGGGCGACCGCGGCGTTCAGCGCGTCCAGGGCCGAACTCTGCCGGCTGGCATCCGCCTGGTCAAAGGGGCCGCCCCAGCGGAACCCGAACTGATTATCCGCATTCCTGGCGTTGTCCCAGATCGAGCGGGCATTGGCGAGGATGAACGAGCGGTAGCCGGGGCGAGGGCTTGGCCGGCAGAAGTCGCAGAGGTAGCGGACGAAGATGCCCTTGAACTGCGTATGGTCCCCCTTGGGAGCTGCCGTGGCTTCGCCGGGCTCAGCGAGGATGCCGGGCACGCCGGCCGACGCCGGGCTGGTCAGCCGGGCCAGGGTGGCGTCGGCGATCGATTCTCCCTGCTCCAGGTAGCCGCGGTCACCGCTGATCTCGTGCAGTGCGGCCAGTCCGCCGAGAATCACGCCCTGGTTGTAGGTCCACGTCGTGCCGCCGTTGTTCGCGCAGGCCGCGGTGAGCCCGTCGTTGACCAGACCGCTGGTGCCGATCATGCCGCTGGCGCGCAGCCACTCCCACTCGCGCAGCGCCCACGAACGGTAGTGGTCCCCGGCGCCGGGGACACGCTGATGCAAGCGGGCCGCCAGGGTGAGGAACAGCTCGTTGGTGATCGCGTTCTTGTATTTCCGGTCCTCGTTCCACCACAGGCCGCCGCGGCATGTGTCATCCCAGCCGGCCGTGTTGCGGTCGAAGATGGATCGGGCGGCCTCCAGATAGCGGCGGTCGCCGGTCAGGTCGTAAGCCGCCACCCAGGCCAGTGCCCACCAGGCGTTGTCGTCGTAGTAGCGGTTGGTGAAACCCCGGTGCCATCGCCGGGCGGCCCTGAACGTCGTCTCGATGACCCCGGCGTAGCTGCGGTCCCCGGTCCACTGCGTGTACCCGATGACCGCCGTGAGCGCGTTGGCGCTGTTCCACCACCCGGTGGTCGCCCACAAGCCCCGCCACGGCCGGTACCACCGCTGCAGCGCTGCGGTCCCGGCGGCGGCATAGCCACGGTAGTTGGGCTCCGCCATCTCATCATCACCCCCGGCGGCCGCCGATCCGGCTAGGCCTGCGACCCGGCCGGCGACTCGGAAAGCGTGAAACGAACGGACGGTGGCGGCCTGGATAACGAGCCATCGGTATGACGAACTTTCCGGTTGCCACCCTAGACTGAGCCAAGATCTGCATGGCGGCAGGGCCGGTCGCGGGGCGACGACGGCATCTGATGCCTAAAACGGGGTGGCGCGGGGAGACCAGTGCCGAATGCATTTGCTCAGGTCGCCGATGGAGGAATGGCCCACGTGACACAGGCGTCCGTCAATTCGGCCGAACTGACCGGAACTGATGGTCCCGTCGACGAATATGGATCGGCGGGCCCAGTCGAGCGGCTCATGAGTGCGGTCATCCGCACGCTGGCCTGGAGCAGGCTCTCCAGGCCGAAGGTCGCCGTCAGCGTATCCTTGGCCGGTCTGCTGCTGGGCATTGCCGTCGGGGCCACAGCGCCGAGCGCCGAGACGGTACCCGTCAGGCTGCCGCTGTCGTCCCTCCTGCCCTCGCTGAACCACACCGTCATCATCCCCACGGCGCTGCTCTACACGGGGGTCATCCTCTCCGGCCTGGGGCTCGCCGGGATGCTATGGGCCCACAGCCAGGGGTGGCGCCCCAATCCGCGTTACCTGCTCATGGCGAGTACGGCCGTCGTCGCGGTAATGGTCAATATCACCCCGGTCGGCTCATCGGATACCGGGAGCTACGCGGCGTACGGCCGCATAGCTGCGCGCGGCGGCAATCCGTACACGACCAACCCGCAAGCGTGGGGGGACAGCGCGTACACGCGGGTCGTCGGCGCGCTATGGAAGAAGCAGCCGTCCGTGTACGGCCCGGTCGCGACCGCAATCCAGAGGTTTGCAGCGTCAATCGGCGGCACGAACGTCGCCACCACCGTCTGGATCCTGATGATCCTCAACGGCGCTGTGTTCCTCGGGGTCGGCCTGCTGCTCCTGAAGACCTCTGACGACCCAGTGCGGGCCACGCTGTTCTGGACCGCGAACCCGGTGCTCATTCAGCAGTTGGTCGGCGGCGGCCATCTGGATACGTTCGTCGCGGCGGGGGCCATCTGCTCGATCCAGCTGGCACGTCGCGTCTCGAGCTGGCGCGGGGACGTACTGGTCGGCATATTGATCGGGCTGGCCTGCGGGATAAAGATCTACGCGGTGCTGATCGGGGTCGGGCTGGCGTGGCCACTGCTTCGCCGGCACGAATGGGGACGTGTCGCCCGGATCGCGGTGGTGTCACTGGGGACGCTCGCACTGGAATACAGCTTCTACGGCATTGATGCGCTGAAGCCGGTAGTGGGCGGGCTGAAGCTGGTTACACTGCCATCACCGTGGTGGTCCGTCCAGAAGATCGGGCTCGCGCTCGATGTCAGCCAGGCCACCATGGCCGTATTCATCAGCTGCCTCTGGCCGATCGCCCTGATCGTGGTCGCCTGGCTGATCCACCGGCGGATCTCGTCAGATCAGCCGCGGGAAGTCGTGTGGCCGTTTGCGCTGACATTCGCCTGGGTCCTCGTCGCGCCCTGGGTGTTCGCGTGGTACACGGCGGTCGCATGGGCCGCGCTCACCCAGGTTCCGCGCAACCGGATGACCCGGTGGCTGGTCATTGTCACGATTCTGCTCGCCCTCATTCTTTCCAGCGGCGGCCAGGCCGCGCTAGGGCAATGATGAGAATGGACGTGGTATCGCTGAACTCTGCCTTTGCGAGGACCCGCTACCCGGCTCTGACCACTTCAGCCCCGGCGGATTACAGATCGTCTTCCCGGTTGCCGGGCCCCTGCGGGTCGAAGTACTTGTCATCGGTTTCGACCAGGGCATCGTCCGCTTCCGCGGCTCTCTTGATCTCGTCCACCCGGGGGCTGTCGTGTCCGCTGGGCCGGTACCACGGGCTCACCGCCTGGAACCGAGGGCCTGCCACTGGCAGCAGCAGGCCAATGATGCCGATCACCAGCAGGATGATGCCTACGATGTTCACGTTCACGTCGGGTATGGCGCTCCCCGAGACGGCAAGCCACAAGATCGCGCCCACCGCGATGAGGGACAGAGCCGGGCCGGTACTCAGCGCCCGCCGCCCACCGGCCCGGCCCGGCGGGCCAACCGCGCTCATCGGATCGCCCAGGCAATGAGGCCCATGACCGACTCCTTGTCATCCGCCTGACGGTACCGGCCCGCGCACGAGGAGCTCTGCAGCCCGGGGACGCGGCATCTGGCCGGGCAACTGCCGGGATTTGGGCAGCTTTTTCAGCCTACGCTCCGCCGGTCCTTCCGATAAGGAGGGCAAGGTTTATCCCCCGGTTACGGGGAGCGTACTCAGTGAATACGGCTGAAAACGGCTACGCTCCCCGTAATGGCAGCTACCTGGAGACTGGATGCGTCGGCCCAGGCCGCTTCCAGAAAGCTGGAACTAAATGACGGATCCGGGTGTCGGGCCCCGAGTGGTCCGTGATCTGGCCTAGGATGACGCGACCGCACGAGGTAGTGGTACGTGAGGGTGCCGAATCATGAACGATTGGCCGGACGGCTGGTACAGGGATGAACCCCGGCCGCGGGGGTCAGGCCAGGTACCGCCCACCCCAGCAGGCAGCGGGCGCGCCGCATGGCCCGAGCAGCCGCAGGTGCACCATTCCCCCGGCCGGCCAGCACCAGGCCGCGCCACACCAGGCCGCGCCACACCGGGCCGGGCTGCACCGGGCCGGCGAGTGCAGCCGGGACTGGGAACCGGCCGCCGGCGGCGATTCTGGGGCCAGCCGGGCCACCACGGACGGCGAATCGCCCTGATCGCTGGCGCGGTCGTGGTGATTCTGATCCTCGCCGTGGTCACCTCCTACTTCTATCTGGACTCCAAGCTGAACCGGTCGGTCGCGCTTCCGGCCTATTCTGGCCAGTCCGCGGGGCAGAACTGGCTTATCGCCGGTTCGGACACCCGGCAGGGCCTCTCCCGGACGGAGCAAGACCTCCTGCACGTCGGGAGCGACGTGGGGACCACGAACTCTGACTCCCTCATGCTGCTGCACACCGGCGGTGGCAAGCCGGTGCTGATCAGCATCCCGCGCGACTCCTACGTGCCCATCCCCGGTCACGGCACGAACAAGATCAACGCGGCCCTCGGATTCGGCGGGCCGACGCTGCTCATCCAGACCGTGGAGCAGGTCACCGGGCTGCGGATCGACCATTACATGGGGATCGGGTTCGGCGGGCTGGACAGCGTGGTGAACCAGGTGGGCGGGGTGCGGATGTGCCTTCCGACCGCGCTGCACGACTACGACTCCGGCGTCAACCTTCCCGCGGGCTGCCAGAACCTCAGCGGCACGCAGGCGCTGGCTTTCGTCCGGGACCGTCATTCGTTCGCCAACGAGGACCTGCAGCGGGAGCAGGATCAGCGCGCGTTCCTGAAGGCCCTGCTCAGCAAGGCCACGAGCCCGAGCGTGTACCTCAACCCGTTCGTCGCCCTGCCGTTCGGCTCCACCGCGGCGAGCTCGATCTCCATCGACCAGGGCACGCACCTGTACAACCTGATCTCGGTGGCGCTGGCGCTGCGTAACCCGCAGACCGGAACGGTCCCGATCGCTAACGCCAACTACAGTACGGCCAACGCAGGCGACGCAGTGCTGTGGAACCAGAGCGAGGCCCTGCAGCTCTTCACCGCGCTCAAGAACAACCAGCAGGTACCGGCGAACCTGCTGAGCGGGACGCAGGTAGGCTGACCGTCCTGGCCGTTCGCGAGCCCCCGGTTCGCCCGGCCACTGAAATTCACTGGGGTGTGCGCAGTTCTCCCGACGGCGGCCTCAGCCACGAGCAGATGAAGCAGTCGGTTAGGGACTTTGTGGACAAGGTGGCGGGCCATCCGTACTGAGATGTTCTTTTCCATCGCCCCAGGAACCGGAATGGCAGTGGTTCCGGACTGGCAGTGATTATTGTCACAGCCCTGTTCGCCAGTAAGAATGGCATCCCGCCGGATATGCAACAGGCACCTTCTGCAGAACCGGAGACAAAAAGGACCCGCCGCTGGCGGGGTTCCGTTAACCTGCTGGCCACAGTTCCTATGCGTTCCGGTCAGCGGGGACGACGACCACGGGGCAGTATGCATGGTGGATGACCTGACTGCTCACCGAGCCCGGCAGCAGGCGGGTGAAGCTACCCACCCCCCGGGAGCCGACCACTAGAAGGTCCGCGTCCTTGGACGCCTCGATCAGCGCCGCAGCAGGCATCCCGAAGATGGCCTGCACGGTCACCGACGGCGGCACCCGGCCGCCGAGTTGAGCCGCCGCCTTCGCTACCGCTTCCCGCGCGCTGACGCGCGCGTCGATGAGGAACGTGTCGTCGGCCGGAAATACGAGCATGCCCTGCAAGCCGGCTGCGGCAATCTGCTCGACAACCAGGACGGTAAGTGGCTCGTCATGGATCGATGCCTCTCGCATGGCCCATTCCAGGGCCACCTGCGCATGGCTGGATCCATCGAATCCAACGATGATCCCGGACATTTCCTTCTCCCATCCCGGCAATTCCTATTCGCGGCTGACGCTAGATGTCTTCCAGCACAGGGTGCAGAGGCGTAATCCTCCGTAGTTGCGGACCTTTTCGCCCAGGCACAGGACTTTGGTCCCTCTCGCCCGCTATGGCGTTTGGATACGTTTAGACGGAAAGACCGGGTGGTTCGGTGATAGGTGCTGGGCCCGACAGGAAAGCGCGGCTAGCTGATGACAGAGACCGGCTCCCATGAGCACGTGATCAAGGTATTCCTGCTCGACGACCACGAGCTCGTCCGCGTCGGAGTGAAGGACATGCTCGAGAGCCAGCCCGATATCCGGGTGATCGGTGAGGCCGGCACGGCCGAGTCCGCGCTGGCCCGGATCCCGGCGCTGC